>WNFC01004596.1_pt1 | contig 17411 bp, 17 predicted proteins | sample 5400541 | NCBI WGS metagenome assembly WNFC01 (sample SAMN13153342, study PRJNA577476) | soil metagenome | isolation source: 120 cm saprolite under Douglas fir tree site 2 hole 2 replicate 1 | place: USA:California | collected 2015-04-18
GTGGGCGCGGATGAAGCGGCTGATCGCGCGATTCATTCCGCCTGCAAAGATCGTGCATCCGTGGCCGTCTGTGACGTTTGCCGTCATGACGCAAGGCAAGAACCCGGTGCGGTAGTTCTGCACGCCGGGGACTGTGGAGGGGGTGGTCAGCAATGGCAATCCCTACTCCGATCGGGAAGGAGTGCGTAGCGAGGCACGAGCGCAGCAACGACTGGCCCCAGGGGGGCGCAGCCCCCATAACCCGGACGACTAACGGCGAACGACCTACGGGATTTTGCAGCTCCCAATAAGCGGTAACTGATCAGCAGGAAAAGTTTGAACGACCTCTTCTTTTTGGCCGTTGATCTTCAGCATGTAATACGTGACTCGGCCCTGGTGGTCGTCTTTGTTCATGATCAAGTCACCGTCGGGGAAGTCGGGGCCTTGTTTTACGGTTAGCGTCTCAAAGGAAGAGATGAGCTTGTCGGTGTCGGCTTTGCCCGTGAAGTTGGCTTTGCGCATCGCCAGCACCAACGCCATCATCGACATGTAGGCGTTGTAGCCGTTGTTGTTGCCTGGGGTGACCTTGTCCACGCCGCCTAAGGGGCCGACGATGTCGGCATCTTTGCCCTTGGCAATGCCCAGCCATTCCTGCATGTACTTGGCGTCATCGGCATTGCCGGGAATGCCGTCGGACGGCCGCGTACCGGCGATGATTGCGCCGTTCAGCGCGTCGGGGTAGACCCCGGCGAAGGATTCTTTGCCCAGATTGGTGACGATGGCCACTTTCTGGTTGATCCCAAACTGCTGAATAACGCTCATTACCCGCGCCAGGTCGCTGCCCGTTTCGGAAACCTGGAGTACCTGGATCGAGCCGTCAGTCGGCACCTTGGTCACGTACGGGGTGACGTTGGCTTCGCCGAGCGGAACGGCGATCTCGGCACCGGCAACCATCTCGGCGCCGTTGGCCGCCAACGCTGCCTTGGTTGTCGCCAACGTGGACTGGCCGAGGGCATAGTCGGGGTAGATGATGCCCCACTTGGGGCCGAAGGTCTTGACCTCGAAGTTGACCACCGGATCACCGGTCTGGCGGCCAACTGGATACACCCGGAAGGTGTACTTGTCGCATTGCTTGGAGGTCAGCACGTCGCTGGCGCAGCCGTTGGTCGAGATGTAGACCATCTGCAGCTTGGCCGCTAGCTGCGACACGCCGATGCACTCAGGACTGAACAAGCCACCAGCCAGTACGTCGACGTTGTCTTGCTGGGCAAGCTGCGTCGCCAGATTGATGGCTTGCGTCGCGTCGCCTTTCGGGTCGACGTAGGTCACTTCCAGCGGGTGGCCGTTGATGCCGCCGCTGGCATTGGTGCGCTGCACGACCAGGTCGGTACTGACGCGCATCAGCGCACCTTCGATGGCGCCGACACCGGTCACGTCGTCCATGACGCCGACTTTGATTGGCGTACCGGTCGGCTTGGCAGCCGCGGCGGGCGCGGTGGTGGCGGCCGCGGCGGGTGCGGTTGTCGCGGCTGCGGCGGGGGCGGCGGTGGCCGGCTTTGCCGCAGCGGCGGTGGTCGGCGCTGCGGTTGGAGGTGCAGTTGTCGGTGTGGCCGCGGGCGCGCTACACGCGGCCAGCACCCAGGCGAGCGAGCCTACGAGCATGGCCTTCTGACTACGCGTCGATCGTGAAGATGTCATCTTTGAACACTCCCCATTTGTTCTGGCTAGGGTAGCCGCCCTCATAGGGCTTCGACGTTTTCCGCGGTCAGGCCAGCTGCCACGGCCTCGGGTGCTTCGGCCAGGCGTGCTGCGCGGGGTTTCATGTAGCGGTGCCACAGGCCGAGCAGACCTTCGGGAATCAGATAGACGACCAGCATTAGCATGATGCCGATGAACAGCGACGACTGCGTGCCCGCCCGACTGAGCTGGTCGGTCAGCGAGCGCAGAATCGCCGCGCCGAGCAGCGGACCGAGGATCGTGTCGACGCCGCCAATAAGCGCGTAGACCAGACCGTTGGTCGAGTTGGCCACGCCCAGCAGGTCGATGAAGACGAAGCTGGTTTGCAGGGCGTACAACCAGCCGCCGAGCGAGGCGATCAAGCTGGCGTAGATCGTCAGGGCGACGCGGTAGTGGGGCACGCGGTAGCCCATGGCCGCCGCCCGGCCTGGATTGCGGCCAATGGCCTGGATGGCTTTGCCGGTCTGCGACATGAGCACGTACCACGACAGGAGCGAGCAAGCGGCGACGATGGCGAGGACGAACCAGTAAAAACCGGTCCCGGTGAGTGGGTTCAGGCCGAAGGAGACGGACAAGCCGCCAAGGACGTTCAGGCCGTTGTCACCGCCAGTCAAGTCCAGCATGGTCAGCGGGAGGGCGGCGAAGGCCGCCGTGGTCAGGAAGGTGAGCATCAGGTACTCAATGCCCGAAGCGACCAACGCGTAAAAGGAGAACAACACGGAGACGAGGAGACCCGCTGCTAGCGCCGCGGCGAGGACCGCGAAGGGGTTGGTGATGCCCTGATGGGTGAGGATGGCCACCGTGTAGGCGCTGACGCCAAAATTGGCGCCCACGCCCAAGTTGAAGAGTCTTCCGTAGCCCGTGATGAGGCCGACAGCCAGGGCGAGGAGCCCGAAGATCATGTAGGAGGTAAGGGCCCGCAAGATGTAGCCGCCGATGATTGGCGGCACAACGGCGAGCACCACCAGGAGCACCAGCCCGAAGAGCACCCCTGCCGGCGGCCGTCGTCGACTCATGGAATGCGGAATACCCCTTCGGGGAAGAGGATGCAGACCCTGCTAGTGTCAACCCCAGTGGGGTCCCCTTCGGGGAGAAACGTTCTCATAGGCGGACGAGGGCGTGTTGGCGCTGGGCGCGGACCATTAACACCACGATGACCAGGCCGAACAGGATTACTGTTAGCAGTGATGGCTTGATGTTCGGGATGAGTTGGCCGAGCGAGTTGAACTCGCCCACCAGCAGGGCGACGATCGCGGCGCCGCGGAAGTTGCCCAGGCCGCCGGCGACGACGATGATGAAGGCGTTCTGGATCACGTCGGCGCCGGCGGTGGGCGAAACCGACTGCAGCGGCAGCAGCAACCCACCGGCCATGGCCGCCAGACCGGAGCTGACCATGAACGCCAGGATGTAGACCCGCGGCACGGGTACGCCGAGCGCGGCGGCCATCGGGCGGTTCTGCGCCACAGCGCGGAGCCAGATGCCGTAGCGCGTGTACTTCAGCGCGAAGTAGCCGATCGTCAGGATGCCCATACCCGCGGCGATCACCACCAGGTAGTAGGCGGGGTACGTGATCGGCCCGAGCGGCACGGCCACCCCGAGCGGCGGTGGCACGATTTTGTTGTCGCCGCCCATAAACGTGGTGGCCAATTGCTGCAGGATGAGGCTCAGCCCCAGCGTCGCCAGCAGTACCAGCACCTGCGATCGCTGCAACAGCGGCCAGATAATCACCGTCAGCAGCAGTCCGCCACAGATCGCCACCAGGACCGTCCCGAGCACCATGGCCAGCACGTAGTTGTGGGTCAGGTTCAGGAAGAACCACACCGAGTAGCCGCCCATCATGAAGAAATCACCCTGGGCGAAGTTGATGATGTGCAGCACGCCGAACAGCAATGCCAGGCCGGCCGCCACCAGCGCCAGCGACGAGCCAACCATCAGTCCGTTCAACAACTGCAGCAGCACTTGATTGAGCATTCAGGCGCGGGCCTCCGTCCCCAGATAAGTCGCCGCGAGCTCGTCAGGGCTCGAAAAATCCGTCGGCCGATACGTGCCGATCAGGACGCCGCGGTCCATCGCGTACAGCCGGCTGCACAACGGTCGGATCAGGTCGAACGATGAGTCGACCACCAGGATGGTCATCCCTTCCTCAATCGCCTGCAGTAGCGCGTGGCCGATCAGCTCGACGTTGGCCGGCATCAGCCCTTCGCTCGGCTCGTCGACCATCAACAGCTTCGGCTTGAGCGCGATCGCCCGCGCCAGGGCGAGCATCTTCTGCTGGCCGCCGCTCAGCGTGCCGGCCATCTGCTGACGCCGCTCGCGCAAGATGGGAAAGAGGCCGTAGGCGCGATCCAGGCAGCCGGCCTGGTCGGACCGATCGTGCAGCAGGGCGCCGATGCGGATGTTTTCTTCGACGCTCATCTGCGGAAAAACGGCGCGTTCCTCCGGGACGTAGCCCAGCCCGCGGGCGGCGCGCGCGTGCGACGCCAATCCTGCCAGCGGTCGGCCATCGAAGGTAACCGAGCCCTGGGTGCGCGTCTCCAGGCCCATGATCGACTTCAGCGTGCTGGTTTTGCCCACCCCGTTGCGGCCCATTAGTGCGACCGCTTCGCCCCGTTCGATGCCAAACGAGATGCCCTGCACCACGTGGCTGGGACCGTAGAAGGCGTGCAGGTTGTCGACGTCAAGCATCGCGTCGCCCTCGCAGAAACACGCGCCGCACGGCGTCCGAGTCGAACACGTCCGCAGCGCTGCCCTCGGCGATCTTCTTGCCTTCGGCGAACGCGGTGACGCGGGTGGCCACCGTGCGCACGACGTGGACGTCGTGTTCGGCCATGACGACCGTGGCCGACCTGACCACGCGCTGGAGTACGTCGCCCAGACCGGACCGCTCGTGGGCGCTCATCCCGGACGATGGCTCGTCGAGCAGCAGCAGCTTGGGTCGACCACCGAGCGCGACCGCAATCTCTAGCTGGCGCTGCGCGCCGTGCGACAGATATTCGGCCGAGACGTTGGCCGACGAGCGCAAGTCGACCAGCTCCAGGAGCTCCTCGGCGAGCGCCACGTCTTCTGGTCGACTCTTCAGGCGCAGCAAGCCAAACAGGCCGCGATGGGCTTGCACGGCGAGCACCACGTTTTCGAGGCAGGTGAACCCCGGCACGATGCTGGTCAGCTGAAACGAACGCCCGATGCCAGCGCGAGCGCGCCAGCTCGGGGTGGTCGCGCCGAGGGACCGGCCTTTGAAGAAGACTTCGCCGGCCGACGGCAGAATCTGGCCGCCGAGCATGTTCAGCACCGTCGACTTGCCCGCGCCGTTGGGCCCGATGAAGACGTGGATGTCGCGCTCGTGGACGTCCAGGTCGACCGAGTGGACAGCTTTGAACGGGCCGTACGACTTGGATAGGCCGCGCGCCGAGAGCACTACTTCAGACTCGGCAGTGGCGTGTGACACGGGCTGGACCGGTGGTCTCGACTACAGCCAACCGCGATCGGGGCTAGTCTCGAGCGTTGCGCGCACACTGGCGACGTGTGCCCGCGCGGCGCGTTCGGCGCCTTCCGGATCGCGCTGCGCGACGCAGCCCAGGATGCGGCGGTGCTCGTCGAGCGACGTCAGCTTGCGGCCGGGCGCCAGGATCGTGCGGAACTGATAGCGGATCAGCGGAAAGTGGAGCGATTCGAGCAGCCGCTTCAGCTCCGGGTTGCGCGCGGAGGATAGCAGCGCGGCGTGGAAGCGCCCGTTCAGCTGCGAGTAGCGCGGCAGGTCCTCGGCCGCGGCTGCTTCCGACATCTGCTCGAGGATGGCGGTCATCTCGTCGATCTCCGCAGCGGTGGCGCCGCGGGCGGCCCGGGCAGCGGCCACGCCTTCGAGCGCGCCGCGTGCTTCCAGGACGAACAGCGCCTCGTCGAGCGAAAAGGAGCGTACGCGCGCGCCCCGATTGGCTTCCATCTCGACCAGCCCTTCCTGGGCCAGGCGCACGAGCACCGCGCGCAGTGTGGTTCGGCTGACGCCGAGCCGTTCGGCGACGTCGACCTCCACCAGTCGCTCGCGCGGTGCGTACACGCCCTGTTCGATCTCCGCCCGCAGCCGCGCGTGGGCGGCCTCGAAGCGCGAGACAGGGGCCGTCGGCGCTTCGGCGATATCGGGCGAATCGCGAACGTCAGCGCGCACCGGCAGCGGCGGCCGTGGTCCGCGCCCCCAGGACCTGGGCTGGGTTGTCGCGCACCATGGCGCGCACCTCGCGCTCGGTGAAGGCGTTGTCGAGCAGCTTGCCCATGAACGTACCCAAGCCCTCGTCGGGGTAGGGCGCGGTGGTCTGGCCGAGATCGGTGGCCAGGATGGTGCTCGCCGGGCCGACTTCGCGGATATTGGCGTAGACCTGCTCCCAGGCGATCTTGCCCGTGTTCGGGGTGGTGAAGCAGCGTTCGAAGAACACGCCCAGGCGCGCCAGGTCTTGCTGCTGGGCAATGCTGAGCAGCGTCGTCGGGAACTCGGGGTGGGTGATGATGATGCGTTTCACCCCAACTTCCTGCGCGGCTTTGACCACCGGCAGGACCTCCGAGGGGCGAATGTGGCTGGTGGCGAGAACCATGTCGTGCTTGGCGACGATCTCGAGGCACTGGCGCGTAGCCGGGGTCACCTGACCGTCCTCGGTCACGTTCAGAAACGAGCCGGCGATGCCCAGCGCGCGCATCTCGCGAGCGATGCTCATCCAGTAGGGCAGCTTGCTCTCATCTTTTTGCCCGGCGATGTTCTCTAGCTCGTTGGCGTTGTCGACCGACGGCAGCCAGACCACCTTGGCACCGAGGCGCCCGGCGATATCCAGCGCCAACGGATTGAGTCCGCCGACCGAGTTGTTCAGCGCGATCGCGCCGAACGCCTGCACCTCAGGGACGATGGCGTTGACCAGGGTTGCGCGGTCAGCCGTGCAGATGTAGTGCGACTTCAAGACGAAGCCGGCCATACGCTTTGCTTTGAAACGCTGCGCTAATTCGAGGTCATTGAACTTGCGGGGCAAGACGTCGGGCGCGGAGTGGATGTGCGTGTCGAAGGCACCTTCGAGGAGGCCGTCGATGGTGGACTGGTCGGGCATGTAATCGGCCAGACTAATTGTCCAACAATCTTGCCGTCAAGGACGCTATACGGGCCGGCCAAGCCTGCGCCCCTCGCCAGATCGGCTTCCGGGTTATGGGGGCCTGCGGCCCCCCTGGGGCCAGTCGTTGCGGAGTCTACCCCGCGAAGCGTGGGCTCGTGCCTCGCTGCGCACTCCTTCCCGCCCCCACCCCCCGCATGATGGGGCTTCGCCCGCCCCGTACATTCCGGGTTCCGAAACGATCGGTCTGAAAGGGTCCCGAGCGCGGACAGCACGTCGCGGGGGGACGCCGCGGGAAGGAGTGCGCAGCGAGGCACGAGCGAAGCAACGACTGGCCCCAGGGGGGCCGCAGCGCCCCCGACCCGAAGGTACTTCTCAGGTGGGTTGTTGTGGCTTTGCTTCGATCTGCAGCTCGATTTTCAAGTCGTCGCCCACGACGCGTCGGCCGGGCTCGAACTCACGTGTAAAGGGCACCTGGAAGTCGCTCAGCTTCAGCACCAGATTGCCCGAGAAGCCAGCGGCGGGACCCATGCGCGTGGTGACGATGCCATTGAAAGCAATGGGCACCTGGATTTCTTTGGCGATGCCGCGCATGTTCAGATCACCCGTGACGACGAAATTGTTCAGGTCCTTCTGCTGAATGCTCTTGCTCTTGAAGCTGATCTCGGGAAACTTCGCTGTGTCAAGCATCTCTTCGCCATTGATCAGCTCTTCCCGTTTCTCAACAGCCTGCGACTCTACCGAGGTCGCGTCGATGTTCAGATCGACGGACGTCTTCAGCAGGTCCTGATCGTCGACGCGGATCGTGCCCGAAAACTTGCGGAAGCGGCCTTTGACGTAGGCGATCTCGTTGTGGCGCGCGGCGAATTCGATCAGGCTATGGTTCGTATCGATCGTCCATGTGCCACCGGCAATTTGTGCAGCCTGAGCGGTTGTCATAATTGGGAACGGTATCACGTCGGATTTGGCACGGAGGCTCGCCAGCGAGGCAGAAGTGCGCTCGAGATTTGGCACGCAGGCTCGCCAGCGAGGCAGAAGTACCCTCGAGATTTGGCACGCAGGCTCGCCAGCGAGGCAGAAGTACGCTCGAGATTGGCACGCAGGTTGCTGCCGCCTGTGGCGTGAAGAGTGCCCTGTTTGCCCGTCTCTGTTCTGCAACGTTGCTTCTTGGCGTATCGCTCAGTCCAGCGATGCCAACGGCCACAGCCGTTTTCCATCGACCGGTAGTGCGCGTCGGCGCGAACCAGTCCAACAACTGGTCGGGCTACAACCAGGGCACCCTCGAGAAGGGTGGCGCCCAGTTCCACCGCGTTAGCGGAACTTGGACCGTGCCGACAGCCACCCAGAACGTGGCCGGTGAAGCGGAATACTCGGCCAGCTGGGTCGGTATCGGCGGCGGCTGCGTCGACGCCAATTGCACCGTTGGCGACGCGACACTGATCCAGGCTGGAACGTCCCAGGACATCGACGCATCTGGTGCGGCTCACTACAGCGCCTGGTGGGAGATCATTCCTCAGCCGAGCACGCCGATCGCCAACTTGGCCGTGAGCGCAGGCAATGTCATCTTCGTCGACATCAACGAAACGTCGCCTGGCCTGTGGTCGATCGTCGTCAAGAACCAGACCACTGGTCAGACGTTCACCACGACCACGCCCTACACCTCGACCTACGCCACGGCGGAATGGATTGAGGAGACCCCGGTGGTCATCGACAGCACTGGCAAAGTCACCGTCGGGCCACTGCCGAAGCTGTCGACGGTCGGCTTTGACCGGAGCATGACCAACGGTCATGCTGCCGGACTGAGCGCTGCCGAGGAGGTCCGCCTCGTCGACAGCAAGGGCACCGTACTGGCCACGCCCTCGGCGCCTGACCCAGACGCCGACGGGTTCAACGTGTGCACGTTCGCCACGTCCTGCGCGGCACCTACCACGAGCTAACGGAAATCAATCTCTCAATCGGAAAAGAGGCGGAACCAGGGCAACGGGCTGCATCAGGATTTCGTGCGTCCCCGTCCTCAACGGCATAGCTGGCGTTAGCATCGCTTTGTGGTGAAGCGCCGGGTGGCGCGGTACCTGGTTGCCGTATTGTGCGTTGGGGCGGCGACGTTCATCGCGTTGCCTGTGTATCCGGCGGCAGCCGACCTGCCCGTCCTGCTGCTGCTTGCGGGCGTCGCGATCAGCGCCTCGTTCGGCGGGTACGGGCCGGCGATCGTGGCCGTCGTCGGCGGTTTTCTGGCGCTCGACTTCTTTTTCGAATACCCGCCCTACACCTTCGAGGTGACCGCCCTTGGCACGTCGATCGATCTGCTGGCCTTTGTCATGGTGGCGGTCCTGCTGGGCACGTTGAACGCGCGGCTGCGGACTGCCCGTCAGCGCGCAGGCGCCGCACGAGCTCAGGCCGAATTGGCCTTGATGGCGCGCGATGAAGCTCTGGCCATCGTGTCGCACGACCTGCGGACCCCACTGACCGCGATCAAGACGTCGATCTCGACGCTGCGCAATCCGGGCGCACCACTGTCCGACGGCACCGCACTCGAGCTGCTCGGCACGATCGAGGCTGAAGCGGACCGCCTGGTGCACTTCGTCAGCGATGCCCTGGCCATGACGCGCCTGGAAGCAGGCATCACGCCCGACCGCCAGTGGAACGCGCTGGGCGAGATCGTCTCGGCAGTGCTCGACCGCGTCAGTCCCATCCTCGGCGAACGGCCGGTGACGTACGACGTGCCCGACACGTTGCCCCTTGCGCGCTTCGACGCCGGACTGCTCGATCAGGCATTAAGTAACCTCCTCGAGAACGTTGGCGTCCATACTCCAGTCGGAACGCCAGTGTCGATCGTGGGCCGCATTCAGGAGGGCCGTGTACGGCTGGTCGTCAGCGACGCCGGGCCAGGCATTCCGCAGGCCTCGCGCGATCGCGTCTTTGGCAAATTCCAACGGCTCACCGACGACGGTTTCGGCACTGGCCTGGGTCTGGCGATCGCGCGCGCCGCGACCGAGGCGCAGGGCGGACACCTGTTGGTCGAAGACAGCCCGCTCGGTGGCGCCCAGTTCATTATTCTTGTGCCTTCGGTAGTAGCAGCAGAGGTGACAGATGCGGGGTGATGGTCCGCCAAGCATTCTCATGGTCGACGACGATCCGCACGTGTTGCGCTCGTTGCGCGCGGCACTCGAAAGCCACGGCTATCGGGTGCGGTCAGCGCCGAACGGGGCGATCGCGCTCGAGTCCTGTGCGGCTGAACGCCCCGATGTGGTCCTGCTCGACCTGGCGCTGCCGGGCTTGGACGGCGTCGACGTGTGTCGTCGACTGCGGAGCTGGAGTCGGGTGCCCATTCTGGTGCTGTCGGCGCGCGTGCACGAATCGCAGAAAGTCCAGGCCCTGGACGCGGGGGCGGACGACTATGTCACCAAGCCGTTCGGTACTGAAGAGCTGCTCGCACGGATTCGTGCGGCCTTGCGGCGTGACCAGGCGCGCATCGACGAGGCGCCGATCATCCATGCTGGCGGCCTGGTCATCGATCTGCTGGCGCGGCGGGTCACGGTCGACGATCGTGAAGTCCACCTGACGCCGACCGAGTACGAGCTACTGCGGGTCCTGGCGACGAACCCGGACCGAGTGCTCACCCACGGCTACCTGTTGCGCACAGCGCTCGGCTCGGGGTACGAGGATGCGCTCGACAACCTGCGCACGTTCATCGCCCAGCTGCGGCGCAAGCTGGAGCACGAGCCAAGCCGGCCAAGGTGGATCGTGACCGAGCCCGCGGTCGGCTACCGGTTCAGGCCTGACGCCTGACCTCTGCTCGGCCTGTAGTGGCTCGGCCGTACATCATCGTCAACGTTGCGGCCAGCGTCGACGGCAAGATCGACACGTTCGAACGGCATGGCGCGGCGATTTCGTCCGAGGCTGACCGCGCCCGAGTTGATGCGCTGCGCGCGTCTGTCGATGCGGTAATGGTGGGCGGCCATACGGTGGTTGACGAAGATCCGCGGCTCACCGTGAAGTCCGCCGAGCTGCGCGCCGCACGTATTGCGCGAGGAGTTCCTGAAAATCCCGCTAAGGTTTGTGTCGTCTCATCGGTTGACCTGCTGAAGCCTGATGGCCGATTCGTCACCGCCGGGGCATCAAGGGTCATCGTGTTCACGCCAGCGATTGCCTCGAAGTCCCTCGGAACGACACTCCGTGAGGAAAGAGTTCAGGACGCAAACACCTCGGGGACGACACTCCGTGAGGGGAAGAGTGATTCCGTAAAGACGATCCGTCACGGGACGGGTGATGGCGCGGACCTCTTCACGGCACTCCGTGAGAGGGGTGTAGAGATTTTCGCCATCGGTGACGGTCGTGTCGATCTGCCAGAGGCGATGCGGACGCTGCGCGAACTGGGGATAGAGCGCGTCCTGGTCGAGGGCGGCGGCACGCTCAACTTTGAGCTGCTCCGGCTCAACCTGGTGGATGAGCTCAACGTCTACATCGCACCGATGATCTTCGGCGGCAGCAGTGCACCGACGCTGGCCGATGGCGCCGGCCTGTCATCCGAGGCCGCGCGAAAACTCATCCGAACGGACGTACAAGCCGACGATGACGGCGGAGTCCTGCTGCGGTATAAGGTGGAGCCGCGTGAGTGAACACACCTTCCAGCTCAGCGTGAACGGGCAGTCGCACACCGTCACCGTGCCCGCGAACCGTTTGTTGCTGCACCTGCTGCGCGATGACCTGGGCATGACCGGCACCAAAGAGGGCTGCAGCGTGGGCGTGTGCGGCGCGTGCTCGGTGCTGGTCAACGGCCAGCTGGTGTCCTCGTGCTTGCTGCCAGCCGTGATGGTCCAGGGTGCTCAGGTCACTACTGTCGAAGGCCTGGCGCCTGACGCCGACCACCTCAGTCCGCTGCAAGAGGCCTTCATTCGCCACGGCGGCTTCCAATGTGGCATCTGCACGCCGGGGCAACTGATCGCAGCGACTGCCCTCCTGCAGGAGCAGCCGAAGCCCACGACCGACCAGGTCAAACGCTGGATGATGGGCAACCTGTGCCGTTGTACGGGCTACTACCAGATCGTCGACAGCATCATGGCTGCCGCCGCAGTGTGACCACCAAGCTGTCGGTCGCCGACGTACTCGCGGAGCCTGAGTACCGCGTCGAAGGGCACCTCAAGGTCACCGGCCGCGCCCGCTACGCGGCCGACGTCCGGCAGACCGGCATGTTGCACGTGGTCTACGTGCGCAGCCCCTACGCCCATGCGCGGATTCGATCCATCGATACGTCGCGCGCCTTGGCCGTGCCCGGCGTCCACGCCGTGCTGACCGGTGCCGATCTACCGGACCACGCCCGCTTTGGCCGACGCATTCAGGACTGGCCGGTCCTGGCTCGCACGAAGGTGTTGTTCGTCGGCGACCGCGTTGCCGCGATCGCCGCCGAGACGCGCCAGGCGGCCGAAGCCGCCGCCCAACTCGTCCAGGTCGACTACGAAGAGCTGCCCGTGGTGGCCAGCACCGAGGATGCGCTGACAGACGCCGCGGCGATCCTGCACGAGCATGCCGAGCAGTACGCCTATCTCGGTGGCGCCCGCCCGCCCGTGCCGCATCCGAACGTTCAGGGGCAGGTCATCGTATCGATCGGAAGCGATGAGGAACGGGCAGCCGCCTTTGCCCGGGCGCACCGCATCTTCGAGCACACGTTCCGCACGCCGCGTCAGCACCAGGGCTACATCGAGCCGCATGCCTGCGCGGCCTGGATCGAGCCAGACGGGACCGTCCGCGTCGTTTCCACCAACAAGACGCCGTTCAACTTGCGCATGCAGATGTCGCGGACCATCGGCGTGCCCGAAGACCGCATTGTCGTCGACAGCGCGTTCATCGGCGGCGACTTCGGCGGTAAGGGCACCTCGTTCGACGAGTACACGTGCTACTTCCTGGCAAAAGCCACCGGCCGCCCGGTGAAAGCCGAGATGCGCTATGTGGACGAGCTGGGCGCGGCCAATCCGCGCCACGCCTCGCTCATGACGTTGCGCACGGCGTGCGATGAGCAGGGCCGGTTCCTGGCCCACGAGACACGCATCCTGTTTGACGGCGGCGCGTACGCCGGCGGCAAGCCGCTGGACGGGCTGGTCGTGCGCGGTGGTCTGGCGACGTTGAGCCCGTATCGGGTGCCGGCCGTGCGGCTCGAGCTGACCTCGGTCTACACCAATAGCGTGCCCGGCGGACACATGCGCGCGCCAGGCGAGGTCCAGGCGTTGTTCGCCGGCGAGAGCCACGTCGATCTGATCGCGGGTGAAATGGGCATCGATCCGATCGAGCTGCGGCTGCGCAACGCGGTGCGCGATGGCGAGGTGAGTGCGCCCGGCGAGCGGGTGCGTGAATCGCGCGTTCGGGACGTGCTCGAGGCAGCGCGGCGGGAAATCGGCTGGGACGCAGAGCGCACGCCGGGCCGCGGGCGCGGGGTAGCTGTTGAAATTCGGCACGTCGGCGGCGGCAAGACGTCCTTGCGCATGCGGCTGGTGCCAGGAACTGGTCAGGTCGAGGTGCTGACGGGCATGGTCGACCAGGGCGCTGGGGCGTACACGGTGATCCGTCGGGTCGCTGCCGCGGCACTGTCGGTGGCGCCCGAGCGCATCCAGGTCCGCTACGGCGATACGGCTGAGGCGCCCCAGGACCCGGGCGCCGGCGGATCGCGCGTCACCCACGTCCTCGGCCAGGCCGCGCTGGACGGCGGGCAGCGGCTGAAGGCCACGCTCGAGGACCTGGCGGCCGAAGCGTTTGGCTGGCCGGCAGGCGAGGTGCGGCTGGTAGATGATCGCTTTGTGTCGGGGCAGGAGTCGGCGGCCTTTGAGGAGGTGGCGGCGCGTCTGGGCAGCGGCGCACCAGTGGAAGTGAACGGCTCGTACGCCGAGCACCCGCACGGACACGACGAAGGCGGCGACTTCAACGCGTCGGTCTACGCGGTCGAAGTTGAAGTTGATCGAGAGACCGGCGCGGTACACGTGTGCGACGCGGTCCAGGTGGTGGACGTTGGCACGGTCATCAATCCGCTGGCGCACCAGGGCCAGCTGAACGGCGGCTTCGCGTTCGGGGTCGGCGCGGCGTTGATGGAAGAGCTGCCCATCGACGAAGGGGGCAAGGTTGTCACGCTAAGCCTGGGCGAGTACAAGCTGCCGACGCAGATGGACATGCCGCCGCTGCGCACCATCCTGTTGCACACGGAGATTGGCCCTGGTCCATTCGGCGCTAAAGCAGTCGGCGAAGTGACCAATAGCGGCGTGGCGCCCGCGATTGCCAACGCGGTGGCCGACGCCGTCGGCGCACGGGTAATGGACTTGCCGATCACCTCCGAGAAGGTCCTCGCCGCCCTCCACCGATAGAGGCCGGGCGCCTGCCGGCCTGGGCATACTTCGTGCCTTTCGTGCGCCCCCGTACGAATGTCTATCGCAACGCCTCCCGAACGACAGTACGCGCCGCCGGCAGCGCGGCGACGGCAGCGCGCCTGGATCCCGAACCTCCTGCTCAGTTTGCTTCTCCTGGTCATCCTGGGTGGCGTTGCCGCCTGCATCGCCTTCTTCGCCGTAATCGGCCAACTGCCGTCCATCGCCGTTCTGGACGATCCCAACAGGCTGGGCTTCAAAACCGCCCAGATCTTCGATCGCAAGGGGCAGCTGCTGTGGGAGATCAACGATCCGTCGGGCGGCAAGCGCACGGTCATCTCGCTGCGCGACATGGCGCCGGACCTGCTCAAGGCGACGTTGGCCGCCGAGGATGCCCGCTTCTACGAGCACCCCGGCTTCGACCCCAGCGCGACCCTGCGCTCCGCGTGGGTTGACGTAACCCGTCAGGGCAGCAGCGGCGCCTCCACCATCACCCAGCAGCTCGTGCGCAACGTTGTCCTCGAAGGCTGGGAGATCTGGGCTCGGCGCTAGGTCCGGGTCGGGGGCGCTGCGCCCCCCGCCGCCAGTCGCTGCTGCGCTCGTGCCTCGCTGCGCGCTCCTTCCCGCGGCGACCCCCCGCGACGTGCTAACCGCGGTAGGAACCTGGTTGTGTGCCGATGCGTCTGCGCGCGAACCGGTTCGACGTGTTGCATCGCCCTTCTGCATAGGAATCGGGAAACTACGGAGCGGGCGAAGCCCCATCATGCGGGGGGTGGGGGCGGGAAGGAGCGCGAAGCGAGGCACGAGCGCAGCAGCGACTGGCCCCAGGGGGGCGCGCAGCGCTCCCCCTAACCCGGAACTCGACCTGGCGCACGGCATACGACGAAAAACTGACTCTATACGACGCTGGACCTCGACTACGACCAGCGGATGCAGCAGGTGATAAATTCGAATCGCGGCGTCATTCAGCAGCAGGGCGGCGACAACGCGGCGCTGATCGCGGTCGATCCACGCACGGGCGAGATCCTGGCGTTCCAGGGCAGCCTCGACTTCAACGACACGGCCATCGACGGTCAGGTCAACGTATTGACCAGCGAGCGCCAGCCTGGGTCGTCGATCAAACCGGTGATCTATTCGGCCTCGTTCCTCAAAGGTTGGGCGCCGGCCACACCGATCGACGACGTGCCGACCTGCTGGCAGGACCAGCCTGGGCACCAGTGGTGCCCGAACAACTTCGACAACCAGTTCCACGGCAAGACGACGCTGCGCACTGCCCTCGGCAACTCGCTGAACATTCCCGCGGTGAAGACGCTCGAGTTCGTCGGCGTGCCCGGCGCGATTGACCTCGCGACAAAGATGGGCATCACCACCTGGGGACCTGACTCAGGCAAATCACCTGGCTTGTCGCTGACGCTAGGTGGTGCTGAGGTGCGGCCGATCGATATGGCCCAGGTCTATGCGATGCTGGCCAACAACGGACGCAAGGTACCGCTCGTAGCGATCCGTTAGGTGAGCGACGCATCAGGCGCGGTGCTGTTCGAGTACCGCGAGCCGCAGGGCGAGCAGGTGCTCGACCCGCGCGCTGCCTACATGATCACGAACGTGTTGTCTGATCCGGCGGCCAAGCTGTTCACCTACGGGCGCAACACGCCCCTCATTTTGAAGGACCGTCCCGCCGCGTCCAAGACGGGTACCACCGACAACTATCGCGACACGTGGACTGATGGCTACACGACCAATCTGGCGATTGTGGTCTGGGTGGGCAACACCGACGGGCATCCGATGAAGCAAGGGCTGTCGTCAATGACGGCGGGCAAGATCTGGCCGGAGGCGATGCAAGCCTCGTTTTCTGCTTTGAACTTGCCGGCTGAGGATTTTCCGCGACCAGGTGGGCTGACCGAACAGCAGGTGTGCGGGGATACGGCCTTGCGGCCGGGTGAACCGCAGTGCCGGCAGGACCTGTTCGTGGCGGGCCAAGCGCCTGCGCCCACTACTGTTGCGACAGCCCGGGCGACGTCCGCTACGACCGTCGCGCCGACGTCCGCGCCCGAACCGACGCAGGCTGCCGCCCAGCCAACTGAAGCGCCGCCCGCGCCTGCGCAGCCCGCCGCGCCCGCGCCCGCCCAGCCCGCCGCGCCGACGGCCGCGCCCAAGCCGACGGCCGCCGCGCCCGCGAAGCCCGTACCCACGCCCGCACCGCCGAAGCCGACGGCCAAACCTGGCGGCTAGAGCATCTCGCCGCGCAGATTCCCCTAGTTGAACGGCGCGGTCGGCCGGCGACAGTGCCAATCCGTCGCTTGCTGGTACGCGTGGCCGACGCGGAAGAGCAGGGCCTCTTGCCACGGCCCGGCGGCCAGCTGCAGGCCGATGGGTAGACCAACGTCGTCGAAGCCGCACGGGATGGACAGCGCGGGAAAGCCGCTCAGGTTGAACGGATACGTGAACCTGGTTAACTCGGCGAGCGCCGCGAGCGAGCTCATGTCGGCGGCATCGCTGCCGATGGGCGGCGCGGTCGTGGGCATGGTCGGCGTGACCAGGACGTCGGCCTGGTCGAGCGTGGACCACAGCTCATCACGGACCTTCTCGCGCGCCCGCTGGGCGCCCACCAGATCGCGCGCACTGAGCGAATTGCCGTGCGCGAAGCGCATCTGCAACGGCGGGCTGTAGTCGTCCGGTCGCTCGGTGAACCATTGGTGGTGGAACGTGGTCATCTCGGCGCGCGTAATCGTCTGGCCCGTCATGACCGAGTTGTCGAGCTGGTTGAAGTCCACGTCGACGAGCGTTGCGCCGAGGCCCACCAACACCTCAATCGCGCGCCGCCAAGCGCGTTCGACAGCGGGCTGCAGCTCGGCGGTGAAGTAGCTCCGCGGAATGCCCAGCCGCAGCCCGCGCACGCCCGCATCCATGCCCGTAGTGAAGTCTTCTACAGGCCGATCGATCGTTGCCGAATCACGGCGATCGAAGCCGGCCACCGCGTTCAGCATGAGCGCCGCGTCGGGCACGCTGCGGGTCATCGGCCCGGCGTGGTCGAGCGACCAGGACAGCGGTACCACGCCAAAACGGCTCACCCGACCGTACGTCGGTTTAATGCCAGTGGTGCCACAGCACGCACTCGGGATGCGAATGGAGCCGGCGGTGTCGCTGCCGGTGCTCCCCAGACACATGCCCGACGCAAGAGCCGCTCCAGAGCCACCGCTCGAGCCACCCGGGAAGTAGGCCAGATTCCACGGATTGTGGGCGTCGCCGTAGTGCAAATTTTCGTTGG
>WNFC01017277.1_pt1 | contig 17410 bp, 22 predicted proteins | sample 5400541 | NCBI WGS metagenome assembly WNFC01 (sample SAMN13153342, study PRJNA577476) | soil metagenome | isolation source: 120 cm saprolite under Douglas fir tree site 2 hole 2 replicate 1 | place: USA:California | collected 2015-04-18
CGAACATGCGCCGCGCGAGCGGCTCGACCGTCACGCGGCGCGTCATTTCGCGGTCGATCTTGACGATGTCCGGCTTCAGCCGCCAGATGCGGTCGAAGTTGGAGTACCCCGCGCCGAAATCGTCGATCACGATGAGGCAACCGATCGTGCGGTAGTGCTCGACCGCGGCGACCAGGCGTTTCTCGTCATCGAACGGCGTCTCGATCAGCTCCACGGCCACCCGGTGCGCGGGCAGTCCGTTTTCCTCGAGCATCTGAGCAAATGAGCCGAACCGAAGACCCTGGACCGCGATGTACGGGTCGACGTTCAGGAAGAGCCAGCTGTCCTCATCGCCCAGCCGCCGGAAGTTCCGCACGTGCAGAGCCCTGCACTGGCGATCGAGCTGCATGCGCGGCACGCCAGCCGGCGCCTTTGCCAGCAGTTCGGTCGCCAAATAGGCTTTTCCGTTCGAATCGGTCCCGCGGATCAAGCCCTCGTAGCCCACGGGTCGGCGATGGGCGAGACTGAAAATCGGCTGGAAATGAGTGAATAAACGAAACTCGGAGGACGAGCCGCCCTCTGCCTCCACCAACAAGGTATCGATGCGCGACGCAGCCAAATCGGTCGCGCTCGTTGCGTTCCCTAGCAGGCTCATGGAGTGCCTACTCGCTGCATTGAACCGGCGCGGATCCCGCCGACACGCCGCCGAGCGCGGCGGGACGCAGACCGGTGGAGTCCTGCTTGCGGACTTCGCTCGAAAGAAAAAGCGCGGGATCGACGCGCGCGTTGTTGAGGCTGACCGACCAGTGCAGATGCGGGCCGGTCACCCGGCCGGTTTGGCCGACCGCGCCGATTCTCTCGCCGCGCGCGACACGGGCGCCCTTTGCAACATCGATGCGGCTCAGATGGTTGTACATGGTCACCAGTCCCTGGCCGTGGTCGAGGATCACGGTGAGCCCGTTGAAGAAGTAATCGCCGATCTCGATCGCGGTGCCCGCCGCGGGCGCGGCGATCGGGGCTCCCTCCGGAGCCGCGATATCCAGGCCGCTGTGGGGCTGCCGCGGCTCGTCGTTGAAAAAGCGCCTCAGTCCGAACCCGCCGGAGACGCGACCCGCCGACGGCAGGTCTAAGCTGAGGGTATCGAGGGCGGCATCGCTGAAGGTCGAAAACGCCCGGACCAGCGATTCCTGCTCTCGCGCGATCCGCCGAAGGTCCTCGGGCTCGGGTTCGACCTGGCGGCGGTTGGCGAGCGTCACATGCTGTGTTTCGTAATCGCGCCTGCCGACCTTGAACGGGATCGCGCGCGCTGTTCTCTCGCCTTCGAGCACGGAAAGCTCGTGCGCGCCGGGTCGCAAGCCGAGCGGCAATCCGACCACGGCGTTCCAGACATCCCCGACGCGCGCGACCAGCACGCGCTGGCCGTCGAACACCACCTGCGGAGCCGGGCCGGGAGCCCGCCCGACGCAGACGATCGCGACCCCGCCGGGCACCGGCGCCGTCAAGGGCAAATCGCCCTGCGAGGCCGACACCGCTGCGGCGAGCGCGAGTCCGGCAGCGATCCCACTCAGGAAGCGCTTGGTCCGCATTTCGCTCCTTTGATTGACGATCCGCTATTTTCCCCCGATTTCCGACTTCGCGAACAAGCCCGAGACATCCTGCCCTGGAGATCGGCAACTCAACGGGTATCGTTGCGATGGTCACGGATTTCCCGCAGTGTGAAAAATGAACGTGCCCGAATGGACATGCCAGGGGCATAATTGCCTCTTCCCGAGCGCGCCTGTGCCCGGCGCGCGCTGACGTGCGACCCCCTGCCCCGAGGAACGACAGATGATCGGCGAGAGCAATCCCGCGAGCTCCTACAACACTTCGGTTGCGATGGAGTTTTTCCGCTTCGCCGGCAGACCGAAGACCTTCGCCAAGGGCAGGAAGATCTTCGCCGAGAACCAGAAGGGCATTCCGTTTCTGCTCATGCCGAACCGCATGTACCTCCTCCTCGACGGCGAAGTCGGCATATTTTCGAGAGACAAACCCGTGGCCACCGTCCGGCCGGGCCAGATCTTCGGCGAAACGGCTTCGATCGACCAGGGGCCGCGCACCGGGACCGCGGTGACGAAATCGGCTTGCCGCGTCATCGCGCTCGACAACCGGCAGCTCCAGAAAGCACTCGGGAAATACCCGGAGTTCTCTCTCATGCTGATGAGCGTCATGATCGGCCGCCTGCGCGAATCCATCAACCGGCTCGCCGGCCCCGGGTCGCCCGTGACCGGAATCCAGCGGAGGGAATCGGCGCCGCTGCGCAAAGACCTGATCGACGATCTCGCGCGCGCGCTCGGGTCCGACGCGCACCTCAGCTACGAAACCGGGGCCACCATCCTGAGGGAAGGCCAGATCGGGGTGCTGATGTACGTGATTCTCAAGGGCAAAGTGGCGATCCGCGTCGGCGGCAACCTGGTGGAGAACGTGGGCCCGGGGGGGCTGTTCGGCGAGATGGCGCTGGTCGATCGCACGCCACGGCTTGCAAGCGCCGTCGCGGAAAGCAACTGCAAACTGCTCGCGATCAACCGCTACGCGTTTCTCAACCTGGTGAAGCACAGCCGCCGCTTCGCCGCCTCGCTGCTCGCCGCCGTGAGCGCCCGCGCGCGGTATACCGCTTCGCGTTAGCAGTTCAGGGTCTCAATAGCCGAGCCACTTGGCGAGCACGGCGAGCTGCTCCGGGTCGCCGCTCTCGTAGCCCTTGTAGCCGATCTTCGCGAGGATCTTCTGGCCGGCCTCCGATTTGTCCAGGCCCAGCATCGCCGCGCGCACCTTCTCCAGGTCCGTGTCTCGCATCTTCGTCGAGGCGATCATGTGCTTGATCGGCACGCCCCTCGACTCGTACAGCACCGCGCCGCCTTTTTCCTGCCACTGCTTGACCACCGCACCCGAACCCGTGATGCCGACATCGCTGAATCCATTGTCTACGAAAAACGGCACCGCGTCCTGATACCGGGTGGTCCGGATGTCCGCCTTGGCCGCGTCGATGCCGAGGTCGCGCATCGTGGCGCGCGTGATTACCGCAGTGATCGAATCCGGATCGGGCATGCCGAACCGCTTGCCCTTCATGTCCGCCGGATGCTTGATCTGCGCATCCTTCCTCACGAAGAAGCGCGCCTTGTAGTCCGTGTACCCCTTGGTCAGCACCACCAGCTGGTATTTGCCGTCGCGCAACGATACCAGCGAATGATGCGCCGGATGCACGAACGCGAGGTCGTACTGCTGCTCGTCCAGCCCTTTCCTCAGGGCCGGGTACTGGTCGACGGGGACGACTCTGACGGTAGTCTTGAGTTGTTTTCCAAGCAGGTCGGCAAGATCCTTGTATTTCTCGCGGATCTCCGAGGGCGTGACGTAGTAGGTGACGCCTTCGTTGACGGCCAGGATGAGTTCGGCCTGTGCGGGCGCCGCGGTGAGCAGCGCGACGACCAGGGATGCAAGCAGGGAAGCGAGCAATTTCATGTTTATCCTCCGAAGATTGGTTTTTTTGCAGCTGAGGCATCCACTTAACGCAACATACATACCAGCGTCATAAAGACGGGGCCGGGCGGGGACGCCCTGCAAGCTTCGTGTCAGGTTTGGGTGTCTCCCGGAAAAGCCCGTGGTGCCCCCGTCGGGAAATGAGTGTGGTCCCTCACCCGTTTAGGGACTCAGTCGTGATCCGCTAAGGCGGTGGCAGTGGCTCGTACTGTCTGTAATTCGTCATGAGTTGATCGCCCGGACACTGAGAACCTTACGCGCTTCGATACTTCTCCCTGGCGCCGCGGGTGAGAGCCATGCCGTGTCCGGGCCGGTCGGGAATGCGGAAATGGCCCTCCGAGCACTGCGGCATCTGCTCGAACAGGTCGGGCGGCGTCCAGTCGATGAACTCAACGAGGAAGCCGTTCGAGAGCGCGCCGACGACCTGGAGCGACAGCTCGTGCACGACATGCGGCGCGACCGCGATCTGGTGCGCGGCCGCATGGCGGCCGATGCGCATCGTTTCGGAGAAGCCGTTAGCGCGGCAGACGTCCGGCATGAGAACCCTCGCGGCGCGGCGCTCGACGAGGTCGCGGAACTCGAAGCGCGTGTAGTTGTTCTCGCCGGTCGCAACGGGGATCTTGATGGCGCGCGCGACTTCGGCGCAGGCCGCGATATCGTCGGCGAGCACCGGCTCCTCGTACCACACGAGGTCGAACTCTTCGAGCACTTGCGCCTGCCGTATGTTCGCCAGGACGTCCAGACGCTGGTTCACGTCCACCATCATGCGCACCCCATCGCCCAGCGCGCGGCGCACCGCACCGACGCGTTTCGCGTTCTCGCGCGGATCGGCGTGGTGGATCTTCATCTTGTAGTACTTGCAGCCGAGCGCGGCGTATTTCTCGGCCTCGGCGATGAGCTCGCGCTCACTGTACTTTGACCAGCCGCCGCTGCCGTAAGCGGGGATTCGGTCCGTCACCGCGCCCCAGAGCTTGTAGAGCGGAAGCCCCGCCGCTTTGCCGGCGATGTCCCACAGGCCGATGTCGAGCGCGGAGAGCGCGTAGGCCGCGACGCCCTGCTTCTTGATCCCCATGTCCGTGCGGAACATCTTTTCCCAGAGACGCTCGACGAAGAGCGGGTCTTCGCCGATGAGAGCGGGCGCGAGACGCGTCTCGAGATACGCGTGCACGGCCTCCGCGCCTCCTCCGCCGAAGACCAGGCTGTAGCCGAGGCCCTTCACCCCCTCGTCGGTCGCGATCTCCGCGACGACGAGCTTTTGCTGCGCGTAGTTCAGCGCCATGGGTTTCGGCGTGGGAACAGCGAGGACGAAGCTGTCGACGGAGGTGATTTTCATGGTGCTTTTTTCTAGACGTCGGGCGCCGGATGGTCAATTCGCAGCTAACCCGCCAAACCCATGGCCCAATCGACGGTGAAGGCGACGCCGTAGGCAACGGCCAGGGCGAGCACGAATACGACGAGGCCGCGCACCGCGGTTTTCGGAACGCCGATCTCATCCAGGTAGCGCTTGATAAAATAGGCTGCCACGAAAAATGCGATCGTCGAAATCACGAGGCTTAGCATCCGCGCATTGTACCGAGGGTCTGCCGATCCGCCGCGCCCCCTCCCCGGCTTGCCGACGCGGACGGAAAGGTGCATCCTGACGCCCGGAAAGCGAACGCCGGATCCGATAGCCTCAGACTTCCATTGCGGCCCTGAGCCGCATCTAAAGGGGGATTTCATGAAGACGAAAAAAACTCTGTACTTGGGCGTTGCGGCGATCGCTCTCGCAACGCTTCTAGCCGCGTGCCTGAGCACGCAGGGCGCGGGCAGCGCCGGTGAAAGCGATATCGGCGGCGGCGTCACTGGTCCGAACGGGCCAGAGGCCGGGGTCTGGGTAATCGCCGAGACGACCGACCTTCCCACGAAATTCGCCAAGCTCGTCGTCACCGACGATCGCGGGCGTTTCCTGATTCCCGACCTTCCCAAGGCCAACTACAGCGTGTGGGTGCGCGGCTACGGGCTGGTCGATTCGCCCAAGGTGAGCAGCACGCCGGGAAAAACTCTAAACCTGACCGCAGTGCCCGCGCCCAGCGCAGCCGCGGCGGCGGAATTCTATCCCGGCATGTATTGGTATTCGATGATCGACATCCCGGCCAAGAGCGAATTTCCCGGCACCGGCGAGAAGGGCAACGGCATCAGCTCGAACATCAAAACGCAGGAACAATGGGTCGACACGGTGAAGAACGCGTGCCAGTCGTGCCACTCGCTCGGCAGCAAGGGCATGCGCACGGTGCCGAAGGAATTCGGCCCCGGTGTCGCGGGCTGGGCGCGGCGCACGCAATCGGGGCAGGCCCTGACGCAAATGGCGCTCGGACTCGGTTACATGGGCGCCGACGCGGCGCTGAAGAATTACGCCGACTGGACGGACCGCATCGCGGCGGGAGCCGTGCCTTTCGCCAAGCCGGAGCGGCCGCAGGGCGTCGAGCGCAACATGGTGGTCACCATGTGGGATTTCTCGACACCGAAATACTATCTCCACGACGGCATCTCGACCGACCGGGACAATCCGCGACTTAATGCCAACGGCCCGATCTATGGCGCGCCCGAGGAGAGCACCGACCTTATTCCGGTGCTCGATCCGATCAAGCACACGGCGTCGCAGATCAAGCACCCCGTTCCCAACCCCAAGACGCCGTCCTCCACCGACTTGCCGATGCAGCCCTCGGCCTACTGGGGCAAGGAGCCGATCTGGGACGGGCACTCGAGCATTCACAACGCGATGATGGAAGGATCCGGCCAGCGCCCAACCCGGACTTCTGCAGGAAAGGCTCCGATCATCCGTCTGCCAAGGTCGCGCCGCAGGAAAATTCCCTCCGCCAAGTCTCCGTGTACGACCCGAAGACGGGCAAGTGGCAGCACGTCGACACCTGCTTCAGCACGCACCATCTCTATTTCGCCAAGGACGCCAACAAGACGCTGTGGCTGAGCGCGGGCGGCCCGGCGAGCGGCGTGGTCGGCTGGGTGAACACGAAGCTCTTCCTGGAGACCGGCGACTCGGCGAAATCCCAGGGCTGGACGCCGATCATCGTCGACACCAACGGCAACGGCAGGCGCGACGAGGGCGACACCCGTTTGACGGCCGCGTTCTACGGCATCATGCCGAGCCCGGTGGATAATTCGGTGTGGGGCCAGTCGATGGGCATCGGTTTCGGCCGCATGGATCAGCCCGGCTATGTCATCCACATCATTCCTGGGTCCAACCCCGCCGAGACCGCGCTCGCCGAAGTCTTCGTGCCGCCCGAGGGCGCGTGGAGCCCGCGCGGTCTCGACATGGACCTCAACGGCGTCGTCTGGACGCCGCTCGCGAGCGGACACATCGCGAGCTTCGACCGGAGGAAATGCAAGGGGCCTCTGAACGGACCCGGGGCGGCGAGCGGCAAGCTCTGCCCGGAAGGCTGGACGCTGTACCGGATGCCCGGCCCGCAATTCAAGGGCCTTGACCCTGCGGGGAGCGCGAACCACGCCTATTACATCTGGGTGGACCGCTACAACACCCTGGGACTGGGGGCGAACGTGCCGATCGCCTCGGCCAACGGCGCCGAGTCGCTGCTCGCGGTGGTGGACGGCAAGATGGTGGACCTGCGTGTGCCGTATCCGCTGGGCTTCAACACCAAGCTCGTGGACGGCCGCGTCGACGACCCGAGCGCCGGCTGGAAAGGCAAAGGTCTGTGGACGATGTCGGGCACGCGCACCGTGTTCCACAACGAAGGCGGCACAAAGAACAGTCCCAAGGTCTATAAGATCCAGATTCGCCCGGATCCGCTCGCGAACTGACGCATCGCTGAAGAGCGATACGTCATCAAGACAAAACGCCCCGGGATTTCCCGGGGCTTTTTTTTCTGCAAGCCGCGCAGGCCCGACGACAGTCGGCATTTAACTCCAAGGAGGATTCGCCATGAACGCCAAGACACCCGCTCGCACTTCCGCCGCGCTCGCCGCCTTTGCATTCGGCGCGCTCGCCTTCGCCGCCGGGCCCGCGCGAGCGCAAAGCGGCAACCATCTGGAAATCATCCACCACCCGAACTACGACAAGAGCGTGTTCATGCCGTTCTCGCCGGCGATCAAGATCAAGAGCGGCAAGATCCTCTGGCTCGCCGGCGGCACTGCGCTGCCCGTATACCACGACCATCCGCACAAGCGCGAGCAGATCCTAAAATACCTGACGAACGACCTTGAAGGCCAGGTGCGCCAGACGATGGACGGCATCATGGAAACGCTGAAGGCCGCGGGCGCGTCGCCCAAGGACGTAGTGCACGTATTCATTTTTCGCGCTCGCCCGCGCATGGGCGACATCGGCAAAGCGAGCGCCGTGGTGAATTCCTACTTCGCGCCCTACAACCACAAGCCGACCACGACCAACCTCGCCGTGCTAGAGCTGGGCGAGCCGGAGCAGCTCGTGGAGATCCAGGTCGTCGCCGTGGTGGATTGACCTGCCGGCGTCGGCGCCGCTACACCCTCAGCCGCGGCGATCCTTCGTCCGCCATGCTTCGACCGAGATCGGCCGCGTAGCGTACTGCGCCCTTCGCCGTTTCGAACAGCGGGGTCAGCCCGGGAAACGACTGGCTTTTCGACAAAGCGTTCGCGCACGCCATCCGTGTCATCGTGAGCCGGGGCTGCCACTTGTTCCCGTCGTTGAGGCGAAACGCGCTCGCCTCGATCAAATATCTCCCGCGCTCCTCGCGGTGCATGGGCATGAAGCTCCTTCGTTGCAGCGATCACGGTAACACATTTACGGATCGCTCAATGAAGGCCGGGGAGGAGTCAAACGGCTTTCAAATCGACTGCGGACGTCTTGCCGTTCTGCCCTTGTTCGAGCTCGTAGGAGATCTTTTGATTCTCGTTCAGATTGCCGAGGCCGGCGCGTTCCACCGCCGAGATGTGCACGAACACGTCCTTGGACTTGTCGTCAGGCTGGATGAAGCCGAAACCCTTGCTCGGGTTGAACCATTTCACGGTACCGATAGGCATGGATGCTCTCTATGGATGAAGTCGCCCCGCGCCGGAGTGTGCGGGGCATCAAATTGTCGGTGGGGAAACCAGAATCGACGTACCCCGGAGGGGATGCCGAGGACTGACCCAAGTGGAATTCGATCCCGCAAGTATGGCGGGTGCGGCGAGCATTGGCAAGCTCGTCGGCGTGGATCCGGCGGTGGAAACAAAAACGGCCGAGAAGTGCGCCTCGGCCGTTGTTCCCGGAAAGAAAACGCTCCGGCTCAGGTGCCGCGCCCCCACAGACCGCAATAGCGCCGCGTCACGAATTGCAGGTTGTTCTCGTAGCCCGGCCACTTTTCGTACTTCGGCAGCTTGACCTCTTTCTCCGCCGGTTCCCAGCATTTCCCTTCGCGCGCCGCGACCTTCACCGCCTCCGAGGCGTCCTGCAGGAAAGTGAGCTGGTCCTGGGCGTCCTTCTTGGTGCCCAGCCGGTCGCCCGGTTGCCCCGGATGGCCCGGGATGAGGCGCTCCCAATCCATCGCCAGCACCTGCCTGATCGCCTGCTCCGCCTCGAGCGGATAGAAGTCGATCATGCCGCGGCCCGGTACCGAGCCGACCGGGAGGAAATCCACCACGAAAAGGATCTTCTCCTTCGGCAGCCGCATGACGATCGAGCTGTCCGAGTGGTTGAGACCGACGTAAGTCAGCTCGAGCGCGGTGCCCCCGAGCGTGATGGTCCTCTTCTCGTCGAACGTCTCGTCGGGCAGCGGCGTGGCCGGATCTCCGAGGACGGCGAGGCGCTCCTTCGCTCTCTTGTGGGAGACGATTTTCGCGCCGGCATCCTTGAACGCCTGGCCGCCGGCGACGTGGTCGTAATGGTGATGGCTGTAGACCGTCCCGGGTGACGACGAACAACGCCTGGTGATTGCCGTTGCGGAAGATGTATACGCCTTCCGTGCCGTCGACCTTCGTCGTCGCGATCTGCGGGCGTGCCGGCGCCTGCGACCAGGCGGCGGATGCCGCCGCCAGTCCGCAGGCAAGAGCTGCAAGAAATATGCGTTTCATGTCTCCTCCTTTGTTGATTTGTGCGATGCCCTGCTAGAACAGGCCGCGGGCCGCGATTATTCCCCTTGGACCAGGCCTCTTTAGCAATGCTACTTGGAATGCCCTGCCTTGTCCTGTAGCAAAGGCCCCGGCTCCCCCGGCGCTGCTACCATGGCCGTCCCGATGAAGATCGACCCCGACGAGTTCCGGGTGCGCCCCGGCGAGAAGGTGAGGCTCAAGAAATGGCCGACGCGCGTCAGGCCCTACTACGCGTCGGACGAGCAGTACCAGAAGCGCCTCGCCGAGCAGGGCGAGCAGCTGAGCTCGCTGCAAAACCTGCTGTACGCGTCGAACCGCCACGCTTTCCTGCTCATCTTCCAGGGCATGGACGCGGCCGGCAAGGACGGCGTCATCAAACACGTGATGTCCGGCATCAATCCTCAGGGCTGCCAGGTATTCAGCTTCAAGCACCCGAGCGCCGAGGAGCTGCAGCATGATTTTCTCTGGCGCACCACGCGTTTCCTGCCCGAACGCGGGCGGATCGGCATCTTCAACCGCTCCTATTACGAGGAAGTGCTGATCGTGCGCGTGCATCCGGAGATCCTGCGCGGCGAAAACCTGCCCGACGATCTCATCGACCCGGACTCCATCTGGAAGCAGCGGTATCGCTCGATCGCCGGGCTGGAAGACCATCTGCATCGCAACGGAACGCGCATCCTCAAGTTCTTCCTCCATCTTTCGAAGGAGGAACAGCGCAAGCGCTTCCTCGCGCGCATCGACGAGCCGCACAAGAACTGGAAATTCAGCCTCGCCGACGTCGAGGAAAGAAAATACTGGAAGCAGTACATGAAGGCCTACGAGGCGTGTCTCGCCGCGACCAGCTCCCGGCACGTGCCCTGGTATGTCGTCCCCGCCGATGACAAGCCGAACGCCCGCCTGATCGTCTCGCGCATCATCGTGGATGCGCTCGAGGGGCTCGACATGTCCTACCCCGAGCCCGATTCCGCGCGCCGGCGCGAGCTGCAGGCGATCCGCAGGCGGCTCGCGAAATGAAGCTACACTTTCCCCATGCCTGAATCACCGCGCCGCATCATCCACGTGGACATGGATGCGTTCTATGCGTCGGTGGAGCAGCGCGACTACCCTGAGCTGCGCGGCCGGCCGGTCGCGGTCGGTGGCCCGGCCGCCTCGCGCGGCGTGGTGGCCGCTGCGAGCTACGAGGCGCGCGCGTTCGGCGTGCGCTCGGCCATCCCGATGGCCCGCGCGGTGCGCCTGTGCCCGGAGCTCGTCGTCGTGCGGCCCGATTTTGCGCGCTACCGCGCGGTCTCGCAGCAGGTGATGGCGATCCTGCGCTCCTGCACCCCGCTCGTCGAACCGCTGTCGCTCGACGAGGCCTATCTCGACGTCACCGACAATGTCTGGGGCGAGCCGCTCGCGAGCAATGTCGCGAGGAAGCTGAAAGCGCTCATTCGCGGGCAACTGAATCTCAGCGCCTCCGCAGGCGTCGCGCCCAACAAGTTCCTCGCCAAGATCGCCTCGGGCTGGAAGAAGCCCGACGGGCTCACCGTTATCGCGCCCGAGAGAGTCGAGGAGTTCCTGCGCGAGCTGCCGGTCGAGGCGCTCTCGGGCGTGGGCCCCGTCACCGCAAAAAAGCTGCGCGCGATCGGCATAGCACGGCTGCTCGACGTGCGCGCCGCGGAGGACGAGCGGCTGCATCGCGCGGTGGGAAGCCTGGCCGCTTGGCTGAAGCAACTCTCCCGCGGCGAAGACCCGCGGCCAGTCGAACCCGACCGTCGGCGCAAATCGCTCTCCGACGAGACCACCTATGCCGAAGATCTCGTCGACCCGCAGCAAATCCGCGGCGAGATCGAGCGCATCGCGCGCTACACCGCCGAAGGGCTGGCAAAGAGGAAACTGCGCGCGCGCACCGTGACCATCAAAGTGCGCTACGCCGACTTCACCACGGTCACGCGCAGCCACACCGCGGCCGCGCCGACGTGCGACGCCGGCGAAATCGCCGCGCGCGCCCTAGCGCTCCTAGCCCGCACCGACGCCGCGCGCCGGCCGGTGCGCCTGCTCGGCGTCGGAGCTCACGGGCTTCTCGAGGAGAGCGAGATCGTCCCCGTTCCGGGGTCGCTGCCGTTCTGACCGCGCTCCCCTAGGCGGCCTCCAGCGGCTGAATCAGCTTCTCGCTGTCTTCCTCGGTGCGGTTGACGCCGCGCCCCACACGGACGAGATCGAAATCGACTTGCGAGTGCTCTTCGATCAGGGCGGCCGCCCGGGCCGGATCGAGCTGCGCCGGATCGAGCCATTGGGCGTGCACTTCATCGGGCAGCACGACGGGCATGCGCCCGTGGATCTCGCCCGCGCGCCCCGCGCCCGGACGCGTGAGAACGGCGCAGGTCAGCGTCGTGTCGGGATCCCCCGGGTCTTTCCATTTCGACATGAGCCCCGCGAAGCAAAACGGCCGACGGTCCTTGCGGGCGAAGTAGTACGGCTGATTGACCTTCAAGACCTCGCCCGTCGCCTTGTCGAGGCGCATCTCCTCGCGCCATTCGTACCAGCCGAGCGCCGGCAACAGGCACCGCGCGCGCGAAAACGCCTCGCGCCACAAGCCGTTGGAGGCGGCGGTCTCGTACTTCGCGTTGAACCTGCCGCGCGGGGGCTTTTCCTCTTTCCACCAATACGGCACGAATCCCCAGCGCGCGTGCGCAAGCTCGATCTCCGGGGAAGCGGCGTCGCGCCTGAGCATGATGACGCGCATCGTCGGCGCGATGTTGTAACGCGGCTTGCCGAACGGCGTCTTCCAGTTGCGGCGGCCGATGTGCCAGGCGCGCTCGACCGCGGCTTCCTCGGGAGAGACGTAACGCCCGCACATTCCGTCATTCTATCGCGCCGAAGCGCGCCTATAATCCCGCAATGCCCCTGAACGCCGCAAAAATCGAAGGTCTGGTGCGCGAGCTCCTGGCGGAAATCGGCGAGGATCCCCAGCGCGAAGGATTGGTGAAGACCCCGCAGCGGGTCGCCGCAGCCCTCGCCTTCCTCACTTCCGGCAGCCGCGCCGACGCGGCAAAGCTGATCAACGGCGCGATCTTCACGCAAAAGACCAACAGCATGGTGATCGTGAAGAATATCGAGGTCTACAGCCTGTGCGAGCACCACATGCTGCCGTTCTTCGGACGTTGCCACATCGGGTACATTCCAAACGGCCGCGTATTCGGCGTCAGCAAGCTGGCGCGGCTGGTCGACATGTACGCGCGGCGCCTGCAGCTGCAGGAGCGGCTGACCGAGCAGATCTCCCACGCCATCATGGATTCGATCGACGCGGCGGGCGTCGGCGTGATGATCGAGGCGCGCCATCTGTGCATGATGATGCGCGGCGTGGAGAAGCAGAATTCCGTCATGATCACTTCCTCCGTCGTAGGCGCCTTCCGCGATTCCCCCGCGACCCGGGAAGAATTTCTCGGCCTGATCGGACAGCGCGGGGCGTAGCTCAACGCAGAGCGCGCCACGCGCTCGCGAGCCAGGGCTGCTGGTCGCGCGGCAGGCCTTCTGGCCGGTAGTAGTGCGTGAGCTCCCTGAATCCGGCGGCGGTCATGAAACGCCGCCAGGCTTCCAGATCGTGGTACGCGCCGTAGCGCCCGCGGTTCCAGCCCTCCTCGTTGCCGCCGTGCGGGTTCGAGCTGAACAGCACGCCGCGCGGCTTGAGGGTCGCATGCAGCTCGTGCAAGACGCGCGGCAGCTCCTGGCCGGGGACGTGAAACAGCACCGCGTTGGCGAACACGCCGTCGAAGCGCGCATCGGGAAGATCGAGCCCGAATAAATCCTGCCGCCACACCTCGCAGCCGCTGTGCTCGCGCGCCATGGCCGCGAAGCGCTCTGATCCCTCCAGCCCGATTGCGACATGGCCGAGCCCGGCGAGCGCCTTCAGGTCCCGCCCCGGCCCGCAGCCCAGGTCGAGAATCGTGAACGGCGGCTCGCCCTCGATGTGCGCGAGCAGCGCCGCGATGTTCTGGCTGACATCGTGATCGCGCGTGCCCTTCCAGAAGTCCTCGGCGCGCCGGTTATAGTGATCGAGGGTCCGGGCGGAGATGTCATCCAGATCGCGTCGCTTGAGCGTCATATTCGTCAAAAACTACGCGTCCTGATTCTGTTGCGCACCATCTCAGCCGCCGGCCACGGGGAGCGGCTTGGCGACCATCAGCCAGTAGATCGCGATCACGGCCACGAACGCCGGGACGCCGAGCGCGAACCACCGCCTGAACCAGGTGTGGAACCACGCGGGCAGCGCGTCGATCGATGCAGCTCGCTTCGATTCGCGATGTAATCGCGCCTGGATGTGCAAGACCGGAAGCCAGCAGACGCCGGCCAGCAGAAAGAGGGCCCATACTGCGATCGACCACGCGCTGACAAGAGGCCAACCCAGGAGATTCATCAGAACGATCCCGCTCACCGCCTGGAACACGACCGCGGGCGCGGTTAGGCAGGCGTCCGCGATGACCGTGAGCCGCAGCGCCGAGCGGAGCGCACCGATGTCGCGCGAGCGCGTCGCGTTTTGATAGCTGAACCAGCAGAAGAACGCGATCCCGAGACCGGTACCGAAAACGACCGCGGCGCTTAGGACGTGTGCCGTCTTCCAGAACGCGAACGCGCTCACGCAGCGCCCTCCCTCACCACCGTAGTGATGCGCCAGCGCGCGAACTCCGTCTCGAATTCAGGCAGCGTGAGGAATCCCATGCAGGAAAACGCACCCGGCTGCGCGACACCGCCTTGCGCGAGCTTGCGCGCGAGCAGAACGGCGGCCATGCAGGGAATTTCCGGGCCGTGCTGCGCGTCGGCCGTCAGGTGCCATTCGATCCGCGCGCGGCTTCCGTCGGGGCGCCTGCCGGCGAGGCTCACCAGCATGCCGCCGAGATCGCCGCCGAAGGCGTCCATCCAGGAGGCGATGCGGGCCAGCGGCTTCGCCCAGCGCTCGATCGGCAGGGCCATGCCCCGCCGGCGCAGCAGCGCGGCGAGCCACAGCGCGAATTGCTGCGCGCCGATTTCGAGCGAAGCGCGGAACTCCATCGTGCGCAGGCCGGGATAGCGCTTCGGAAAGAGCTCGAGGTCCGGAACGTCGCAGGCGGCAGCCCAGCGCGCGCCCAGCGCGTAGAAGCGCATGCGCCTCAGCTCCTGCCAGCCCCACGCGTCGCGCCACGCGCCGCCGCTCCGCCATTTGAACCGCCGCCCGGCGTAGCCAAGCACCGCCGCGATCGTCGCTTCGCCCCGCGCTGCGCGCTGTCCCGGCGCGATCGCGATCTGGATCTCCTCGACCTGCGAAAGGCGCGCGATCAGGCTGTCGATCACAGCCGAGGAAAGGGCGGGCACGCTACTCGCGCCCGAGATGGCCACGCGCTGCGCCGCGCGCGCGGCCGGATAGACGTAGTTCGGAAAACGCGTCACGAACTGCCGGCCGTCGGCGAGATCGAGGTAGTGCGCGCCCGCCTCTAACGCGGCGAGCGCGACCCGGTAGTCCTGAGACTGGAACGGCCCGGCGCAATGGATCACGAGACCGGGGGCGAGGCGCGCAAGCGCGGCGGGGAAATCGCGCGCCGAGTAATCCAGCCGCGCGTGCTGCAAGTTCAGATCAGCGAGGCCGCCCCGCCCCTCATCCGGATGGCGACCCGCGGCGACGACCTCCATCGCGGGCGAGCCGGCGAGCGCGCGGCAGACACGGGCGCCGAAATTGCCGTACCCGCCGATCACGACGACGCGCATGGATTATCCCTAGAGAGCAGGGCGGGATCGAAGCAGAGGATTGCCCGATCTAATTTCCCGCGTACACGCAGCCGTGGCGGCAGGACTCGCGCCGCACTTCCACGCGGGCGAGCGCGGGAAGCTCGGGCTTGAGGTTCTTCCAGATCCACACGGCGATATTCTCCAGGCTCGGGACCTCGAGGCCGTCGATCTCGTTCAAGTATTTGTGGTCCAGCCGCTCGCGCAGCGCGCGGCAGCGCGCCTCGACTTCGCCCAGGTCGGCGATGAACCCGGTTTTCGGATCGACCTTCCCCGAGAGCACGATGCGCGCGGCGAAGGAATGTCCGTGCAGCCCATGGTAGGGATGGCCTTCCGGCACGCCGGGAAAGCGGTGCGCCGCGTCGAAGGTGAATTCCTGAAAGATCTCCATTCGGCCTTTATCTGATTCCCAAAAATTTGTGCGTCTGCAGGCTCAGTCGCCACCTCGGATGCCGCATGCAGTATGCGACGGCGCGCTCGGTGTTCGCCCGCGCGTCCGGCCCGTCCATCGGCTGCAGCAGAAAATGCTCGAAGGCGAGCCCTTCGAAGGCCGAGGGCGATGCGTCGGCCTGAGGATAGACGAGCTTCAGCTCGTTGCCCTTTTTCACCTTGAGCGACGCCTCGGCCTTGGGGCTCACGCATACCCAGTCGATCCCCACGGGCAGCTCGAGCGTGCCGTTGGTCTCGATCGCGACGAGAAAATCGCGCGCGTGCAGCGCGGCTACGAATTCCGCGTCCACCTGGAGCGCGGGCTCCCCGCCCGTGAGCACTGCGAACCGGCGCGCGCTTTCTCCCGCCGGCCACTCGCGCTCGATCGCCTCGGCGAGCGCGCTCGCAGAGGCGTATTTGCCGCCGTTCGTGCCGTCGGTGCCGACGAAATCCGTGTCGCAGAACCGGCACACGGCGCCCGCGCGATCCTTTTCGCGCCCGGACCACAGATTGCAGCCGGCGAACCGGCAGAACACCGCGGGCCGCCCCGCGTTCATGCCTTCGCCCTGCAGGGTGTAGAAGATTTCCTTGACCTGGTACATGCGCGGCCGGCTTCTCAAGCGCTGCGCCTCGACGCGCGCGCGGCGCGATAGCGCGCGTGGCCGTCCTTGCGGAGCTTGCACGCCGGGCATTCGCCGCAGCCCGGCCCCCACTCGTGCCGCTCCCGGTTGCCGAGGTAGCACGTGTGCGTGTGCTCGAGGATGAGCTCGATGAGGGGCTTGCCGCCGAGTTCCTCGGCGAGCGCGAAGGTCGCCGCTTTGTCGATCCACATGAGCGGCGTCTCGAGCACGAAGCGCCGGTCCATGCCGAGGCCGAGCGCCACCTGCAGCGCCTTGATCGTATCGTCGCGGCAGTCTGGGTAACCGGAAAAATCGGTCTCGCACATTCCGCCCACGAGCGTCCGGATCCCCCGGCGGTAGGCAAGCGCCGCGGCGGCCGTGAAGAAAAGCAGGTTCCTTCCCGGAACGAAGGTGTTGGGCAGGCCCGATTCCGTCATCTTGATCTCGATGTCCTCGGTCATGGCGGTCGCGCCGAGCGAAGCGATGACGCCGAGATCGAGCACGCGATCCTCGCCGAGCTTCCTGCCCCACGCGGGAAAGCGCTTGCGCAGCTCGGCGAGGACGACCGGGCGGCAGTCGAGCTCGACCGCGTGGCGCTGGCCGTAGCGAAAGCCGACGGTCTCGACGCGCGCGAAATTCGCGAGCGCCCACGCGAGGCAGGTGGTCGAATCCTGGCCGCCGGAGAAAAGAACCAGAGCTTGCTCGCGCATGGGTCGGTTGCGAAACTACTCGTGCACGGCAGTTTCCCGGTGTTTGTGCTGGATTGCAAGACCCCGAAGGTGTTCCGAACCGAGGCAAACCCCTCTACAATCACGAGGATTTTCCCTCGCCCGACCGAGCCATGCCCGACACCAGCGACGCAAGCCAGCCCGTCTCCGCGACGGGCTCCGACGACCTGCGCTCCGGCGCCGAGTGGCACGTCGACCGCGCGCTGCCGCGCGCCCTCGCGCGTATCCTCGCGCTCGATGATTTTGAAGCCCCCGCGCGCCGCTACCTGCCGCGGCCGATGTTCGGCTACGTCTCGGGCGGCGCGGAGACGAACGCGTCGCTGCGCGCGAACCGCGCACAGTTCGACGAGATCG
>WNFC01005483.1_pt1 | contig 17406 bp, 12 predicted proteins | sample 5400541 | NCBI WGS metagenome assembly WNFC01 (sample SAMN13153342, study PRJNA577476) | soil metagenome | isolation source: 120 cm saprolite under Douglas fir tree site 2 hole 2 replicate 1 | place: USA:California | collected 2015-04-18
CGCTCGCCACCAATGGCCTGGCCGGCGACATCTGGGACAATTTTACGTCGTCCTCATACAAGAGCCTGCCGCCGGTCAAGGAGCTCACCGCCTACCATCCGGTGTCGGGCGCGGCGATGTCGCTGCGGCCGCGCGGCAATGGGCGCGGCTACCTGCGTCCCCCCTCGCTGATCAGCGTGTGGTCGACCGCTCCGTTCCTGTCGAACAATTCGGTCGGTCATGACGATTACGATGCCTACTCCGGCTATTACGCCAACAGCGAGGAGCGCTGCCCCGCCGCAAGCGACAATGACCCCTACATGCCGTGCGTCGCGAACCGGATGAAGGTGTTCGACCGCTCGATCCGGCAAATGCTCAATCCGCAGACGAGGCGCATGGACCGGCTGACGCAGGTCCCGGTCCCCGGCTATATCTACCGCACCACCGCGCCGTCTTGCCTGATGCTGCCGTCGGGCTTTGCACCGTCATGGCTGCGCAGCCTGGCGGGTCCGCTGCATTGGCTCCTGCCCTGGGCGATCGACCGGGACGGCGGTATCGCGCTCGGCCCATTGCCAAAGGACTTCCCGGTCAACGCCCTGACCAACACCAAGCTGATGCCCGACAACGACGACCCCGAGGTGATTGCCCATTATTGGCGGCTGCTGAAGGCGGGGCCAACCCTGCTCAACGCTTTCCGGCGAATGGGCGGCACCTGCTCGCCCGAGGCGCTCGCCGACCCGGGAACCCAGGCGACGGCCGAGGCAGCCGTGCGCGATACGGGTTTGATCGACACGTTGGTCGGGCTGAGCAAGTGCCCGGACTACGTCGTCAATCGCGGCCATTACTTCGGCGCCGATCTGTCCGCGGACGATAAGGAAGCGCTTATCGCCTACATCAAGCATTTCTGAGCCGCGTCGTGGCCGCGGAGGAAAGCTTCGACTATATTGTCGTCGGCGCCGGAGCCGGCGGCGGCGTGGTGGCGGCGCGGTTGGCCGAAGCGGGAAAACGGGTGCTCGTGCTGGACGCCGGCGACGACCCAGTGGAGCCAAAGAACACGGCGCCTGCGGGCCGACCCCTTCCGTCCGACTACCTGGTCCCGGGATTTCACGCCTTTGCCTCCGAAAATCCCGGGCTGCGGTGGGATTTCTGGGTACGCCACTACGGGTCCACCGCGCAGCAGGAAAAGGATTGGCGCTATCGCCAGAGCTGGGATGGCGAAGCGGTCGATGGCGTGCTCTATCCGCGCGCCAGCGGGCTTGGCGGCTGTACCGACCACAACGCGATGATCATCGTGCGGCCCAATAACGCCGACTGGAACCACATCTGGCAGCTGACCGGGGACGCCTCGTGGCAGGCGTCCAACATGCAGAAATATTTTCGCCGGCTCGAGCGCTGCCGTTACCGGCTGTTCCTGTTCAGATGGCTTGACCGGTTGTTTGGCTGGAACCCGACCGGGCATGGCTGGCGCGGCTGGCTCACCACCGAACGCGCGCTGCCGTTGCGCGCCATCCTCGATTGGCGCCTTCGCCGCACGGTGTGGAAGGCACTCTTAGCCGCCGGCAGTCTGTTGCCCGATGTGGTGGACGATTGGGGCTGGTTCACAAAGAGCGACAGCGATCCCAACGACCAGAGGCTGATGGATGCCGAGGCGTCCACGGTATGCGTGACGCCAATGGCCTCAGCGCGCCATGCCCGCACCGGGCCGCGCGATTTTCTCCTCGACGTGCAGAAGAAGTTTCCCGACAGACTGACGATACGCCCTAATGCCTTGGTCACCCGTATCAAGATCGATCGGGCCACAAAAGCAGCCTTGGGGGTTTTCTATCGAGAGGGGAACCGGCTGTACCGGGCCTCGGCCCGACCGCACGGTCAATCGAGAGAGGAAAAATACGTCGGCGCCAGCCGCGAGGTGATCCTGGCGGGCGGTGTCTTCAACACCCCGCAACTGTTGATGCTGTCCGGGATCGGTGACCCGCAGCACCTGGCTGAGCACGACATCGCTCCGGTGAAATGCCTAGAGGGAGTGGGCCGAAACCTCCAGGACCGCTACGAGATCGGCGTGGTCAACCGGATCGAGCTGCCGTGGGCATCGCTGCGCGGCGCGACCTACGGCGTCGGCGATCGCCACTACCGCCGGTGGCGCAGCGGGCGAACCGGCGTCTACACCAGCAACGGCCTCTTATTTTCGGCGATGTTCCCGTCGCGGACCGATCGCGAGCGGCCCGACCTGTTCTGCTTCCTTGTGCTCGCCGATTTCCGTGGTTACTATCCCGGTTATTCGGAACGCGTGAAAAAGCTCAATTATCTTACCTGGACAATACTGAAGGCTTATACCCAGAACACCGCCGGGACCGTCCGGTTGCGATCCGGCGACGCCTGTGATCGGCCCGACATCAATTTCCATTATCTCCACGAGGGTAATTGCTCCCCCGCCGACGATCTCGACGCGATCGTTACCGGGATCAAATTCGGCCGCAGGGTGGCCGATGCGATCGGCGAAATGGTCGCCGAAGAGGAGGTCCCCGGGCGCCATCTTTACACCGACGATCAGCTGAAACGCCATATCGCGGACAATGCCTGGGGCCACCACGCCTGCGGCACCTGCGCGATGAAGCCCGAGGATCAGGGCGGCGTGGTCGACAGCCAGTTCCGCGTCCATGGCATTGCGAACCTGCGCCTCGTCGATGCTTCGATCTTTCCCCGGATTCCCGGTTATTTCATCGTTACTTCAATCTACATGATCGCCGAAAAGGCCGCCGATGTGATTTTAGGTGACACACTGAACTGACGCTCTGTCCCGCCAGGAGGTCCTCCAATGGAACCTTATCTTCCGCAAAATGACCCGAATCCGGAGTTACGGGAGCAGACGTTAGCGGGGCAGCGCCAACGGTATTTCTTCAATTACACTTACATACCCGGCTATCCATTTTTGGACCATGTGCCGAAGCGAGAGAAATTCAGCATTTACTACTGGGCTCATCGATTCGTTTCTCTAACGCTACTGCCTCTCAACGTGGTGCTCGGGAAGCTGCGCACCACGTTGATCAACCCGGTTCGTCACCTGCACGATTTCCTCAACCTCTTCACCCTGTATCGCCGCCCGGCGAACATCGAAACTTGGCTTAGCGACGACGGCTTTGCGGAGCAGCGTATTACCGGGTGTAATCCACAGGCGATCCGGCGGATTGACACCATACCGGCGGATTTTCCCTTCACCGATGCACAATTACAGGCCATCGCTGGTGAGCGGCGCACCCTCGCCGCTGAAGCTGCCGCGGGCACGCTTTATTTCGCAGACTTCGCGTCGATAGCCCATGTAAAGGGCAGTGACTATAGGGGGCGGCACCGGACGATCCCGAGCCCCCGCGCCCTGTTCTGGTGGAACCGCGACGAGGAAAAGCTGCACAGCGCCGGGATCCAGGTCCGTCGGGAACCCGGATCCCGCGTCTTCCTGCCATCCGATCCGCCCTTGGATTGGGTCGCGGCAAAGATGGCCTATCAATGCGCCGATGGCTGCCATCAAGAGATCGGGACGCATTTCGCCTGGACGCACATGGTGATGGCGCCGATAGCCGTGATCACGCGCCGGCAGCTCGCTGAGCAGCATCCGGTGCACCTGCTCCTCGAGCCGCATTTTCGTTTTTATCTTTTCGACAATGAGCTTGGTCGCGTCGCCTTCATCAATCCGGGCGGACCGGTCGAGCGCCTGCTGGGCGGCACACTTCAAGAATCGTTGGGTATTCCCCTAAATCTCTACAAAGACTGGAACATCCGGACCTTCACCCTCCCTGCGGAACTCGCTCGCCGCGGCGTCGCCGATCCGCAGATACTAACGCGCTATCCGATGCGGGACGATGGCCTACCAATCTGGCACGCGATCGAAGCCTTTGTCGGCAACTACCTCAAAATCTACTACAAACGCGGTGAGGACGTAGCCGCCGACCCAGAGCTACAGGCTTGGGCGCAGGAATTGGCGTCTCAAGACAACTCTCAAAATGGCGGCCATATCGCCGGAATGCCGGAACGCATCGACAGTATCCCGTTACTGCAAGAGTTGCTGACCACCATCATCTGGACTTGTGGCCCGCTACACTCGATGCTGAACTTTTCTCAGTGGGACTACATCAATCTTCCGAACATGAGCTATGCCATCTACGCGGAGGTGCCGGAAGAAGTCGGTGCTACAAATTATGACACCTTGATGCGGATGATGCCGCCGTTCGGCCAAGCCAGCTATCAGCTCTGGTGGTGCAAGATTCTCACGAGCTACCGATACGACAGGCTCGGTGACTACGTCCAACAGTTCAGCTCGCCCGAGGCGCAGTTGGCCGTGCAGATGTTCCAGCAGCGGCTTCAAGCCATCGAGAATGAGACCGCAGCGCGTGATGCCATCCGGGTGGTGTCCTTCCCCTACCTCAAGCCCTCGCTCTGCATCAACAGCATAAATACCTAGCTTTCAAGTAGCGGGCATGTCGGTTTCAAAAATCGGCTAAAGCGAAGGGAGGAAGCCGCTGTGACAACAACATCGGACGATGTCTTTAACGTCGGTTTCGCGTTGTCGGGTGCCATTTCCGCCGGTGCCTACACCGCCGGCGTGCTCGACTATTTTTTTCAGGCATTGAATGCCTGGGAGCAGGCGCGAAGCGACCCTGACGCACCGCAGCACCACGTCACCGTGCAGGTCATTACCGGGGCTTCGGCAGGCGCAATCGCCGGCGCCCTCGGGGTCGTCGCCCTCGCTCGCGGCATACGACCGCAGAATCTGAGCGCCGATGAGAAGGCGAACGCGAAAACCACCCCAGGCTCGACCTCGCAAGACCTCCGCTGCGTTCTGCCGTCTCTGTACGAGACCTGGGTGGTCCGCCCACGAATGGTTGATCCGGGCGGCGGCATCGATCTCCTGAGTTCGGAGGACCTGAGGGATCCAGACGCGCAGGTCGTATCCGCGCTTAACGCCGCTTTGTTGGATGACATCAAGGCGAAGGCGCTGATGCCGCCGGTCGGCGGGGAGGCTCAGACGGCCACACCTCCCTATCCCTACATCGCCGGGAAGCTGCATGTGTACATGACGGTATCGAACCTGCGCGGGATCCCGTTCACGGTGTCATTCGGGAACAGCACCTATGGCATGCAGACCCACGGCGATCGCGTCCATTACATCATCGACGGCCTGGGCAACGCTCCGAGTGCCGAAAACAAGTGGCTCGCCGGGGATAGCAGCCGGCAGTTACCGATCGGCACGCTTCCAGCGGATGGACAGACCCTGCCGCCGGAGTGGGATCGCTACGGCACTTGCGCCCTCGCCTCATCGGCGTTTCCCGTGGGACTGGCGCCCCGTCAGATCAGCGCCCCGCTCGCGGAATACAAGCAGCGCTCCTATCCGGCGAATCACGGCCAGGCCACGATAGAGCCCAGTTTCCCCGAGGCCTGGTCTTCGGGCCTCGGGGCGGATGGCTTCGTCTTCCTCAACGTCGATGGCGGTGTCGTCAACAACAATCCGTTCGACTACGCGCAATACGCGCTGATGGAGGACCCCACAGCCGTCGTCACCGGCGCCGAGGAGGTCGAACGCGCCGTCATTATGGTATCGCCCTTCCCGGAAGCGCCGGATTTTCCTCCTGACGGTCTGCCGCCTGCAGAACTCGTTGGGGTGCTCCAGGCCTTGTTTCCGGCGCTGATCGATCAGGCGCGCTTCAAGCCAACCGAACTCGTGCCGGCGATCGATCCGGCCAACCACAGCCGATTCCTGATCGCACCGCGGCGCGACGTCGGTGGCGTGGAGCAGCGGTACAAGATCGCCTGCGGACTGCTTACCGGCTTCGGTGGCTTTCTCGACGAAAAGTTCCGCGCCCATGATTTCCAACTCGGCAGGCGCAACTGCCAGGAGTTCCTGCGCTCCATTTTCGGGTTGCCCGCGAGCAACAAAATCGTCACGCCTCTCGAAGGCCGGATCGCGTTTCAGCTGGCCATCGACGCGGAGAGATACGCCATCATTCCCCGCCTTGGCGACGCGTTGCCCGAAGTCGCGCTGCCCGAGTGGCCGCGGATGAGTGAAGCCGATCTCGGCGTCCTCATGAAGCGGGTTAAGGGCCGTCTCGACAAACTCGCACCGCGCTTTGTCCAGGCGCAAACCCCGAGCCAGATCTTCCGCGCCTTGGGCCGATTTGGGCTGTGGTTCGGCCAGGACCGGATACTGGGCTTTATCCGGCTCGCGATCCTTACCGATCTGGTGCGGCGCGATCAAATCGCGGGCTGGAAACTACCGGCTTCGCTTGAACAACCCGGTGACGACGTGCGCCTCGTACTGGCGGAATTGTCGAGCCCGGCCTTCTCCTACCGAACGCCGGAGGGCATCGCGAGAAATACGCATTTGGACCGCGGATTTATTGACGACACCCTTGCTCGATTGCAGAGCGTCGACCCCGACAACCCATTCCTTGTCTGGCAAGGCATGGTCTCCGGTCGCCAAGTCTTCACCCTAGATTCGCGCAAACCCAGCCGGTTCAGATCGATCCCCCTGATCGGCCAAGCTGCCGATTGGATCGAAGCGCCGACGATAGGTTAGTCAAGCGCTCGCCTCTCCCCTTTTGGGCTGCAGCGCGTCTCGTACCTCCTTCAACCGCGTAAATGACTGGTCGTCTTCGATTTGCTTGACCAACGCTGGGGCCGATTTGGGGTCCAACTCCAAAACTCCAGCGACCTCGGCACAGGATTCTTGGTCGGCGAGGCGCACATGGAGATCGAAGATGTCTGTGACATACTTTTTGCGAAGCTCGCTCAGCCCCTTCTCCTTGACCAGCGCATAAAGCTGGGCTTCGGCGATCCAGTCGACAATCAGGCCGAGATCGTAAGGTAATCTTGGCCAGATCAGGAAGGGATTTTGGCAGGCCAACACCTGAGCGCTGTCGATTCCCAACTCACCGAGCCGGTCGATCTTCTCCTTCGTCAAATCATCCAACATCAAGAGGGGTAGGGCTGCCGGTCGAAATTGGGGATCGGGGTCGGTTTTGCTGCCAAAGACTTTGATACTCTGAAAGGCTCGCCGGGCCATGGCGAGAATGAACAGATCGGGAGCCAGCCCCGTCACAAAGCCCAACAACACGAGGGGCTGAGTTCCCTCGATGTAGATCGAATCCGCGGCATGCCGGAAAACGATCGCCGTAAAACACGCGATTATAATGCGTGCCGAATAGTAGTAAAACGAGATCGGATAAAGGTCATTGTTGTTGAGTCTGTCAAGCAGTCGCCCGAGGCTGTACACATAAGCGCCGACAAACGCCATCGTAACGACGACGAAAGTGCCCTTTTGGTAGGCCGGGAGGGCATCGGTTGGGTTGACGAGCCGCATGCCGGCCAACAGAAAGCTGGGATGGGCAAAACTATCGAGGACAAACGAACTCATCAGCAACATCAAACACGACAGTAACATCACGATGAAAAACGTGATCAGAGGCAGTGTATAATCCACACCTAAGCTGACAGGATTTACCGATTCTATCGCTATTTTTGCCACCTGAAAATATCGCGTCCCCGAACCTGGTAGTCCTTCCAGACTGTCGAGCTTCAGAAGCTGGCGACTTCTGGCGGTGGTCTGCACCAGGCAGAGGAGGACCGGGACGAGCGATAGCAGCAAGCCGAGCAGCAAAGCAACGACGGGGTAGAGGTAGTCTTTGGGGCTTGAGATCGACCACGGAATGCCGGGGATGAATAGCGTGACCATTACCGCAACAACGGAAATGCCGAGCGTCAAGCCGATAATCCTTCTCGGCATCGTGCGTCGCGTCGGCGTAAATGCGAACGGAGGAAGGGGCTCCGGTACCCGGCTCTGCTCGTCCTGTTCAGCCGGTGGAGGCGATCCGTCATCGTCAACGAAATCGGAAGCAGAAGAGCTACGCGCTATCGTCTTCTCCTCGAGTGCTGCCATTGTCCCCTCCCTCGCCCTGTAGGACCGTTGAGACGCAGCCCAAGGCGTTTTAACGTGAGTTTAGACTACACGGTCTGTGCACGCGATGCGTGTGAACTCAGTCACTCGCCTGGACCGAACGACCGGTCGGCGCCGAGACGCGGACCGCGATCCTGAGTAATTCACGCACGGTGTCGGCTTCCTCCGAGCTGTCGCGCAGCTTGGCGAAGCCGTCCTGGAGGCGCAGCGCCAGATCATGCGGGGCCGGGCTTCCCGTCGGGAGAGCCGGCTGCTTGTGCAGCCAAAAGCGCTTTGCCGGGTCCCACAACCCGGCGCGGTCGAGAAACCGCACGGCGAAATAATAGGTATCGAGCATGCTCGGGCCGGCCGCTGCGGCAGGATCCGGCAATCCGCTCGTCAGGCACCAGGCGAGCATCGCGGCGATTTCCGTTCGACTGCTCTTTTTCTGCTCGGCGCTCATATGCGGCCAGCCGTAATAGAAAATCGACAGCACGTCGTAATTATTGTGGTTGCTGTATTGGGTTTCCGCATCGGGCCGCCAGCCCGCGGGATAGACCAGGTTCTTGATGAGCAATGTGCTGTCTATGACGGTCGGCCAATTGGCGATGTTGCCGGAGCGGTATTGGATGACATGGAAGGTCATCGACAGATCCTGAACCGGGACCAGCCGATCGCCGAAGCGGTACCAGGGGCCCCAGTATCCGGTCCGCGGGTGTTGCGTCTGCGAGAGATAGTCGACATAGGTGCCTTCCAGCTCCGCCGTGACCGAAAAACCAAGACTATTATCGGCCAGCAGGTCGCGCAGTTGGTCCTTGAAGATCAATTGTGACAACCCGCTCTGCACCGCGCCAAGCTCATCCCGGTTGTTGATCCCGGTGTTGGCGATATCGCTGATCTGCAGCCGATAGAGATAATCGAGGAGGCGCGCCGGATCGCTCAATTGCTGCATGAAGAGAAGCTTCTTGAGGCCCGCGCTCGGCAAATCCCCTTGCAGCGCATCGACGGTGGGCTCGAGCTTGCGGTACCACTCGGTGCAGCAGCCGCCCCATGAGCCATCCTCACCTTGAGTCGCGGCTGGCTGCTCGATATCGGTCAGGCTTGTCTCAAGATCGTCGAGCCGCCGCGCTGCGCGGTCCCAATCCTCGCGGTAGTTCAGCAGCCATTGAACTTCGAGCCGGATCTGGTCGGCACAATTCATCGGGTGGCCGGACGCTTGGAGGTGTTCGAGGTTCGCCGCCAACGGCGCCAGCCGCTTCTTCAATTCGGCACGCCGTGCGGGATATTGCGCATCGCGCGCGGTGAACGCGGCCCTGATCTTGGCCAGGATGTCGTCGCGGTCGATAAACGGGTTGACCGCCATGGTCACCACCTCCCTCTAGGGAAGTTTTTTCACGTACAGATTGCGAAATTGCGTGCGCGACAGGAAATCGTGCGCCTGCAGCGCAATATGACCCGTCTGCTGACGTGGGCTCTGGTAGTCGTTGACCAACTGCCCATTCAACGTCACCTGAATGCGCGGCCCATTCGCCTCGATGAGAAAGCGGTTCCAGGCGCCGATCGCGACCTGCGTCGATGCCGAAGGGGCCTGCAGATCGTAAATCGCCCCGGTCACCTTGAGCACATGGCCTTCGGTGTTGGTGACGGAATCGAACCCGCGCTGATCGATCTGGATCTCATGGCCCTGGGCATCGGCCGCCTGCAACGCATTGGCGACGGTCGGCGCAGGGATGCGGATATAGACGCCTGAATTTTCGTCGCGCCGGCTGATCCGCCAGTCCAGCGACAAGACGAAATTGCTGAAGGTCTCCTTCATGTACCAATAGAGCCCGTACCAGCCAGAAGTCTCCATCACCGTGCCGTAGTGGATCATCGTCGCCGGGCTATTTGGCAGCTTCACCATTTGCCAGTCCGCGCCGGCCAGCGATAGCGCCGCGAAATCGGGTCCGGGGCTAGCGGCGGTTGCCGCGACAATGGCGTTGGCGGTCCGCCGCGCCAGCGACAGCGCCGTCAAAGACGGATTGGCCGAGCCGAGTGTCGGAAACAGCGCCGGCCCGGCGACATAGACATTGTCCTTGCCATGAAACTTGCCGCTGCTGTCGGTGATCGACGCACCGGCGGCGCCCATGAACAACGTGCCGGCCTCGTGGTGCGTCGTGCCGAGCCGATCCTGCCAAAAACCGCGACCGGCGGCATCCGGTTGCGGTTGCGCCGCCTGCCATTGGCCGGCTGGCGCGTTCCAGTATTCGATGTCGGCCGCATTGTTGCCGGCGAGCGCCAGCGCCAGATCGAAGGCGGATTTGTCCATCGCCCGCCAGAGCTGCCGGTCGTTCGCCGTCGCAACCAGCTGCACATAGGCCCGCCGCATGCTCCATTGATCGGTTTCGGCGCTGAGATCTACCCAGCTGCGCGCCGGATCGATGTTGGCGACCGCCTGCTGGTCTTCCATTTCGCCGATGCCGCGGAAGGTGATCGTGACCCAATTGGGATCCTGGTTGGTCAGCAAGCTATCGATGAGGTCAATATCGGGCACCATGCTCCACATCGCCGCTTCCGGATTGGGCCCGGTGACATCGGCGGCGGTGATCTGGTGATGAAAGCGGCGGCCCTGCGCGGTACCGCGCGCGATCAGCGCCACAGTCTCAAGGTCGGTCGGCGCTCCGAGCCCAAGCGCGGTCCGCCTGATCCGCACCGTGATGTTGCTGCGCAGATGCGCCATCAAATTGCCGACGCGCGGCGCGCCGAATTGCGTCGAGCCGACACCGAGCGATTCGAGCGCGAGACGCGTTGCCTCGATGGTGCCGTTGGCAAGGATGACGGCGCAGCCAGGAGCAACCGTCAACGCCTGGCGTTGGCCAGCCACGCTCATATCGATCGATGTCACCGCAGCGCCGGACATATTCAGACGATGCACCTGGGTGCGCGGCACCAGGAAGATGCGGCGGCGCTGATCGCCGCCGGCGCCATTCACCCCGACATCGTTGCGCACGGCATCCATGATGAAGGGTGCGCTGCTGAACTTATCGAAGGCAAAGAGGCCCGAGCGCGGCGCCTCGCCCACCACGGCCAACGGCGCTTCGCCGGCTTCGCTGATGCCGGACAGAGGCAAGGCGCCCTGTATGCCGCCGAGCAGCGCGGTGAAAAGCGCGGTATGCCGGATGAAATCCGTCGTCACCGCGGTGCCGATCTCGGTGGCGGTCGCCGCGTAACCATCGGCGCCGTTCAGATAGGTGACCACGTCGCCAGGCCAGACGGCCAGGTCCGCCGGGGTCAGCGGCGGCGACCAGCCGCCCCAGAACAGCGACCGGCCGCCGATCGCGTAGGCGAGACCCGGAAACGCTTCGTTGCTGATCCAGGGCATGCCCCAGATCACATTCTGCGCGCCAGTCGCGTCGTCGCGCGTGCGCAGGTTGTTGGGTCCGCCCACCTTGCCGCCCAACTGCTGCGGAAGATTCTGAATATGCGATTGCAGCAGGAACGCGCCGGCGTCGAGCAGCAGGATCCGCAGGGCCGCGCCGCCGCCATGCCGATAGAGCTTTTCGGCGCAAAAGCCGCCGAACATGCCCGCGCCGATGACGACGACATCGAAGGGGTACGCCCCCGGAGCCTGGGCGGCCGTGATCTCCTGCCAATTATTGCAGATGTAGCGAGGGACGACGTCGTAGCCGAAATCGGTCTGCTGCACGTCATCGCGCGCGGCATTGCTACCGGCCACCAGCTCCCGAAGCGGCATGATAACCCCCTTTGGTTAAATCCCGAGCGCGGCAGGGCGACGGCTCGAACGCCCACACCCGGTCCCACAAAAGCATTACGCGATGTGCTTGCCTGCCAGCCGCGCCACGGTGCCCCCGAGCGGCTTCCCATTCACTTGGGTGCTAGCGAGCTTGTCGGCCTCGGTCTTCCATCATGGCGCCATCCGGGCCGCAATCCTACGCCCGATGCACGGCATTCATCCTATTCACCGGCCGGTATCTTGGTTAGGGACGAAGCGCGTGACAGAAGACAGCTTTCACTCCGATTTCTGTCCGAGGAAGCGACCCTCAACCGTCGAAATCACGCCGCGCGACAGCCGCTCGCTAAACCCGGCGATAAAGGCCAATGCGACGAACTCGAAATTGGCCTGGGGTCCCTCCGGAAAATTGAAGGGGAGGATCTGGGCTTGGAGAACGGCAAATATGAACAGACCGAAGGCGATACCGATCACTGGCCGCATCGCCCCGATCATCCACAGGAGCCGCCTGTCGGTCCCGGCGAAAATTGCGAACGATTGGACGCGGGTGAGCATGCTGACAATGCTGCCGAGTCCTCCCGCGGTCCCGATGGCAATGATCAGCCAGGGGGAGACGTTAAAGATGTAAAAACCGGGATACTGGGTCGCCGCCTGCAAGCTCCAACTGGCGGTTTGCCAGACATACGAGAGAATCAAATCGATCACCAGTAGTGCTGCAAAGAATAGCAACACCCCGAACATCACGTGCAGCGCGGGCAACCCGCCAAACGGGCGGAGCCGATCGACCAATCCGCCGACAATCCGCTGCGCAGTAGGGGGTTGAAGATCATCGCGGCTGAGATAGCTCGCGATAATTTTGGCCTCGCGCACGACCGCCGGGTCTTTGACTTTCTTGAGGTCTGGCAGCAAGCCGACGAACCGGCAAAACACCGGGTCGAGCGCACCGTTGCGCGTGAAGCGCTCGGTGATGAGCCCACATATCTCGTCGAAATCGGCATTGACTTCTGCGTCGGACCGGTCGCCCCGTCTTCTTTTATAGGAGGGGATCGCAGCCATTCCGTCCGCAGCCAGTGCCGGCCGCGCCGGCAAGGCGGACGGAGCGGATTCCAGTTCATCGGAGGGGACCTGAAGGGGAAGGGTTGTTATCTTGTGCTGCATGGCGCCACCCTCAAGGAGGATCGGGAGAAGCCAGAAGCCCGATCGCTCGGTTGGCTAATATAGCCCTGTGCGCCGCCGAATCATGTTAAGCTCGTCACATTGGCGGAATTCTTTTTTAAGGCGATTGACCGGCGGGCATCGGCGCGCCCGCCGGGTCGGCCTCACCGAGAGCGCGTGCTCAGCGAACGGCCCGGTCTTGACCGGCCGCCCGGATCGTCGACACAGTACCTCTATCGACGGGCTAGCGAGCGGCTGTTTCGCGGCGTAATTTCGAACGGCGCCGGGGTCCTGTCACCCTCGCCGCCTACCCGTTATAGGTCACGAAATGCATGTCACGGCAACGAAACACGTCTTTGATGTCGCACAACTCGTTGGCGGCAGTGACGACTGGAACCACCGTTATCGTCACCGATTGTGTTGTCTTGGCGATCTCTCGGAGCGCTTCCGTCACCGTTATCCGCTTTTGACCCCAAGTGATTGTTGTAAGAAGTGATCCAGTTGCTTGAGATTTCATCCTGAGCCTGCTTCAACGGCATCCGTCCCGCACAGCACCGGCTCTGCCATTGGCGTGTCCTTCTGTAGAGAAATGAACCCGACCGTCGCGGTTAGCGCCGCTCGGTGGCCATGACGCTGCGGTTAAAAAGAGAGCATGCCACTCACAAGGGCCTGCCAGGTAATGGGACCAACGATGCCGTCTACTGCGATAGATGGAATGTCGAGCGAAAGGGCGTGCTGAAAACCGCGCACCGCGGCCTCTGTAACCGGTCCGAAGATGCCATCGACTTGCGGCCCTTTCTTAGGGTCGCCTGACAGGTTGCGGAACTGGAATTCCTCTTGGACCCCTTTAACCGCATCTCCCTGGCTTCCCTTTCTCACCTGGACGACAAGAGCCGCCCATGTCGCCGCACCGACAATCCCGTCGGCTGCCAAACCATGGCTGGCCTGAAAGGACTTCACCGCGGCTTCGGTTTTCGGACCGAAGACGCGGTCCACCGCGATGCTATGCCCGCGGGCCCGCAAGAGATACTGCATCGTCGTGATGGGGTGCCCGTTAGAGCCGCTCTTAACCACCGGCCATGGGCTGATGCTGCCCGACATAATCGTCCTCCCCAGCAACATTGAAACGCGAAGTACGAGCCCGCCTGGAGGAAGATCATGGACGTGTCGATCTCCATTCGGCGGCACCGTTACCGCATGCTGCTCGCCTTTCGCCTCGGCGCGCTGTGGCGATCACAGGATCAGCCCGGAAAGACTTTCGAGCGTAGCGCCGGCGGCCCCAGCGGGAGCCATCCAGGTCCGCTCGTCCATGATCCCGGTGACCGGCAACCCGGAGTCGGTCTGGTACTTACGCACGACAGCCTCGGTAACCGGGCCAAAGATGCCGTCGATAGGGCCGGTGTAACCAAAGCCGATCTTGAGCACGCCCTGCAGCATGGCCACGACCGGCCCAAGCGATCCGGCCTGCAGCGTCGGAGACGCCTCGCGGTACGGGTGTATGTGGCCCCATGTGATTGGACCGACAACGCCGTCCACTACCAGCCCGTTCGACTGTGTCAATTCCTCCCCTGGTTCCTCTGCTCGTTGGCCTCAGAAGTCCTGCTCGATGACTTTCTCCAGGTCAACGGGCCGACAACGGCATCTGTCGCGAGATGGGCGGCCGTCTGGAAGGCCAGCACCGCCTGCTTCGTCTTCGCGCCGGCTGCCCCGTCCAGCGCCAGCGGCGGGATCGGGCTGCCATCCTCGCCGGCATCACCGGCGGTACGGAACAGATTCAGCAATGCCTGAAGCGTCTTGACGTCCTTGCCTGTGACCACCTGCGCTTCGGCTTGTCGGAGGTCAATCGTATTCATGCTGGCCACGACCTGCGCCATGATGCCCTCCTTTCATTTACCAACCCTTGCGGCCGAATTTCAACAGCTAGATCAGCGCTTTTGCGTGCCTGCCGAAGCAGGGCGATTAACAGAGGAATATTTTGCAGCCGATCGGCCACATCGCACGTGAGCGAGTTCACACGAGCGAGATGCTCAATCTCACAGCCGTCGTTCGCACCATAGGGGCAGGGTCGGCTGGCTGCGTTGGAAAGCCGACGTTCCGCCGCCGCGCTCCGGCGACGGCGTTGCGCCGATTCGGGACCTTCGCTCGACGCCACTGGAGCGGCGAGGTAGCGCCGATTTCGTCAAAAAAAGGGGGCTTGAAGGCCGGAGTCGCCTGTGATTCCGTACTGCTGGGGGCAGATCGGGGGCAACGGCCATAATGGGGCAGCAATGCGACGATCCGGCGTCGCTTTTCTATGAGTTTTGCCTGGAAGATCGGGTTCCGGCCGATCACCTGCTGCGGAAGATCGACCGTTTTCTCGACTTTGGCAGTTTGCGGCACGGACTGGCGCCGTTCTACAGCCCGATCGGTCGCCCCTCGAGCGATCCGGAGCTGATGATCCGCATGCTGATCGTCGGCTACTGCTGCGGCATCCGTTCGGAACGGCGGCTGTGCGAGGAGGTCGATCTCAATTTGGCATACCGCTGGTTTTGCCGGCTGGGATTGGAAGGCCATGTTCCCGACCATTCGACCTTCTCGAAGACCCGGCATGGCCGCTTCCGCGACAGTGACGCGTTTCGCCACCTGTTCGACATGGTGGTGCGTCGCGCGATTGCTGAGGGCCTGATAGGCGGTGAACGTTTCGCCGTCGACGCCAGCTTGATTGCGGCCGACGCCAACAAGCAGCGCTCCATCGCGAGCACGGATGAGTCGATTGGCAGGAACTGGCGAGGACGCGGCGCTCCGTTCGGGAATATCTCGATACGCTCGATGAGGCCGCCTGGGGTGCCGCCAGCGAGGTCGTTCCGAAGCCCCTGCAACCCTCCTGCTCCCGACTTCTTCAACAAAATCCGCCGTTAACGGACATTCGACATTGATTCGCGAGCTTCGATCCTTGGCACTAACCGACACAAAGGACGGGGGACCTACGCCAACGATCGATAGCCGTCGGCCTCCATAGAAATGCGCGTTCCAGCGGGCACCACGTCGTTGCGTGCCAAGAGATCGGCGAGCGTAGCGGTTTTCTCGATCACTTCCCTGCCGGCCGTCGTGAACGTCCCCGCATGATAGACTTGCGGGGAAAGCAGCGGGTTGGTCAGCGCATGGGAGAACGCGTCTGCGGCTACCATCCGAGCAATCAACGGCGGCACAGCCGAGCGCGGCGGCAACTCCTCGGCAAAGAGTCCGGCAAAAAATTCGATCCGGTCCACGTCGGAATAGATCCGGCGAAGCTCGGTCACCACCAGCGGATCGCCGTTGATCTGCTCGAACCGGGTCACCCTCGGATACTTCAACAGCGCCCGATAGTCGTTGTAGCTAGCCAGGCGGTTGTCCCGACCTTGCTGAATCGACGCCACCTCCACCACGTCCAGCATCGGCGCCGTGTTGAACAGTCCGATCCGCCAGGCGCGGGTTTGGCTGGCTCCCGCAAGGGCCGTGACCAGCCCATCCTGCAGAAGCATTCGATTGTCGAAGCGCAACCCAGCCAGGTCGACGGACGTCCCGTCCCACGTTGCGCTTGTCGGCACGAGGCTGTGCCAGCGGTAGAGCAGGTTGAACTCGACCGGAATCCAATTCTCCCGGCTCCACCTTGCCGTGTACGCGGGCGTCGGGTCGGCCAGCAGCCTCATCCAGTAAGGCGAGATGTGGTTAATGTATTCCTCAACCACCAATTTGATGAGCAGGACGATGTTGATGTTGCGCGCAGTCTGGAACACGCGCTCGTCGTCCCAGCCGGGATTATCCCGTTCGAGCATGGTGCAGATGCGGTTGTGCTCGCGCAGGAACAGCGTATTGATTGCTGCGGTGAATGCTGTGGAATTGGCGCGTTCTCCCCCGAACGCGAACAGCGCAGCGCGTTTTTCGATCGGCCAATCGCCAGGCAGGTGCGTCGGCTCCGGCACGAGCTCCAATGTCGGATCCCGCACGCCAGCAGCATCGTAGAGCGGTGGTGACCACTCGCCCTTGCCCGAGTTGACGGACTTGAGCTTGCCCTTCTCGCCCGGCAGCTCGCTGCGTCGCCGCAGCACCGCCGTGACGGTCGGATCCAGCCCGTAGAGCTGGGACAGGTCGATCTGATGGTTGGTGCGGGTGCGCCGGCGGTCCGCGTCCGTCATCAGGAACCCGTCCGTGAACCACTGCGCGAAACTAGGGAACAGCAGGGTGGAGCGGTCGGAGAGCACCGGCGGCCGATCCGGACGCAGCTTGAACAGGCTGGCCACCTCCGCCACCGGTGGCAGCCGGTCCTGCGGCGCGGGCGGCAGATAGCGGCTGAACCAGGTCCTGTCGGTCAGCGTCGCCCAGTTCGTATAGGGTGCCTGCGTGCTCAGCGCCAAAGGTCGGCACGGCGCCTTCAGCACGGCATTGTTGACGATCAGACGGTTGGCGATCCGGGCCAACCAATTAGTCCTGTTAACGAACGCCCAAAATGGCCGGAAGCCGGAGAGCAGCACGGCCTCGACGGTGTTACGCAATCCGTCGCGGCTCGTGTCCCGGTGCTGGCCCGATGCCTGCATCAGGATGCTCCAAAGCCGAGCTTGAACGACTCGGCAAACGGCCCGCCCGCGTTGTCCACGGCGCTCTC
>WNFC01007736.1_pt1 | contig 17406 bp, 16 predicted proteins | sample 5400541 | NCBI WGS metagenome assembly WNFC01 (sample SAMN13153342, study PRJNA577476) | soil metagenome | isolation source: 120 cm saprolite under Douglas fir tree site 2 hole 2 replicate 1 | place: USA:California | collected 2015-04-18
GCGACATCCTTGGCGTGGCGAATCACTTCGAGCGATCGATCGTAAACGCCGCCGGGGCGCACGCTCCGATAAAGACTCGGCACGGTTTCGATATTGTGGTTGTAGATATCGACCGGCGAGCGGACGACGGTCTCGACGCTCGCGAAGGATCCCTGGAAGTCGGGGACCAGCACTTCGACCCGCGCCGGCTCGGGGTTGGATTTGATCGCGCGCGCGGTGGCTGCAAAATGCGCCGCGCCACCGTCGGGGAGATCGTCGCGATCGACCGAGGTGACCACTACGTGCTGAAGCCCGAGTCGCGCGACGGCCTCGGCGATTCGGCGCGGCTCGTCAGCGTCGAGCGGGCGAACTTTGCCGTGCGCGACCGCGCAATAGGGGCAATTGCGGGTGCACACGTCGCCCATCAGCATGAAGGTCGCGGTCCGATGCGAAAAGCATTCGCCGATATTCGGGCAGCACGCTTCCTGGCAAACTGAATGCAATTTCAATTCGCTGAGAATCGCCTTGGTGCGGAAGTATTCCGGCGAAGTTGGCGCACGAACCTTGATCCAATCAGGATGTTTTCTCTCTACCATCGCTTCTCTGCTTTTATTCTAAGTCCTTGCCCGCTGCATTCCCCTCTCCTTGTCCGAGGAGAGGGTTAGGGAGAGGTTTCACGGCCGGCAGACCACTACCGCCTGAGTGCAGGAACAAGCAGGCTGGTGTGCTGGCGTTGAACCTCTCCCGTCGCGATAGGAATCGCGTCGACCTCTCCTCGGGCAAGGAGAGGTGAGGATCCCGCAGCCACGATCGTGTCATAGCCGAACACGTGGGCAAAGCTCTTTTGCATCGAAGCACTGAACTCGCGCATCGAAATCTGTTCGCTGCTTAGTTCGCAAATCGAAGTCATGCGGCATCCTTCGATTCCGCACGGTACGATCGAATCGAAGAAACTCAGATCGGTGGATATGTTGAGCGCGAAGCCATGATAGGTGACCCAGCGCCGGATACCGACGCCTATCGACGCGATCTTTCGCGCGCCAATCCAGATTCCGGTCAGCCCGGCGCGCCGGTTCGCGTCGAGGCCGACGTCGCGGAGCGCGTTGATCATCGCGTCTTCGAGATTTCTGAGATACCGGGTCACGTCGCGCGCGCGTCCTTCGAGCTTCAGGATCGGGTAACCGATCAATTGCCCGGGACCGTGATAGGTCACCTGCCCGCCGCGCGAGACTCGGTAGGTCGGCACATCGAGCGGATTCGCGACGATGAAGCGCTCGTCGGCGCCGCGGCCGAGCGTGAAGACGTGCGGATGTTCCATCAGCAGGAGCGTGTCGTTGATTCTGTCCTCGAGCCGCGCCGCGACCATCGTGCTTTGGAGATCGAGCGCCGCGCCATAATCGACGACGCCCAAATCTGCTACGGCGAGTATGTTGCGCGATTCCATCAAACGTTGATCGCTTCGCCTTCGGCGGCCAGCGCGGCTTCCATGATTCCCTCGGACATCGTGGGATGTGGATGCGCGGTCTTGCCGATTTCGGCGGTCGTCGTCTCGAGCGTCTTGCCGAGAACTACTTCCGAGATGATGTCAGTCGCGCCGTGTCCGATTATCTGGCATCCGATTACTTCGCCATACTGCTTGGTCGCGACAATTTTTACGAAACCCTCGGGCTCGCCAATCGCAACCGCTTTGCCGATCGCGCGGAACGGAATCTTGCCGACCTTGACCTCGATTCCGCGCGCTTTCGCGTCGGCCTCGCTGAGACCCACGGTCGCGACTTCGGGCTCACAGTAGATACATCCGGGGATCGCGAGCAGATCGAATCCGGGCTCGCGGACGCCGGCCATGATTTCGACCGCGGCGATTCCTTCGGCGCTGGCCTTATGCGCGAGCAGCGGTGGGCGCACGACGTCGCCGATCGAATAGATGCTCTCGACGGTAGTCTGGAACGAGTCGTTTATCCTGATGAAGCCGCCGCGCTCGAGTTCGACCCCGAGCTTTTCGAGTCCGATATTCCGGCTCAGCGGGACGCGGCCGACGGCGACCAGCACCGCTTCGGCGTCGATGGATTTCTCTGTGCCGTCGGCGCTCACGGTTACCGACCAGAGGTCTCCGTTGCGGGCCATCGACTTGTAGCCATGCCCGAGCATCACGGTCGCGCCGCGTTTGATGAACGCGCGGCGTAGTTCCTCGGCGACTTCGGCGTCCATGCCGGGGAGCATCTGGTTTTCGAGTTCGACGATCGTCACCTTGGAGCCGAAGGCGCTGTAGAAGTAGCCGAACTCGAGGCCGATTGCGCCCGCGCCGATCACGACGATGCTCGCGGGCATCGTGTCGAGCAGCAGCGCCTCCTTGCTGGTGATCACGCCGTCGCCGACGGTCATGCCGGGGAAGAGGCGTTCGCCCGATCCGGCTGCGATCAGGATGCGTTCGCCCTCGAGCGATGTGACTTCGAGCGCGGGCTTGTCCGGCGCAGGCGAGAGTGCCACCGAATGCGGTCCGGTGATAGTCGCGTCGGCTTCGAAATAATCGATCTTGTTTTTCTTGAACAGGAAACGCACGCCCTTGGCGAGCTTGTCGGCGGCGGCGCGCGAACGCGCGATCACTTTCTTGAAATCGAAGCGGATCTCGCCGACTTCGATTCCGTGCTCTTTGGAGGCGCCGCGAATCGTGTCCATCGCGCTCGCGGAGTTGAGCAGCGCCTTCGACGGGATGCATCCCCAGTTGAGGCAGACACCGCCCGGGCGGTCGCGTTCGATCACGGCGACGCGCATCTTGAGTTGAGCGGCGCGAATCGCAGCAACGTATCCGCCGGGTCCGGAGCCGATTACGACAAGATCATAACGTGGATTTGCCAAGATGAAGTCCCTACCTATCCCGTCGATTTTATCCCCTCTCCTTGTCCGAGGAGAGGGTTAGGGAGAGGTTTCACGGCAGCACACCAAAATCGCCTGAGTGCAGGAACAAGCGTCGCGGGTGTGCTGGCGTTGCACCTCTCCCGTCGCGATAGGAATCGCGCCGACCTCTCCTCGGACAAGGAGAGGTGGGATCCGGTCTGCTCTTTCCCCTCTCCTTGTCCGAGGAGAGGGTTAGGGAGAGGTTTCACGCAGGGCCTCCATTATTTTCTCGATTACATCGTCGATGCCCGTAAGGACGTCGCTGTCCCAGAAGCGTATGACACGAAAGCCGTGCAGCTTGATTATATTGGTCCGCCAATCATCTTTAGCAGTCTGGTCCAGGTGATGGCCTCCGTCGAGTTCGATCACGAGTCGCGCTTCGGGGCATGCGAAGTCCGCGATGAAGTTTCCGATCGCGAATTGTCGGCGGAAGCGGAATTGTTCGAGCCTTTTTGCTCGGAGCCGTGCCCACAGATTCTTTTCGGCGTCCGTTTGGTCGCGGCGAAGCCGACGAGCGCGATGGTGTGGGAGCGTAACTGCTCTGACGTTTCGCGTCATTGCGTAATCCCGACTTTTCGGCGAGCGCTAGCGCTGAACCTCTCCCGTCGCGATAGGAATCGCGCCGACATCTCCTCGGACAAGGAGAGGTGGGATAGGCCGAGGATAGATTTTGAGAGAAGGGTCCTCACAGCAATAAACTGGGTGGGTTTTCGAGGAAGCGCTTTAGTTCTTGTAGGAAGCGGCCGGCTACTACGCCGTCTACTATGCGATGGTCGCAGGAGACTGTCATCATCATTGTTTTGCCGACTGCTAGTTGGCCGTTGCGTACTACTGGGCGGTCCTTGATTGCGCTTACGGCCAGGATTGCGGCTTGCGGGGGGACTATCACGGCGGCGAAATGTTCTATCCCGAGCATCCCCATGTTGGAAATTGAAAAGGTTGCCCCTGAGAGTTCGTCGGAGGTGAAGCCGCCGCGGCTGGCTTTGGCGACCAGTTGATGTGCGCGGCGCGAGATCTCCAGCAGCGACAGGCGCTCGCAATTGTGGATCACCGGCAGGATCAAGCCGTCCTCGACCGCGACCGCGACGCCGATGTTGATATTCGGATGGATTACGATTCCTTCGTCGACGTAGCTCGCGTTCATCCGCGGATAGCGGCCGAGCGCGAGTGCGCAGGCCTTCACGATGATGTCGTTGTAGGTGACGGTTTCCTCGGAAATCTCAGTTGCTTCGAGCGAGGCCTTGAGGCGGACGACGTCTTCCATGTCGACATCGACGGTCACGTAAAAGTGCGGAATCTCGCGCTTGGATTGCGCCATCCGCTTCGCGATCGTTTTCCGCATGCTCGACAGTTCTTCGCGCGAGCCGGGCGCGCCTTCACGCGGCGAGACCAGGCGGCGGAACTTGAAGAGCTGCTGTTCGCGGAGGAAGTTGTCGATATCGCGCTTGGTGACGCGGCCGTCGGGTCCGGAGCCGCGCACGTGGGAGATATCGATCCCGGCTTCTTCAGCCGCGCGGCGCGCGAGCGGAGAAGCGCGCAGCTTGTGGCCGTCGCCTGAATCGTCGTCGTCATAACGATGCGCGGGCACGACTGGATCGGTATGCGGCGGCGGCGCTGCCATTGCAGTGGGTGCGGCGGACAGATTCGCAGCCATTGCGGGATGGACCTGCAGATCGCTTCCAGAGCCATCGGTAACAACCGCGGCCGGCGTGATCGATTTTCTTTTTTGCTCAGAGGGTTTCGCCGCCGGCGATGCGGGAGTCTCTTTTTTCGCCGCGCCCTTAGACCTTATGTCGATTGGTTTCGGTGCGGCCGAATTCCCTTCCTCCGCCACGGCGCCCGGATTTTCCAGATTGCTTGTCATATCTTCGGTCGAACCAGATTTCGCAGCTGACTTCGCTTCTTTCGAGCCGGAGACTTTCATCATCGCGATCACCGCGCCGACTGGAGCGCTCTCGCCTTCATTCAGCTTGATCTGATCGAGCACGCCGGCTTCGAACGCCTCGAGCACCATGTCGGCCTTGTCGGTCTCGACTTCGGCGATCGCTTCGCCGGGAGATATTTTGTCGCCGGGATGTTTGAGCCAGCGGAGGATCTTGCCTTCCTCCATGGTGTCGGAGAGCTTGGGCATAAAGATTTCGTTGCTCATTTTTGTTTCGCTGCGCCCTCAGTCAATAGTCACATCAACTGTTCAGCGGCCTTGATGATATCGCCCGCGCTTGGCAGCGACGCGTGTTCCAGATGCTTGTTGTAGGGCATCGGAGTATCCAGCGCGGCGACGCGAGCGACCGGCGCGTCGAGCGAGTCGAATGCGGCCTCGTGAATCTGCGCGGCGATTTCCGCGCCCGCACCACCGGTGCGCCATCCTTCATACGCGACAATCGCGCGGCCGGTTTTTTTTACCGACGTGACCACAGTTGCGATATCGAGCGGATTCAAAGTGCGCAGATCGATAATCTCGGCGTCGATACCTGCATTCTCGAGCGCCTCGGCGGCGCTGATCGCGTCGTATACGCACTTCGAATAAGTGACAATAGTCACATCCTTACCTTCGCGGATCACACTTGCCTTGCCGAATGGCACCAAGAAGTCGGGATCTTCGGGTACTTCGCCCTTAACGCCGTATAGTGACTCGTGCTCGAGGAACACGACCGGATCGATCTGGCGAATAGCAGTTTTGAGTAGTCCCTTGGCGTCGGCTGGCGTTGCCGGGATCACCACCCGGAGGCCTGGAGCATGGAGGAAATATGCTTCGAGGCTCTGGCTGTGCTGCGCGCCGAGCTGATGTCCTCCGCCCTGAGGTGCGCGAATGACTATAGGCACTGTGGCCTTTCCACCGAACATGTAGTGTATCTTCGCCGCACTATTGACTATTTGATCCATCGCGAGTAGCGCGAAGTTTATAGTCATCAGTTCGACTACCGGTTTGAGCCCGCCCATCGCGGCGCCGATCCCGGTGCCTACGATAGTAAGTTCCGAAATCGGAGTATCGCGGACGCGCTTTTCACCGTACACGGCGAGCAGTCCGTCAGTGACCTTGAATGCGCCCCCGAAGTAGCCGACTTCCTCGCCCATGATGAAGACTCGCTCGTCGCGGTCGAGTTCCTCACGGAGCGCCTGGTTCAATGCTTCGCGATAAGTGATTTGCGCCATCTTAATTTTTAATGTTCCCGGGCTTCCTCGTCTCTTCCTCCGACGCGTAAACGCCCTTGCCGAGCTCGTCGAGCGAGGGCTCCGGGCTTTCGTCGGCGAACTTGATCGCATCGTCGATTGTGGCGGCGACTTCCTCGTCAACCTGAGCGAGCTTCGCGTCGGTGGCGCGCTGTTCGTGGAGGAGTCGGCGGCGCAAATTCTTGATCGGGTCGCGCTCCTGCCAGATTCGCTCTTCGCGCTTGGAGCGGTACTCGGCCGGATCGGACATCGAATGCCCGCGAAATCTGTAAGTGACCGCTTCGATCAGCGAAGGACCGTCGCCCTCTCGCGCGCGCTCGACGGCTTCCATCGTCGCAGTGTAAACCTCGAGCACATCCATCCCGTCCACCCGAACTCCCGGCAGCTTGTACGGTTCGGCGAAGCGGTAGAGCTCCTCCTGGCTGATTGCGTTTTGGACCAGGGTGCCCATCCCGTAGAAATTATTTTCGCAGATGAAGACGACCGGCAGCTTCCATAGCGACGCCATGTTCAGCGTCTCGTGGAACGCACCCTGGGGCAGCGCGCCGTCGCCAAAGAAGCAGCAGACCACTTCGGGACCTTCGTTGTATTGAACCTTGAGCGCGAGTCCGCATGCGATCGGCAATCCGCCGCCGACAATTGCGTAGCCGCCCATGAAGCGGAGGTCCTGGTCGAAGAGATGCATCGAGCCGCCGCGCCCGTGCGAGATGCCGGTTTCCTTGCCGAACAGCTCGGCCATCACGACTCGCGGATCGGCGCCCTTGGCCAGGCAATGACCGTGCTCGCGATAGGTCGAGACGACGTAGTCCTTGTCCGTGAGCGCGTAGATCGAGCCGACGGCGACCGCCTCCTCGCCGGCATAGAGATGACAGAAGCCGGTGATTTTGCCGCGGCTGTACATCTCGGCGGTTTTCTCCTCGAAGCGACGGATGAGGGTCATCCGGCGGTAAAGGTCGAGGAGCTGGCTCTCGTGGAGAGTCAGGAGGGCGTGCTGAGCGGTATGTTTATCGCGTTCGAGCGCCATAACTAAAATTCACCCGCGCGTTTCGGTTTAGCCGCGATGCGTACGATCAAACTGTAACCCGATCGTCAGTATGGGTAAACCCGCGTTCAACATATATCCAGTTGACAACAGTCGCGAAAACGAATCAGAACAACAGAGAACGACTCAGAGCAACAAGAGTTGGGAGGCTGCGGCTACGGGCCAGAACGAGCGGCGATGGATTGGTGAGGGGCCGAGCTCGCGGAGGACCTCCATGTGATCGTTGGTGCAGTAGCCCTTGTGCTGTGCGAATCCGTAGCCGGGATACTGCTCGTCATAGGCGACCATCATGCGGTCGCGAGTGACTTTCGCGATGATCGATGCGGCCGCGATACAAAAGCTCTTGCGATCGCCGCCGACGATTCGCGTTTGCGGCAACTCGAGTCCCGGGATGAGACGCCCGTCCACCAGCACGTGACGCGGCGAGAGTCCGAGCGCCTCGAGCGCGCGCTTGCTCGCCTGCATCGTGGCCCAGTAGATGTTGAGGCGATCGATTTCGAGCACGCTGGCAATTCCCACGCCGACTGCGATCGCGCGCTCGCGAATCGGGATGAATAGTTCCTCGCGTTGCTCGTGGGTGAGCTGCTTGGAATCGTGCACGCCCTTGATGAACGTCTCGGGCGAAAAGACGACTGCCGCCGCGACGACTGGTCCCGCCATCGGACCGACGCCGGCCTCGTCCACGCCGGCAACCGCCTCGATGCCCTCTTTCCAGAGCCGTCGTTCGTAGCGCAGGTCGGGCCGCTTGGTCATTGTGTTACGCGAGCCTCTTGAGCCGCGCCTTGCGGATAGTCTCGGCGGCATTGTCGGGATCGAAGATGTCGTGCAGACGGATCGCGTAGTCGGCGCTGGCGGCGGACGCAATAGTCACGTCGCCGAGACCGATCATCCGCTGCATCACGCGCTTGGTTACCTCGACAGAACGGATGTCGGCCAGTTCCATCTCGCGCCGCCTCGACGCGACCAGGCCGCGCTTTTCGATAAGGCGATCCGAAGTGAGACTCCAATTTACTGTCCTCGCGCGAATCAACGTGACGATAATTATCAGGATGCCGAGTCCGATCAGCACGAAGCCAACTAGAGGTGGTTGGAATTTGACATAGAGCAGGCGGCCGCCGAAAGCGATAAAAATTCCGGCGACGAGGAAGCCGTTGGCATAGCACCAGAGCGACGGACGGAACAGCGCGAGGGCGTACTCGCGGACCGCGGCGGGCTTCGGCGCGAACATCCGGGTGCCGCATCGGGAGCAAAACGCGGCGCCCTGCTCGGTATCGTTTCCGCACTGGGGACATCTCATCGCGCCGCCGCTTCCTCCTCTACCTCAGGCCCTACCATATGAATCGATGCAATCGCGATTATGATGATGCGCAGCGCGTCTGGTCAATTGATCAAGCCGAGAGAGAGTCACTATAGCGCACAACTCGCAACTGGCCGGAGTGCGCGCTTCGTGGTAATGAGTCGCTCATGAAATTCGGATTATTCGGAATCAACAACGGACCTTGCGCGTTTCCCAAGTGCGCCGCCGCAGTCGCTAAAGCGGCGGAAGACGCCGGCTTCGAAAGCCTGTGGACGGGTGAACATGTGATACTGCCCGATCCGCAAGCGCCGCCCTCGCCCGTCGCGGCCGACTTCCCAATGACCGATCCGACGGTCGCGCTGGCATTCGTCGCCGCGCACACGACCCGGATTAGACTCGGCACCGGTATCATTATATTGCCGCAGCGAAATCCGGTCGTGCTCGCGAAGGAACTCGCCTCGGCCGACGTGCTCTCCAATGGCCGGCTGATTTTCGGTATCGGGGTCGGATATCTGAAGCCGGAGTTTGAGGCGATTGGGGCGCCGTTCGATCATAAAGGCGCGCGCGCGGAGGAATACCTGGCGGCGATGATTGCGCTTTGGTCGATGCCCAAGCCGGAGTTCAATGGCAAGTGGGTTAAGTTCAAAGGCGTCAATGCGATGCCGCGGCCGGTTCAGCAACCGCATCCGGAGATTGTTTTCGGCGGGCATTCCGCAGAGGCCTTCAGCCGAGCCGCGCGTTTGGCCAAAGGATGGTACGGGTTCGCGCTCGACGTCGACGGGACGGCGAAGTGCGTCGAGGGACTGCGCGCGGCGTGCCAGAAAGCGGGGCGGAAATTCGAGGAGCTCGAAATCAGCGTGACACCGCGCGGGGCGGTCGATCGCGCCACGGCAAAGAAGTTCGCGGATTTGGGCGTGAGCCGGCTGATCCTGCTGCAACGCGGCGCTGACGAAGCGGCGATTCTCAACCAGGTGAAGGAGACGGGCCGCGATCTAATAGGCCAAGTCTAGATCTTTAAGCCTCTTGGGAGAGGTCGCGAGGCGACATTCATGTCGCCTCGCGGGTGAGGGCGCTCTCGCGTACCATTCAATCTCACCTCGGCCGCGGGAAAGTGCTGTAAACTCGTAGTCAATTCAGTAATCTCGCGATCGAGTCGCGGGTGTCATTTTGACAGCGCCGATGCGACGACGGCCACTGCGGTGGCGTTTACGCTCGCATCGGCATTTTTCTGTCTGATCCGCCAAAATCCTATCGCTTGCGGCGGTCAATCACGCCCGCAGTTCGCTTTATTTGCCTGATGTTTCCGCCCGCGACGCTTCGGCACGCAGATTGCGTTAAGAGCCCTCAAGAGTCGCTGGGGCCATCGCCGAAGAATACATCAGGAAACCACACATCACCCAGGAACAACAGAAGCTCGGCCAAATAAAGAAGACCGGCCAGGAAAGGGGATTTCAGAGATGATCACAAACGACAGCAGCCACGTGTTGACGGTCAAAGAACTCTCGGACTACCTCAAAGTTCATCCGTCCACGATCTATCGGCAGCTTAAGCGCGGAAGGTTACCGGCGTTCAAAGTCGGCAGCGACTGGCGCTTCAACATTGAATCAATCGATCGATGGCGTCTGGAGCAGGATACTTTCAAGCCGATGTAGTCCGTCAGGGCGCGCGTGGTGGGGGAAGAGGGGAGTCACGTCTGAAGGGCGCCCGCAAGGGCGCCCGGCGTGGCGACGCCGGTGGGAATTAGAAAAACGGGGAGGCCCGTCCTAATAGCCTCTCCCTGACAGGGAGGTGTCACAGACACGCGGCCGACGCGTTCCACGCGGCGGGTGAGGGTCCTTCAGCAAATTGCCGGTCTGAAGTGCTAGCCGCGCGTCTTGATAGCTTAACGGAGTTTCACGCCAAAATTCCTGCGAGGACGATTCAAACGAAGACGACCAAGCGTCAGGTCATACTCGGCATCGACGAGGAAAGAGAGGGGAAGTCTTATATGCGACTAACTATCATCGCCGGGCTCATCATGGGTTTGGCGTTGGGTATTCACTCTGTGCTTGGCTCGCATGTGCGGACTGGTGGCGCTCAGGCCGAGACTGCTCGACCACCTCAAGCCAGCCGTGCTCACGTTCATCGCGAGCAAATCTACTTGCAGTCAACGTCCGCGGAACTTGGGCTGCCGACAACATCGGACCGCGTGATCGCGAACGACGCCACCCATGCTCGAGTGCGAACCGCGACGGCGATCATTCTCTGGACGGTGTGGGCGCGCTCCTGATCTATTAGCGATCGCATCGCGATTCGGCGCCATGATTGTAAACGTCGTCGCCGAAGGCTTTCAGATCGGGCCGCGCGGCGAAGCCCAGGTGATCGAGAACGAATATATCTTCGAGGCTCCGCAGCAGCGCGTAGTGGTTGTAGGGGGTGTCATCGCAGCCCACAGTCACGTATCGCGAAAGTATCAGTGCTCCGGTTCTGCCGCCGCCGGGTCCGCTTCGACCGGGTGCGACAGTGTTGGGACCCGCGGGTTCGCCGCAGCATGAGGTCGAATCTGTTTCATCTGGCACAACCGTGCCGTCTTTGGTTTCGATCTCGGCTTCGTCGAACGTGACTATCAACATCCCGTCTTGCTGATATGCGGGTGAGTCCAGAATCCTGGTGACCAGCGGGCGAAGGAATTTGTCCGCCGATACGAGATGACCACCTTCGCAGATGCCGGATGCACCGTCGTGGCCGTCGTGGCAAAGATTGGGCGTGATGAAAGCGAGGTTGGGCGTTTTCGCGACGCTCTTCAAGTCATCGTCAAGCTGCGTCAGCGGTACGACGTGCTCCTTACAGGTCGGGTGATCGATGATCGAATGAAAATAAACAAACGGATTGTGTCGCGTGGCGTACTGAGACTTTTTGCTCGCGCTAATGTGATTGTCTGGGTCTCCGAGAACTGGATGCCCGCAGTTCTCATCCATGTCCAGGTCTTCGATGTACCCCTTCCACTTCAGCTGCTTCGCTTCGAGTTGATTCGCAATCGTGCTAACGGAATCCGGATAGACGCATCCGACGCCTAATGCTTGACCATCGCGATCGAGCGTCTTCGTCAAAGGAAGAAAATCATAATAGGTAAAGCAATCATTCTGCGTGTAGGCGTTCGGCCCTTGCCCGCTAATCATCGCGACGTAGTTGTCGAGGCTATAGTGACCAATCCCGTAGTATTGCCTTAACAGCAGGCCTTTGCGGGCGAGCTCACCAGAAAGGTACGGCGCGGGGGAATTCTTACCGAATGTGGTTTCGAAGCCCTCGTTTTCCAGGACAACAATGAAGACGTGTCGTGGTCTGTCGCCGGGCTGAGCATTCGAGGCGGTAGGCTGCTGCGCTAGCGCATTCGCCGAGTAACCCACACTCGAAATTGCCAATGCAAAAATCGCGAGCGCACTAGCAATTAACTTAAGTCGGCGAGTTCCGCGCTCTGTCCTTCGCGCGTCACGTAAGCGAGCAGCGAAGTATCCATCGCGTGACGCTCGAGGTAGCGCAGAATCCAGTAGCGCTTGGCGCGCCGTTCAAGCTCCCGGCCGGACGCTTCGGCATTTTCGGCGCCAGCCAGGACCGTGAGCAGCTCGTCGACGGTGTAGATAGCTGGAGTCTGTGCCGACAAGGCGCCGAGCATTTGCCGCTGTAAAACCAGATCGGCGTAGCGACGGATCGGCGAGCTCAGTTGCGCGTAAAAATCGAGACCGATCCCCGCGTGATACTCGGGATAGAGCGAAAGACGCGGCCGCTGCGAGGCAAAATCGCCGGCGGTAAGCGGCTGCACGCGATAGATGATCGGAATCCGATTTGTTGCGGCGTACCGAGCCGCCACGAAATTAGCCAGCACCATAAATTCCGCCACCAGGGTCCGGCCTGGCGACGAATTGTCGAGCACTCGAACTTCGATATCATCGCCGTGCACGCGAACCTTCGCCTCGCGCCGCTGGATCAGCACCGCGCCGGCGGTTCGGCGTCGTTCGCGGAGCATCCTCGCGGCAACATGCAATCTCGCAACCGTTGCGGCGGCCTCATCGGAGGGCGCGCCGGACGCGAGCATTCGATCAGTTTGGTCGTAGTCGAGCCGCTGCATGATCGGAATTCGCGCGGGATAGATCGACGACTCGATCAGTTCGCCGTCAGCAGACAGTCTCACGTCGGTGGTCAGAACCGGACGCTCTTCACCCGCGATCAAGCTTGCGGCGCTAGTCGAAATCGGATCGGGGAGCATCCGAACAGTCGTCTCCGGCAGATAAACCGCGCCGTCGGCGAGCGCTTCGCAACTGAGTGCGTCATCGACTTCGAGCGTGTCCTCGTCGTCAATTGTGACTGCGTAGCCGCCGTCGCTGAGCGCGCGCGGGCCGGGCACCGCCTCAGTCGCGTCTTTGATAACGGTTTCGCTGAAATCGTCCTGGAGGCCCGCGATAAAAGCGAAGCGCGGTACTCGCGGCCGCGCACCCAGGCGTTCCAGGATTTCGTAAGCAGCTTCCGCAGGATCGACTTCGGGCGCCGCCTGCGCGAGCATCTGGGTCATCTCGCGGGTGCGAGTGAACGGGTTCTTGAGATAGCGCGATAGTTGATCGATTAGCGCGGCAGCGTCATCGGCGGAGGGTGTCTCGGCGCCGCTCACGACATCGCGCATCTGCTGCTGGATTTTTCGATAGTCGTCGCTCCGCGCCCGAATCCGATCGTTCTGCATCCGAAGGCGCTCGACCTGCTCGGGCGTGCGCGCGACGAAGTCCATGTGCCGCCGGACGAAGTAGATTCGATCGCCGAGCAGCGCTTCGAGCATCACCGACGCGGCCGCATTCGAGCGCCGGCCGAAAAAAAGATCGGCCAGCTCGGCGGCGGAGAAGCTGCGATTCTGCTCCTCGGCAACTTCCCAAAGGAGTTCGAGATCGAGTTCGGCGGCGAGTGCGGCGCGCTCCTGCTCCAACTCGGCCAGCGCCGCAGCCAGTGTTTCGCGAACGGCGTGGCGTTCGGGATGGCGCATAAGAACCAGGTCGCGCGGGACCATCCGTTCATGGCCCGCAGAATCGACCACTCCGAGATGGCGTTCCTGCTCGCGCGTGACCAGGCCCGCTTTGAGACGGCCCTGATCCAGGTACTCGACGATTGTACCAGCGTATTTGATTGGCGATGACACTGCGTAATTCATTTTGACGGGCGCAGCGGGCTAAGACTATATGGAAGGGCGAAGATTGGCGGAAAAAAGAATTGAGCAAGCGAATTGAGCAAGCGAATTGAGTAAGAGAGTCACGATTGACCTGCCCGAGGAGCTATTCGCGCAGCTCATGCAGGTGGCGGAAGCGATGGGGGTTTCGAATCCCGAAGAGGCTGCGACGATCGGACTCGCCGAATGGGTCGCGCGGCGCAAGTCCGAACTCGACGATCGGGATCCGAACGAAAAGTACATAGTCAACGAGGCACTTGATGAACTTCTCGAAAAGAAAAAGTAATCTTTTAGAATTTCCCACCGCGTTCAGTCTTGCTGTCGGCATAGCTCTTTTGGCGATCGTCTCAATCCCGGGCGTGACCAACTCGATAGCGCGCGCGGCGGGCAAGGGGCTCGATGTCGAAGTGCCATTCGAGATCAAAGCGCTCAAGACGCCCGGCCTCGTCGCGCCGTACTTTATCCAGGATGATCACGGCGCGATGGTCGTATCCGACCAGGCAGGCGGCGTCTTCTCGGTTACGTTTGCGGGCAAGGTGACAACGCTCGCGGACAAGTCGAAGGTCAAGAATCCTGCCGGAGTGGCGATAGGTCCGACTGGATTCGGATCGTACACAGGCAATGTGTTCGTGCTTGCGGCGGCCGATGCGAAGGCTCCGTGCGAGGTCGAGCGAATCGAAAAGTCGGGCGCAGTCAGCACGTTCGCGAAACTGCCCGACGCCGGCGCGCCCGCGACCGACTGCCGCGACCTGGAATTCGGCGCGGCCGGGACACCGTTCGCAGGCAAGCTCTACGCGGTCGCCAGCGGCAACGCGACAATTTATTCGATCGACGCGTCGGGAAAGGCGAGCGCATTCGGCACCTACGACAAGCCGGTCTTATTCGAGCTGACCACGATAACATTCCCGCGTGCTTCGGATTCGAAGGCGGCGAACACGATGCTTATCGGGATGCGTGCGAAGGGGGCCAACGCGTCGAAGGTGGGCCGCATCGGGATGATCGGCGCCGACGGCAAGTTGAAGGACGACGTTTACCTGGTCGGATTCATCCGTCCGTCGGGCTTCGCGTGGTCGCCGTCAAACTTCGGTTCATACGGGGACGAGCTGATGATCGCGGATACCGGCAAACTCGCTTCCGAAAACAACAACGAACGCGACGGCACCGTCTATCGAGTAGAAAAAGGAATCGCTCGTGGGTTTGCCGCGGGCCTGATGGATCCGACCGACATGAAGTTCATCGGCGCCAAAGCAGTGATTTGCGATCCAGCAGAGAAGGGGAAAGGGCAGGGAGCAATCGTGATAATCTCGTCGCTACTTTAGCGACGGTCAATGCCACGGTTCGCGGATTACTTCGGTGTCGCCGGTCTCGCGATCGACCAGTAGCATCTCGACCTGGTTGTACTGTCCCTTGGGGAAGAACACGTAGCCGCTCACGGTGAAGTTCTTGCGAACTTCTTCGGGCTTAAGCGCGAGCGACTCGATCTGCTGATTGGACTGTTGATCCGCTTTAGATTGGCCGGCTTGGGCGCCCTCTATAAGTCCGTAGCCAGCGCCATATGCGGTGCCGACAATCGCACCCTTTCCGACCACGCCGAACGCGGAGCCGAGCGTTGCCCGACTGACGCGCGGCTTCACCCGGCGGCAGCGGTGCGACTCGTTCACCGGCATCGTTCAGCGCGAACACCTGGCTCGGTACGATCGCGCGGGGCGCGTCGGTGCCGTTGGCGATCGAGACGTACACGGGAGTTACCGGGCCGACGCTCGGCGCAGCGGTTATGCCGATCGTCAACTGGCCCTGCTGAGGAGTCGCGACGACGTTGGGCGTGTGCTCGATAGGCGCCGAGGCGATGCCGCATCCTGAAATCGCAATCGCGGCGGCAAGCGCACAGACTCGGAGCAGAGTCGCATCGCGTCTGGCTAGATTTTGTGCCGCGATTACTTGTGCCGTTCGATATTCCATGTTTCGCACCGACGCCGGTTCGGATCCTCCCGGATTTTCGCGCTCGACTACTCTATCCCGGCTCGCCCCACGACTGTAGACGTAGCCCTGCGCTTGAACGTTTCACTAGTAGTGACGCGGATCGACTAATGCCCATGGCCGCCCCCGCCATGACCGCCACCTCCACCATGTCCGCCACCGCCTCCGCCATGACCACCGCCACCGCCGTGTCCACCGCCACCACCGCCATGTCCGCCGCCCCCACCGTGTCCGCCGCCTGAGCCGTGACCTCCGCCACCAGAGCCACCGTGACCTCCGCCGCCGCCGGATGGCAGAACTCCCCGAATTCCCTCGAAGCCGCCGAAAAAGAATACGGGCGGCGGGAACATCGCGCCATTCAACGCGTTCAAAGACGCGACTTCCTGTTCCTGGGATTCGGCGGCGTACGCGGCCGTGTCGCGCTGCTGTCGCGCCGTCATCGAATAGCTGTCGAACTCGGCTTGATGGCCTTCATAAACGCATGAACAGATTTTAGGGTCGTAGTACCAAAAAACGGATCCGGAGCTGGCGGGATAGCTGCGCAGTTCATAAGGCGGAAGGTTCGCCGCGAGCCCGGCCTGATCGGAAGTGTCGATTTGGATCGTGTGAAAGCCCGCGTCGGAGAGCATCGACTCAGTCTGCCGAATAGTCTCGGGCCGCGAAGCTTCATAGCGGCGGTACAGGGAGCAGCCAGAAGCGATCAGCGCCAAGAGAAGCGCGACGAAAAAGCGTCTTCGGAGCAAGAAATCTTCCTCGCAAGGAAAATCATATATCCAGCGACGGCTAAGACAGAACGATGATTCGGCGACCGCGTCCAGCTGAGCAGCGAATGGCGCAAAGTCGCCGCTATTGTCAGCCATCTTCGCCCGCCGAGGCCTTTATGATTTAACGATCTAGGCAAGATCGAAGCCGGGGTGGCGAAATGGTAGACGCAGAGGACTTAAAATCCTCTGGAGCGAAATCTCCGTGCGGGTTCGAGTCCCGCCCCCGGCATGATATTTCTATAATAAAATCAGTAGAATAACGAAAGTCCGAAACATGCGCGGAGGACTACTCACAGCGCGGATTTCCAAAATTGTACAGGTTTTGTACAGGTCGCCTCTCGGTAACTCGAGTATTTGATTGGCCAACCTTGGGAAACAGAGTCACCACAACCACCACAGTCACCCCAACGTCCTATCATCTCGACCGACACATAGGACGCACAAGTGTTGGACGGTATTGTATGAAACAAGGGAGGTAACGATGCAAAGTCGAACGCCTGAAGAACCTGAAGATGATACTGCGATTCCCTTGCTAGGCGATCAGCAGTTTCGGGATTTTCTTAGCAACAAGAACTGGACCCTTGATCAGACCGACCGAGGTCACTTGATTCAGAGAGCAGCGGCCGAGATGAATCGGCGGCTTTTTCGAAGCCAACTTAAGTCACTGGAAGCGCAAGGCCGTCAACTCGAAGCGCAGGGTCGTCAGAATGAGGCTCAATTTGAAATCGCGAAATCACTCAGAACGGCGACCTGGTGGCTATCGGGGGCCACGATTGTACTTGCAATCGTAACCGTCGCCCTGGTGCTGGTGACTCTTTTTCACAAGGCGAATTAGAGCCTGAAATACGAGAAGGTTGACGGTGCCGGCCACCACATCCGGCAGATCGAATTGTGCCCGCGGCACTGCGACGTCGTGATTGAGCGCGAGCGGTCTCGCGGCCTCGAGATTTCAGATCGCCGGAACGAATAATCATGAAGGGGGGTTGACCTTATTTTCCAAATGTCGTCGGATGGCTGCTCGCGCGAACGAGCTACCATTCGGAAGTCTAGAAATCAGAAACTTGCTAATCGGCCCCATCGGGCCCGGCGGAATTGT
>WNFC01008850.1_pt1 | contig 17403 bp, 14 predicted proteins | sample 5400541 | NCBI WGS metagenome assembly WNFC01 (sample SAMN13153342, study PRJNA577476) | soil metagenome | isolation source: 120 cm saprolite under Douglas fir tree site 2 hole 2 replicate 1 | place: USA:California | collected 2015-04-18
GTGCAATACATCATGGTGCCGTCGAGATTGAACGAATAGCCGAGCGGCAGCACGAAGCTGGAGATCCGCGACGACGCGCCGAAGCGATTGAGGCCTTCGAGCGTCTTGGGATAGGCGGCTTCCGAACTCGCGGTCGAGAACGCGATCATCAGGGGCTCGCGGATCAGCCGTAATAGATGGCTGTATCTGGGCCCGATGACGACGAAGCCGACCACCACGAGGATCCCCCACAGGAGCATCAGCGAGAGATAGAAACCGCCCATGAACACGATCAGTTTCCACAACACGCCGAGACCGTTCTTCGACACCGTCGCCATGATGGCCGCCCAGACCGCGAGCGGCGCAAACAGCATGACGTAACCCGTCACCTTCAGCATGATGTGGCCGAGGTCGTCGATCAGCGCCAGCATCGGCTTGGAGCGCTCGGGCATGGCGCCCATCGCCACCGAAAAGAACACCGCGAAGATCACGATCTGGAGAATCTCGTTCTGCGCCATCGCATCCGCGATCGAGGTCGGAATCAAATGGGTGAGGAATTTTTCGATCGAGAACGCCGATACCGGCAATCCCGTGGATTGTGTCTTGTCCGGCAGGGTGCCGGGGAAATTCGAACCCGGCTGCAACAGATTGACCATCACCAGACCGAGCAGCAGCGAGATGAACGACGCGCTGACGAACCAGCCCATGGTCTTTGCGAAAATCCGCCCGAGCTTGGAGCCGCTGCCCATGTGGGCGATGCCGCCGACCAGGGTCGCAAACACCAGGGGCGCGATGATCATCTTGATCAGGCGCAGGAACAGCATCGCGATCAGGTTTACGTCGGCTGCGATTTCCACCCGGCTGTCGGGGAGATAATTGAAAACCAGCGTCCCCATCACAATGCCAAGCGCCATCGCGATCAGAATATATTGCGTAAACCTGTTCGACATTTTTTACCCCCGTAGGTTCCGGCTGCTCCGAGTTTGGCAGATTCCGGGAGCGACGCAACACGCTTCAAGCAGCGGCAAGGTTTGCCACAAGGTTTCCGTTGTGAAATGAATGTGCCACGGCTAGCGTCGTGCGCAGCGCACAATGTGTGCAGTTGGGCGTTTTCTGCGCGGTCATCTGCATCAAGAACCGACACTTGGGAGGGAATGCGATGAACGATACCGTCAATCGCCAGGTTTTGCTGGTTGAGAAACCGGCCGGGAAGCTCGGACCGGAGCATTTCAAGATGTCCAAGGGCGCCGTCCCGGAGCCCGGGGATGGCGAGGCGCTGCTGCGGGTGCGCTACATTTCGTTGGATGCCGCCAACCGGGCCTGGATGCACGGCGCGACCTATCGCGCGGCGGTCGAGGCCAACACCGTCATGGCCGGCGGCGGCATCGCCGAGGTGGTGTCGTCGAAAGCGCCGGGGCTCGCGCCGGGCGACATCGTATTCGGCGACACCGGCTGGCAGGATTACGCTGCTGTTCCAGCAAAGCATCTGACGAAGATGCCGAAGGTCGAGCCGATGACGCATCTGCTCAGCGTCTATGGCATCGCCGGTCTGACCGCCTATTTCGGGCTGCTCGATGTCGGAAAGCCGAAGGCCGGCGAGACCGTCGTGGTCTCGGCGGCGGCCGGCTCGGTCGGGTCGATCGTCGGCCAGATCGCCAGGATCAAGGGATGCCGCGTGGTCGGCATCGCCGGCGGCAAGGACAAGTGCAACTGGCTCACTTCCGAACTCGGCTTCGATGCCGCGGTCGACTACAAGGACGGCGCGGTATTCAAAGCCCTGAAGGCGGCGGCGCCGAAGGGCATCGATGTCTATTTCGACAATGTCGGTGGCGACATTCTCGAAGCCTGCCTGGCACAGATGAACAATCGCGGCCGTATCGCCTGTTGCGGTGCGATCTCGCAGTATGACGGCGTGCCGTCCGCGACCGGACCGCGCGGCGTGCCCGGCCTGATCGTGGTCAAGCGGCTGACCATGCAGGGCTTCATCGTGATGGACTTCATGGATCAGCGCGACGAGGCGCTGAATGACCTGCAATCCTGGGTCGCCTCCGGCAAACTCAAAGTTCAGGAGGACGTCATCAACGGCCTGGAGAACACGCCCAAGGCGCTGATCGGATTGCTGGCCGGCGAGAACCGCGGCAAGCGGATGATCAAGGTGTAAGGCGCGCAAGGTCGAGGGGACTAAAGCGAGGACTCGTAACGGGATGGACGCCAGTTTGGGAGCTTGAATAGCGCTGATCGGTCGGAGGAGATGGTTGTGCAAGACTTCGGGAAAATACCAGCCGCAATATTCCTGCTTTTTATGCTGATGGGGTCGGCGTCTGCGCAAGTCGTCGCCCTTGGCGCAAGCAATACCGCAGGTAAGGGTGTTAGCTCCTCCGAGTCCTATCCGGCCCAGCTACAGGCAATGCTGCAAGCCCGGGGTTCTAGCCTGCGAGTCACGAACGCAGGCGTGTCCGGAGATACAACGGGCGGCATGCTGGCTCGACTGTCGAGCGCCGTTCCAGAGGGCACCAAAATCGTCATTTTGCAATTCGGAGGCAACGATTTTCGGCGCAACAATTCCCCAGCCATGCGCCAAGCCAATATCGCCAGTATTCAGCAAGAACTTCGCAAACGGGGAATCAGGATGGTCCAAGCCGATGGTCTCGTGCGATCCGCTCGGGCGGCTGGGTTTGTTCAACCGGATGGTGTTCATCTAACTCCGGAGGGTTATCGGCGGGTGGCGGCTCAATTACTTCCATCTATGCGTTGATTGCAGATGCGCTGATCTCTCGTTTGGAAACAAAACCTGCTCTGGAATAGTTTAGAGCATGATCCGGAAAAGTGGGAACCGGTTTTCCCGCGGGACAAACGCGAAGCGTTTGCCCGGAGATCATGCTCAAACAAAAGGATGAGATCATGATCCGATTCAATCTAATCGGATCATGATCTGGGCAAGACGAAAACGGTCCTAAGGGGACACCGGTCAAGCGTTGCTCCGGGAGTTATGGGTACACGCGCCAAGCCCGCAGCCATTCAGGCAAGTCTCTTTAAGGTCCTGCCTGAGAGACGGTCGGTGCACCGGTTGTTGTCGTCTTTCGCGCCGCGAGCCAGTTCTCGAACCGTTGAACCACGACAAAAAACGTCGGAACGAACAGCACGGCGAGGCAGGTGGAAGCGATCATGCCGCTGAATACGGTGATGCCGATCGACTTGCGGGCGCTGGCGCCGGCGCCGGTCGCAAGCACCAGCGGCACCACGCCGAGGATGAAGGCAAACGACGTCATCAGGATCGGCCGGAATCGCGCCCGCGTGAAGCTCGAGCGCCACTTCGACGATCAGAATGGCGTTCTTCGCCGACAGCGCGATCAGCAGGATGATCCCGATCTGGGTATAGAGGTTGTTCTCGATCCGCAGTGCCGTCAGCACCGCCATCGGGCCGAGCAGCGAAAGCGGCACGGCCAGGATCACCGAGATCGGCGCGTACCAGCTTTCATATTGACCGGCCAGCACCAGGTACACGAGCAACAAGGCAAGGCCGAACGCGTAGTAGATCTGACCACCGACAACCTTCTCCTGATACGACATCGCCGTCCACTCATAGCCGGTCCCCGGCGGCAGGGTTTTGCCGGCGATTTCTTCCATCAGTGTCATCGACTGGCCGGAGCTATAGCCCGTGGCCGGCAAGCCGATGACCGTCGCGGACGGATAGAGATTATACAGGCTGATCAGTGACGGTCCCACCGCCGGCGTAATCTTCGCCACAGTCCCGAGCGGGATCATGTCGCCCTGGCTGTTGCGCACCATCAGCTTTTCAATGTCCCGCGGGGTCAGCCGAAACTGCGAATCCGCCTGGGTGTAGACCTGGAAGGTGCGGCCGAACTTGTTGAACTGATTGACGTAGGTCGAGCCCATATAAGACGACAGCGTCGAGAATATCTGGTCGGTCGTGACATGCAGGGTCTGGGTCTTGATCCGGTCCACTGCGACGTCGAACTGCGGCACCATGGAGCGGAACGACGAACTGACGCGCTGCAGGGCGCTTTGCGTCTGTGCATTGGCGACGATGGCGCCGGCGATGGCCTGCAGTTTTCCGAAATCGGAATTGCCGTCACGGAGCTGGACCTGCATGGCGAAACCGGCCGCGTTGCCGATGCCCTGAATCGGCGGCGGCGGAACCACCAGAATACGCGCCTCGGCAATCGCGGCCATCTTCTCGTTCAAACCGACGAACAGCGATCGCAGATCCTGGCCCGCGCCGCGCGCGCTCCACTCCTTCAGGATCAGATAGGCGACGCCCGCGTTGGCGAGGCTCGAAGAATTGTCGAGCGCCGATATGCCGGCGATGCTTATCACCTGATCGACGCCCGGGGTCTTGCCGGCCAGTTCAGAGATCTGGTCGAGCACGCGCTGGGTGCGGTCGAGCGCCGCGCCATCGGGCAGTTGTGCGGCCACCAGCAGGTAGCCCTGATCCTCGATGGGAATGAAGCCGGTCGGCACCCGCGACAGGCCATAACCGGCGATGCCGATCAGGATGAGAGCCGAGATCACCGACAGGTTGCTGTGAGCGACCAGGCGACCGATCAGCCCGGCATAACCCCGCTCGAGGCGGTTATAGACCGCGTTGAAGCCGCGATAGAAGAAGTTGCGCTGCTCCGGCGGCACCGGCCGGCGCAGCCAGAGCGCGCACTGCGTCGGTTTCAGCGTGGCGGCGTTGACGGCGCTGAGCAACGCGGTCGCGGCAATCACCAGGGCGAATTGCGAGTACATCCTGCCGGTCAATCCCGGCAGAAACGCCGCCGGCAGGAATACCGAGATCAGCACCAGCGTGATGCCGACGATCGGTGCGAACAGCGCGTCCATGGCGCTGATGGCGGCGTCATGGCCGGACATGCCCTGCTCGATATTATGGGCGGCGCCTTCGACGACGACGATGGCGTCGTCCACCACGATGCCGATGGCGAGCACGATCGCAAACAAAGTCGAGATGTTAACCGTGAAACCGAGCGCCGCCATCGCGGCGAAGGCGCCGATGATCGTGACCGGCACCGTCGTCGCCGGCACCAGCATCGCGCGCCAGTCCTGCAGGAAGATCAGGATCACGACGAGGACGAGGAGGCCGGCTTCGATCAGTGTCTTGTAGACTTCCTTGATCGATTCCGAGACGAACTTGGTGGTGTCGAACGGCGTGTCGTACTTCACGTCCTGCGGAAATTGCGCCGCCAGCGCCGCCATCTTTTTCTTCACCGCCTGCTCGACTTCAAGCGCGTTGGCGCCGGGCGACTGGAATACGCCGATGCCGGTTGCCGGCTTGTTGTTGAGCGAGAAAACCTGGCTGTAGGTCTGGGCTCCGAGCTCCACCCAACCGACGTCACGGACGCGGGTCACATCGCCAACGTTGCCGGTCTTGACGATGATATCCTCGAATTGATCCTTGTCGTCGAGCCGTCCGTTGACGTTCAGCGTGTACTGGAACGCCTGTCCGGCAGGCGTCGGCGGCATGCCGATCTGGCCCGCGGTCACCTGCTGGCTCTGCTGCTGGATCGCGGAAATGACGTCCTGCGGCATCAGCCCGCGCACCTGCAGCTTGTTCGGGTCGAGCCAGACCCGCATCGAATACTGGCCGGCGCCGAACACCGTCACATTGCCGACGCCGGGCAGCCGCGACAGCTCGTCGCGAATGTTGATCGTCGCGTAGTTGCTGAGGAAAAGGCTGTCGTAGGTCGAATTCGGGGACGTCAGCGTCACGAACAACAGGATCGCCGTGGACTTCTTCTGCACGGTGACGCCCTGGTTCTGGACCGACTGCGGAAGCTGCGACAGCGCGCTCGATACGCGGTTCTGCACCAGCACCTGCGCGAAATTGAGGTCGGTGCCGATCTTGAACGTCACCGTCAGCGAGTAGGTGCCGTCAGCCCCGCTATAGGACTGCATATAGAGCATGTCCTCGACACCGTTGACCTGCTGCTCGATCGGCAGCGCCACAGTATCGATGACGGTCTTGGCGCTGGCGCCGGGATAGCGGGTGGTGACCTGCACCGTCGGCGGCACGACATCGGGATATTGCGCAACCGCGAGGCTGAACAGGGACACGCCGCCGATCAGGATCATCAGGATCGCGATGACGTTGGAAAGAACCGGCCGCTCGATGAAGAATTTCGAAATCATGACCGGTCCTATTTGGCCGATGCCGGCGGCGCTTCGATCTTCTGGAGCTGCGGATCGACCTTCTGGCCGGGAATCGCGCGCAACAGCCCGGCAATGACGACGCGATCATCCGGCTTCAGGCCGCTTTCGATGACGCGCAACTCACCCTCCACCGGCCCGGTCTCGACCTTGCGCTGCTCGACGACATTTTCGCCGTTCACGACCAGCACATACCGCCCGGCCTGATCGCTGCCCAGCGCGACATCGGGGACCAGCAGCGCGTTCGGCTCCTGATCAAAGGGGACGCGGACGCGAACGTAAAATCCCGGCAACAGGACGCGATCGGGATTCGGCAGCACGCCGCGCACCGCAAGCGTTCCGGTCGACTGATTGAGTGTCGGCGAGATATAATCTAGCTTGCCCTTGTGCGGATACGTAGATCGGATCGAGCTGCACGATGGTCGCAAGCTGGGTCGGCGATGACGCGCCGACCAGTTCTCCGACCGAGACCAGATGCGCGCTGACGATGCCGTCGAACGGCGCGACGACGTTGGTATAGCCGTAATTGACCGCCGCGATCTTGGTGTTGACCTCGGCCTGCTGCAGGTTGGCCTGGGCGTTGTCGCGCGAAGACGTCGATTGATCCAGCGTCGCCTGCGAGACGGCTTGCCTCGCGACCAGATCCGACTGGCGCTTGAAATCGGCTTCGGTCTGCTTCAGCGATGCCTGCGCGCCCGCCTCGGCCGCCTGCGCCTGCTCAAGCTTCAGCTTGTAGGTCTCGGGCTCGATCGTGAACAGCGTCGTGCCTTCCTTGACCAGTGTGCCGTCCTGATAGTTGATCGACTGCAGCACCCCCTGCACCCTTGCGACCAGATCGACCGACTTGATCGGAGCGGTGTTGCCGGTGGCATCGAGATAACGCGTGACGTTCCGCTGCACCGGCAGCCCGACCTCCACCTTCGGCGGCGGCGGCGGCACAAAACTATTTTGTTCGCAGGCGCTTAGCGCGACGAACCCCGATATCGCGAAAGCAATGCGGGAGACAGCGGCGGCTCCGTGCCTCACGGCGCCCTTCAGCTCGGTGCATGAACGCACTGGCTCCATTCCCGTGCCCCATTTAATCCTGTTGCAGCGCAAGCTTTCCGTTCGAAGATTTTCCGTGATACGCGAATAGCAATAATCTACTTGCAGTAGAACTCGAAAAAGAAAATGATGCTATCGAAAATTTTTTGATCGACTTTTTCAGAGTCTCATTTCCGTTGAAGCGTCGGCTCCGGCGACAGCCATAAGGGTTTTTTCAAATGATCAAGACATTGATACCTGCAACAGCGCACGCCGCATTTATCGTGACCGCCCTGTTCGCGGTGGCGACGCCGGCATTTTCACAAGCGCCGACCGACGCCCAGCGCAGCGCCATTCGATCCGAATGCCGCGCGGACTATGAGGCCCATTGCGCCAGCGTCCCGCCGGGCGGCGCAGCCTCGCTGCAATGTTTGCAGAAAAACATGTCGAGCCTCTCGTCATCATGCCAGACCGCGGTGCGTGCCGTAGAGGCTCCGGCTGCCTCCAAGGCCGAACCCGCCCCGGCCGCCGCAACAACGGCCAAGCCGGCCGCTGAAACCGCGGCCAAACCGGCAGCCGAATCCGCGGCTCCCAAAGCGGCGGAAAGCGCAGCGGCCAAGAAACCAAGCGACGCGCAAGTTGCCGCGATACGCAGCGCGTGCCGCTCCGACTATCAGAAAGTCTGCGCCGGCGTGCCGACCGGTGGCGCCCCGGCGCTGCAATGTCTCGAGAAGAACAAGTCGAAACTCTCTAGCAACTGCCAGCAGGCCGTCAACGCAGCCAGCGGCGGCGCAACGACACCCGCCGCGGGCAACGCTTCGGCAGCCGCGGCAACCACCAGCCCTGCAGCAGCGCCCGCTGCCACGCCGGCTCCTGCGCTGGTGCTGCGGCCGATGCGGCCGCGCGAAGAATTATTCGTCGTGAGATCGGCATGTGGCGGAGACGTTCGCGCGCTTTGCGGGGGCGTCGCACCCGGCGGCGGCCGCATCGCGCGATGTCTGGCGACCCAGGCCGCCTCCCTTTCCCCCGCCTGCAAGGAAGTTCTGGCTCAGTTCGCGGCGCAATAAATTGAGATACGGGCATGTTCTGCCGGTAGCCTGCATGGTTTCGCAGACCGACCGCTACTCGCCGCGAAAGGCAAGGATCAACTGGATTAATCGGACCGACAAGACGATGTAGCAGATCGACATGACGATCTGATACGCGGCATGCCAATCCAGTTTGGCAAGTTTATAAAATCCGTCGAGGAAATTCAGGACGAGAAGGACAACGCCGAACAGTTCGACGCCACGGCCGACGAGGCCGTGACGCAAATAGCCGAACAGAACGATGGCCGGCTCGGTACTCGAGACATGCGCTCCCGCCGAGACGATCAACGTTCCAACGATCAACTTTTCGACATGACCGAATATTTCCTTGGAGGTTTGCTCGATATGCTCGGCGTAGAACGTAAGCCACCTGCTTTTGATATCCTGCATGATTTCTCCTTGTGCGGTCGGCATCGAACGGATTGGCCCGATCGCGTGGCTCAAACAGCGACTTTCGAAAGTTTCAATACAACGGCTCCGCGATCAAGAAGCAAGACGGCGGATCACCTGACTTGACCCGTGCTGGGCGCATGCGGGAATCGAAATGCGTCCGTCAAAACGTTCCTTCGCCAATCAACAAGGACAAATCAGGGAGAAAAGCATGCGTTCGTTTTTGCTTATTGCATCCGCCATTCTGGCTTTTGCCGCCACGATGACCATTGAGACGACTGACGCCAATGCGGTGGTTTGCGCCCGTGGCGTCTATCGCGCCGGCTGCGCCGGATATCGGGGTGCGGTTGTCGTGAGACGTCCCCCGGTTGTTGCCGCTTGCCGCAGGGTGCTGGTGAACGGTGTGTGGGTGCGCCGCTGTGTATAGCGCAAGCCGCCCCTGATCCGATAAGCTGCCGAATAAATGCTGGCTGATTACCTGGGCTGACCGCCGCGCACCGCCCTTTTGGCGATTACGGATTGACGGTCAGCTCGTTATCGATTCCGAATGACGCCTGTTTGCATGGAGGAGGAAGATCTTGCGCATCGCCGTGATCGGCGGAGGCCCCGGGGGCCTCTATTTCGCCTATCTGTGGAAAAAGCTTCACCCCGACGCCCAGATCGATCTGTTCGAGCAGAACGCCGCCGGCGCCACCTGGGGGTTTGGCGTGGTGTTCTCCGAGCAGGCGCTTGAATTCCTGCGCGCCGACGATCCCGGCACGGTCGACGCCATCGCACCGCGGATGCAAAGCTGGCGGAACATCACGCTTAATCTGCGCGGCGAAAGCGTCGAAATCGACGGCGTCGGCTTCTCGTCGATCGGCCGGCTGGACCTGCTCACCATCCTGCAGCAGCGCGCGTCCTCGGCCGGCGTCACCCCGCGATACGACACACTGATCCAGTCCGTGGATCAGCTGGCCGATTACGATCTGATTGTCGCGGCCGATGGCCTGAACTCGTTTGTGCGCCGCACTTTCGAGGGCGATTTCGGCACCTCGCTGTCGTATTACGCCAACAAGTTTGCCTGGTACGGCACGACCAAGCGGTTCGAGACGCTGTCGCAGACTTTTGTGGCAACCGAACTCGGCGCTTTCAATGCCCATCACTACCGATATGCGCCTGGGATGAGCACCTTCCTGATCGAATGCGACCCTGCGACGTGGCAGCGTTACGGCTTCGCGGACAAGACCATCGAGGAATCGCAGGCGGTCTGCGAAAAGGTGTTCGCCTCCACGCTCGACGGGCATCGGCTGGTGTCGAACAAATCGGTGTGGCGCAATTTCCCGTGGATCTGGAACGAGCGCTGGTCGTTCAAGAATATGGTGCTGATCGGCGACGCCCTGCATTCGGCGCATTTCTCGATCGGATCGGGCACACGTCTGGCCATCGAGGATGCGATCGCGCTTGTGAAGGCGCTGGAGGCGGAAGGCGATATTTCCAGAGCCCTTGTCGGTTACCAGACCGCGCGCGCGCCGATCGTGAAAAAGCTGGTGACGGCGGCGCGCACCAGCGCCGGCTGGTACGAAAAATTCCCCGACCATATGAAGCTCGATCTTCCGGATTTTGCCTACAGCTACATCACCCGTTCGGGTCGGATCGACGACGCGCGTCTGCGCGCGATGTCGCCGCTGTTCATGGCGCGATACGAGGCGTCGAAACGTTCAGGTGGGGCGCAGCGATGACACACGAGATCGCCGACCGGGTACCTTCAAACAGCCCCGGCGCTGCGGAGATCGGATTTGCGATCCCGGAACGCTACAACGCCAGCCGGATCCTGTTCGACAACCTCGGCAACGGCCGCGGCGACAGGCCCGCGCTGATCGGGCCGGCGGGAACGCGCAGCTATGGCGAACTCTGCGCGCAAGCATCAAAGTGGGGCCACGGCTTCCAGTCGCTGGGCCTCAAGCGCGGCGATCGCATCCTGATGTTTACAGACGATACGCCGGCCTATCCGGCAGCGTTTTTCGGCGCGGTTCGCGCCGGCTTCGTGCCGCTGTTGATCAATACGCTGACGCCGCCTGACCTGCTGCAGTTCTATCTGTCGGATTCGGGCGCGACCGTCGCCGTCTCCGATGCCGAATTTTGCTCGCGCTTCGATGCGGTGGCCTGCAAGGACACGGCGTTGCAAACACTGATCGTCGTCAACGGCGCCGCCGGCAATCACGCGGTGCCGAACACTTTCGCCGCAGAGCCGTGGCTGCACGGCTTACCTATCGATCTTGCGGAAGCCGACACCCACCGCAACGAGATGGCGTTCTGGATGTATTCGTCGGGCTCGACCGGCCGGCCCAAGGGCATCGTCCATTTGCAGCACGACATGGCCTATAGCGAGGCCGCGTTCGCGCGCAATGTGCTGAAGCTCAAACCGGACGACATCTGCTTTTCGGTGCCGAAGATTTTCTTCGCCTACGGTTTTGGTAATTCCATCACGTTCCCTTTCGCCGCGGGTGCGGCCGCGCTGCTGCTGCCAGGCCAGCCCAAGCCGGCGGCGATTTTCGAGGCCATCGAGCGTTTTCGCCCTTCCGTCTTCTTTGGATTGCCGACGCTCTATACGTCCTTGACCAAGGCCGAGGGCGCGGCGGCGACGGATTTTTCGTCGCTGCGGATGGCGCTATCCGCCGCCGAGGTACTGTCGGCCGATGTCTTCAATGGCTGGAAGGCCCTTACCGGCCTTGAGATCGTCGAAGGGCTGGGCTCCACGGAAGTGCTGCACATCTACCTCTCCAACCACCCGGAGCGGAAAAAACTCGGCGCCGCCGGCCTGCGCGTGCCCGGCTATGAAATTGCCCTCCGGGATAAGGACGGCCGCGAGGTCGGCGACAACGAGGAAGGCATCCTGTGGGTACGCGGCGATTCCAACACGCCGCTGTACTGGAACCGGCCGGACAAGTCAGCCGAGACCATCCGCGAAGAGGGCTGGATCTACACCGGCGATCGTTTTGTCCGCGATAGCGACGGCTTTCATTTCTTTCGCGGCCGCGCCGACGATCTCATCAAGATCTCGGGCCAGTGGGTCTATCCGCTCGAAGTCGAGCTCTGCCTCGCCGAACATCCGCAAGTGCGCGAATGCGCGGTGTTCGCGGCCGAGCTGCCGGACCGGCGCATGACTTTGAAGGCGGTCGTTGTCATGAACGACCCCGCGTTCGATGCATCCGACGCGACCAGGATGCTGCAGGATTTTGTGAAGGCAAAGCTGCTGCCCTATAAATATCCGCGCGAGGTAAAATTCATCGACGAATTGCCGAAGACCGGCACCGGCAAGATCGACCGCCAGGCGCTCTTGCGGATTTAATGCTGCAGTACCCTAATGACTGGCTCCTTCTATGTCCCGGGGCCGGCGCCGGGGCTGTTCAGCGAATACAATGCGTTTAGGCACAATGAGATCGTTGGGCTCCGCCACCTCAGGGCCAAAAAAACCGCCAGTTCTTGTACGGAGTTTTCTTACGCCGATAGAGGACGATCAGCTTGTTGATGTTTTCCTGATACCCGTATGCACAAATAAAGTTGTGCGTGACCGGCTCGCTTTTGAAGCTTTGCAGTCCAGTATCCGATCTCTTCAATATCGACCGCTTCAAATAGTCCACGGCTTAGCGCACTTGCAATAAGACTGAGCCAAGACAGAAATGCATCCTGCGACGTTCGATAGAGTTGAATACGAGGATCGTCGTCCATTTCGCCGAGTTGCAAATCTGGTCGTAAGGCGTGTGCAAATACGGTTCTATCGTGTTGAATGTACTTTTTGTCGTCTTCTAGAAAAGGTCGCAGGCTCTCCGGCACGATTAGCCGCCCTCCATTCCAATCGAGGCAGCGGCAGGCAAATACTAGCTCGGGATTCGCGTTCAGATCTCGAAGGTAGCTGTTAGCGAGCTCAGCCCGCTTCCAAGAAACCGCTTTCCAACTGTTGAAAAGGGCAACTCCGCCGCCCACCAGTCCCACAAACGCACCTACATATGCAATCGCCGTTGCGGTATCAGTTGGCATCACCAGTTCCCGCTTGCTTGATCCCGGACTTAACGGATTATTTTGGCGGGGGAATACGCCCTATTCGGAAATAGATCGTCCCCTCTTCTATCTCTGGCATTCTCCCAAGAGAGGCTGTCGGCATCAGAGTGAGCCTCACGAGCATCTCAACCAGCGCAACTACGGACGGCATAGAAACTTGCCCCGCAGCGTTGGCCACTTGTGGATTGACCAGAACCTCTATTCCGACAGCATCCCCTCCCACAACGATACCGTATCGGATTTGGTCGGTTGGCTGCCAACCAGCTTGCTGAAACGTTTCCAAGAAGTCGGTTGCAAATGGTGTGCAATCCCAAGCCGCGGTCGAACAAAAAATAAATACCTTTTGGCCGCGAAATTGGGACAGGGCCAGAACCAAAGCAGCCTTTTGATCTGCATTGAGACGGCGGCCGACGTTTTGAGATTGAAGCCCCTCAACTTTCTTGTCGGCTTCGGTAAGTCGCTTTTGAAGCGCTTCCACGTCCGTTTTGCGGCGTGTCTCTGCGGCCTCCGCCTCGCTCTTCCGTTGAGTTTCAGCGTTGCGCTCGGCAACGGTCGTCAACTCATCCTTCCGATGCCCATATTGAAAGGCGAGAATTTCAGCACCTACTAAGAGAGCCAGAAAGGCGATGCCGGATATCTCGAAAACAGTATGCCAAGTTCGGACGCTATCAAGCGATTCCCAGCCGGGGTACCAAGTCACGATTCCCTCCCATTGTTAGCAATAGGCGCGACTTATCTAGCAGGTTTCAAACTCGCCAGCTGGTTGAATCTTTGTCACGTCTCTCGAATGTTGGAGATTCGGCGCAACGTCAAGTCCGTGATCATCGCCTCCCAATGAAGAGGAGTGGACTTCCGTTGATGCGATGTCGAACAACGGCCAGTCTGGGAGGATCTAGCCCTAACTCCCCAACCCCGTCCCGCCATACAGCCACGCCAGATCGCCGTAGTAATCCTCCGACGTCTTCGCGCTCATGATGGCGTTGCGGAGGCGGGCGTGTTCGCCTGAGGGGTGGTAGATGTGCTCGCCGATGGCGCGGGATAATAGCTGTACGCGCGCGGTGCGCGGAAAGCGCTGTGAACAGTAACGCTCAAGCGCAGCAGCGTGGTCATCCGGATATGTCCCCAGCATATGCGACAGGCACACCGCGTCCTCCAGCGCCATGCAGGCGCCTTGCGCGAAATACTGCAGCATCGGGTGCGCGGCATCGCCGAGCAGCGCGACGCGGCCGTCGACCCAGCGCGCGAGCGGATCGCGGTCGCACAGCACCCACAACTTCCAGTTCTTGCCGTGGCGAATGATATCCTTTGCGCGCGTGTGCACATGCGCAAAACCCTGCATCACTTCCTCGTCGGAGACAGGCTTGCCGGCGACCGGCTCCGGCGCATCGTTGTGGCAGGTGACGACGAGGTTGAACACTTTCCAACCCGACAGCGGATAATGCACGATGTGGCATTTCGGCCCGGCCCACAACGTCGCCGCATTCCAGCGCAGATCCTCGGGCATCTCCTCGGTCGGAATCACCGAACGATAGGTGGTGTGACCGGAAACCCGCGGCGGCCCATCGGCAGCGACCGATTTACGGATATTCGACCACAGGCCGTCCGCGCCGATCAGCAGCGCGCCGGTGACGGCATCGCCGGAGGCAAGCCGCGCCGTCACTGACGAGCCGTCCTGATCGTAACCGATGACTTCGCTGCTGACGCGCAATTCGATCAATTCGTGATCCCGGCAGGCTTTCAGGAACACGCCGTGCAGGTCGCCGCGATGCACGACCGCGTAAGGGTTGCCGAAGCGCGAGCGGAAGGCCTCACGCAAGTCGACATGGGTGATCTCCTCGGCTGTGAGCGCGTCCATCAGCCGGAGCTGATCGATATAGACCGCCATGCTTCGCGCGGCCTCGCCGACGCCGAGATAGTCGAAGGCATGGAACGCATTCGGTCCGAGCTGGATGCCGGCGCCGATCTCACCCAGCGCTGAAGCCTTTTCCAGCAGGATCGAACGGATGCCTTTTTGCGCAAGCCCAAGCGCCGCGGCCAGGCCGCCAATGCCTCCGCCCGCGATCAGGACAGGCCGCGCGTCCAATCCCATCAGTTCGCTTTCCCCAGATGTTCGAGCGCATCTTCGGCGCGCAGCGGCACGCGCGAGGCCTCGTTATTGAGATCGACCAGTTGCGTCAGCAACGCCAGCAGCGTCTTGCGGTCCGCCTGTTTCAACGGCTGCAGCATCCGCGCCTGCGCGCGATCGACCAACGGCACGATGTTGCGCAGCAGCGCCGAGCCTTTCTTGGTCAGATGCAGCAGTTTTACCCGCTTGTCCTCGCGCGCGGGCTTGCGCTCGATGTACTGTTTGGCCTCCAGCCGCTCGATCACGCTGCCCAGGGTCGAGCGATCGAACGCGATCACGGCGGAGAGGCGCGTGGCGTCGATGCCGGGATGGGTGCGGATCGCAACCAGGGCTGCATATTGCACCGGCGTCAGGTCGTACGCCCGGCATTCCTCCACGAAGATCGCCACCGCGATCTGCTGCATGCGGCGAAACAGATAGCCCGGCTTGGTGTAGACGGCATCCATCGTCACGGCTGCGGATTTACTCGGCATCGGGCTGCCGGTCCGGCGCGGCGTCCGCGAACGCCTTGTTGTCCTTCGCCGCGGCTTCGGCTTTCAGCAGGCGTGGGAACGCCTTGAGGTCGACCCCAAAGCGCCGGGCATTGGCCAATTGCGGCACCAGGCAGAGATCGGCCATGGTCGGTGCGGCACCAAAACAGAACGGACCGGGCTCATCCGCGATCAGGGTTTCGCAAGCCGACAGACCCTCGCGGTTGGCCCATGCCGCCCATTCGGTCACCTGCTCTTCCGGCAGGCCGACCTGCCGCAGCCGCGCCAATACCTTGAGATTCTGCACCGGGTGGGTATCGCAGGCGAGCGCCATCGCGAAGGCGCGAACCTTGGCGCGGCGCAGCGGATCCTTCGGAAGCAGCGGCGGCTCGGGATGGGTTTCCTCCAGCCATTCGATGATGGCGAGCGACTGGGTGATGATCGCGCCCTGGTCGTCCTGCAGCGTCGGAACCAGCCCTTGCGGATTGATCGCCAGATAGGCGGGGTCGCGCTGTTCGCCCTTGCGCAGATGGTGCGGCAGGTGGTCCGCGCTCAAGCCCTTCAGGTTCAACGCTATTCTGACCCGGTAGGACGCGCTGCTGCGGAAATAGCCGTGCAGCTTCATCGGAACCTCCCCTAAATCTCATCGTTTTACTTGTGGCGCGCATTGACGCTATCCACTTTGTAAGTATGCTGTCAATAATTCAACCAACAAGAACCCGGGAGGCTGCCATGGAAGCCGTACAGAAGACGCCGGAACGCGAGGCGTTCTACAAGAAGATCGACGGCGAAAATCTCTCCGCGCTCTGGAACGTGATGGGCGACCTGATCACGCCGGAGCCCAGGAGCGCCTGCCGGCCGCATCTGTGGAAATTCGATGCCATTCGCGACTACATGACCGAGGCCGGCAAGCTGATCACGGCGAAGGAAGCCGAGCGGCGGGTGCTGGTGCTGGAAAACCCCGGGCTGCGCGGCCAGTCGAAAATCACCACCTCGCTGTTTGCCGGCGTGCAGATGGTGGTCCCCGGCGACGTCGCGCCGGCGCACCGGCACAGCCAGTCGGCGCTGCGCTTCGTGCTCGAAGGCAAGGGCGCCTATACCGCGGTCGATGGCGAGCGCACCGCGATGGAGCCCGGCGATTTTGTCATTACGCCGTCGATGACCTGGCACGACCATTCCAACGAAACTTCCGAGCCGACGTTCTGGCTCGATGGGCTGGATATCCCGATGGTGCAGTTCTTCGATGCGTCGTTCGCGGAAGGATCGAACGAAGACCAGCAGAAGATCACCCGTCCCGCCGGCGACAGCTTTGCTCGTTACGGTCACAACCTGCTGCCGGTCGATGAAAAGCGTACATCGAAGACTTCGCCGATCTTCAATTATCCCTATCACTACACCCGCGAAGCGCTGGAACAGGCCAAGACGCGCAACGAGTGGGACGCCTGCCACGGGTTGAAGCTGAAATTCTCCAATCCCGAGACCGGCGATTTTGCGATGCCGACCATCGGCACCTTCATCCAACTGCTGCCGAAGGGATTTAAAACCGCGCGGTATCGTTCGACGGACGCCACCGTGTTTGCGGCGATCGAAGGCAAGGGGCGCTCGCGGATCGGCGACCAGACTTTCGAATGGGGCCCGCGTGACCTGTTCGTGGTGCCGAGCTGGCAGTGGGTCACCCACGAGGCCGAGGAAGACTCCGTGCTGTTCAGTTTCTCGGATCGCCCGGTGCAGCAGAAGCTCGACCTGTTCCGCGAAGACCGCGGCAATGCGTGAGGGGGCGAACCTGATTTTTTGTCGTCCCGGCGAACGCCGGGACCCATAATCACCGGCGTTGATGATGAAAGAAGGCGTCTGACATAGTGCCTAAACGAGATGGCACGTCGTATGGGTCCCGGCGTTCGCCGGGACGACGAATTTAGCTAAGACCTCACCGCCAGTGCAGCAGCCGGGTTTCCAAAAGATTGATCAGCCGTCCGACCGCGAGCCCGAACAGCGATAGAATGACCACGCCGGCCAGCAGTTGATCGGTCTGCATCAAATTGCCGGCCTGCAGCACAAAGGCGCCGATGCCGTACTCGGCGCCGATCATCTCGGCGCTCACCACCAAGAGCAGCGCGAC
>WNFC01004395.1_pt1 | contig 17402 bp, 8 predicted proteins | sample 5400541 | NCBI WGS metagenome assembly WNFC01 (sample SAMN13153342, study PRJNA577476) | soil metagenome | isolation source: 120 cm saprolite under Douglas fir tree site 2 hole 2 replicate 1 | place: USA:California | collected 2015-04-18
TCACGTATCACCCCCTGAATGGACGCGCGCACGTAGAGCGACTGGTCGAAGAAGGTAGAGATATGCAGGCCTTCTGGAAAGGAAGCACTGTTGTAGGCCAGCATCCGTTTGACGTTGTCGACAATTTCGATCGTCGAAGCGGTGCCGGTTTTGTAAATGCTCATGAGCACGCCGCGCTGGCCGTTGGACAAGACGATGTTGGTCTGCGGTGAAAAACCGTCGCGCACGTGAGCTACGTCCTTCATGTAGATGGTCGCGCCATTGACAGTTTTGACCGGAAGATCGTTCAGTTCCGCGATGGTTTGCGGGCTTCCGTTCATCTCCACGTTGTATTCGAGCGGACCGAGCTTCGCCGTGCCGGTGGGAAGGATGAGGTTCTGCGCATTCACGGCGTTGACGATGTCAACGGCGGATAGACCTTTTGACTGGAGGGCGGCGGAATCAATATCGACGCTGACGACGCGCTGCTTGCCCCCGTACGGGAAGGGCGTGGCGGCGCCCGGCACGGAGGCGAGCTGCGTGCGGATAAAGTAATTTCCAGTGTCGAAAAGCTGTTGTTCGCTGAGCGTGTCGCTAGTCAGGCCAATCTGGATGACCGGCACAGTCGATGCTGAATAGATGATCACCAGCGGCGGAGTGGTTCCCGGCGGGAGGAATCGCAGGAACGTTTGCGAAATCGCACCCGCCTGCGCGAGTGCCGTCTGGATATTCGCGCCTGGTTGAAAGTAGACCTTGATGATAGCGATCCCAGACAAGGATTGCGATTCGATGTGCTCCACGTCGTTCACCAGCGTATTGACGCCACGTTCGACGTTGGAAGTGATACGCTGCTCCATCTCCTGTGGTTCGAGGCCGTTGTACGTCCAGACCAGAGAGATGACCGGGATATTGATATCGGGAAAAATGTCCACAGGCGTGCGCAAAAGCACCACGGGCGTCAGCAGAATGATCGCCAAGGCCATCACGACAAACGTGTACGGCCTGCGCAGGGCTAGTCGGACAATCCACATAAACTCTTAGTTCGCTTTCTTACGCCGGCGGCGATCGATCGTTACGACAAAATACTCATCCTCCGCCAATTCAACTTAGATTCCTGAGAGCGTTTGTTTGGGTACGTCCCCGATTGGGGAGCCATCCGCCGTAGCACTATCTGTTTCGCTGACATCCGCCTTGGACAGAACAACCGCGCATTAAGTCTCGCGCCGTGTACCAGTTAAAATCATCGAAGACGCCGCTCCCTAGGTCGCCGTGCACTATTGGATGCGCTCATTCTGACACAAGGCACACGGCGGGCTCCATCCAAATTGGACGGCCACGGCTTCCATTGGGCAGGCTTAGTTGGAGAAGAGCGCGGGACGCGTAGGCGTTATTTGTGCGTCATGGTAAAGACGCCATCCCATCCAGATGACGGTTCGTCGAAAAGATAGTCTTGGCAACGCTTCCAGTAAGTGCGCGAAGGGCCGTCGTCCGGCCATTTGTCCAGACTGGCTTGAAAAGATTTCTGCGCGTCTTCCCAACGTCGGTTGCGGTAGAGCTCGCGAGCCCGTTTGAAGGAATCGAGCCGAGCACGAACTTCGTCCGGCGGACCATAAACAGAATTCTCGCCGACGCGGCCGATGAGTTCGTAGAGGGTGACCGGCTGGAGTTTGCCTTTTACGCGGATGAGATCAAGTTCACGAAAGAGAAATCCATTATCCTTGGCGGCCGCGTAGGTAGTCTCGTTGACCAGGATGTGCGTGCCGTAGTCTTTGTTGAGTCCTTCCAGACGCGAGGAGAGATTCACGGCGTCACCAAGAGCGGTGTAGCCGTAGCGCAGTGCGGACCCCATGTTGCCGACGCTGGCCACGCCGGTGTTCAGGCCGATGCCGATGTCGAGATGCGGCTTGCCTTCGGACCCCCATTTCTTCTGCATCTCGCGCACGCGGTCCATCATTTTCAGCGCCGTGTCGCACGCTCTCGATGCGTGGCCGGGTTCTTCGAAAGGCGCGCCCCAGAAGGCCATCACGGCGTCACCGATGTATTTGTCGAGAGTGCCGTGGTGCTCGAAGACGAGGCTGGTCATGTCCGAGAGATACTGGTTGAGGAAGAGAGCCAAGTCCTGGGCGTCGAGTTTTTCGGAAATGGTGGTGAATCCGCGAATGTCGCTGAACATCACGGTGATGTCCGTTTTCTTGGGTTCCACGAGGCGCGGATTCACCAGCAGACGGCGAATCACTTCGGGACTCAGGTATTGGCCGAAGGCGGAACGCACCCGGCGCTTTTCTTTTTCTTCGAACAACGCTCGATACAACGAGACGAGCAATACGTTCGAACCCAGCGTGAGCGCAGGCACGCCAAAGTTGAGCCACCAGCCATGCAGAAATGCAAAATAATCGACTGCAACCAAAGGAGCGACGAGGAACGCGCCGAACCACATCCAGCGCGGCGAAACGAGGGCCATCCAGATTCCGAGAGGAATGCCGAAGAACAAAATTAGCAAAACGTCCGCGAGCGTCTGCTTTGCTCCGCGGTACAGAAACGACTGGTGCAGGATGCAATCGATCACGTTGGCATGGATTTCCACTCCGGGGTAATCGAGCCCGCCGTAGGGCGTCGTTCGCAGATCGCCGATGCCCGTGGCAGTTGCGCCGACCAGGACGATTTTGTCGCGGAACACCTCAGGAGAGATTTTCTTTCCCACGACGTCGGCGAGCGAAAAGTGCGGGTAGCTGTAACCCGGTCCGTGAAAATTGATGACCGCGCGCCCGAGATCGTCCGTGCGAACCCGCGTGGATGCGCCGAAGAGAATCCGGTAGGCTCCGACCGGTCCATATTCCAGAACAACCTGTTCATTTGGCAAACGGAAGTACGATCGCACGGTCTGCACGTCGAGCGAGGCGTAGATGTCCCAATCGCTGAAGTCCTTGGAGCGTCCGTACGGAATAATGAGGTTGGCCTGACGGACAACGCCGTCCACATCGGGGTATACGTTAAAGAATCCTGTTGAGGAGGCTTCCTCGCTGAGCGAACTGGTGAGGACTTCCAGGTTGGCCTCGGTGCCTTTGGGTAAGAGATTGTCAGGCTGAAATTTCTCCATCAGGCTGATACGGTCCTGCTTGCCGGTTTCCGGACGGAGCGGGCGCACGTTCGGAAATGAATAGAAGGCGATTTGATTTGCGTAGGTGTCGAGCGTTTTATCATCCAGGCCGCGAAGGTCGGCTTCCGTGTGAAGAAAGAAATTTCCAAGCACCACGGCGCCGAAGCGTTGAATGGCCGTAGCAAATTGTTTGTCGGCATCGTACTGGGCAGCGATCTTTTCAACTTCCGCAGAGAGCGCCGGATCAATTCTTTTGCCGCGTTTTCTGCGCGCTTCCATCCCGGCCCACAGCGCGCGAATCGGCGCGGCGCTTTGATCCGGCTTGCTGAAGGTGACGTCGAATGCGGCCACCTTGGCTCCATCCTCACGGAGCACGTCGAGCATATTTGCAAAATGGGTTCTGGAGAATGGCCACTTCCCGAGCACTTCCTGCGAATGCTGATCGATGTCCACGATAACGATTCGAGGATCGATGGGCGTAGCGCTGCGCGGACGGTAGCGGAAACGCGTATCCAATGAGTCGTATTCCAAGCGCTGGACAAAATTGAAAATGGGAGTGCTGCGTTCGCCGACGAATGTGAAGTAGTACAGCGCCAGCGCAAAAAATGTGATGAAAACGCTGGTGGCGAACGTGACGCGGTGACGCCACCACGTCAGCAGCAGTTCGTAGAGGCCGAGAGCGCCCCGCCGCTGCCAAAAGCCTTCTGACGGAGCTGCCATCGCGTTTCGAATGCTACTCGCGGAAGATGAAATTCAGCCGCACGCCGGAGACCTCGATGAGATCGCCGTCGTTAAGGCGCACGGGGCCGGAGATGGATTTGCCGTTGATCTTCGGCGCCTTGTCGCCGGGGCCCAGGTAATAACCGTCATCGCGCTGATTGATCTGCGCGGCCATTTGCGGCTTGAACCAGCCCTTCAAGCGAACGGTAGCCATGGCCGATTTTCCGACGACCGTCAGTTTGTTCGTCAGCACATATTCTTTCTGGTCGGTTTGCCCGTTGAGAACGACCAGCGTCGGCACCTTCATGCGCGCGGAAGCAAACTGCATGGACTCGCCCACGGCGTGAGCTTGCTGAAGCATCTGACGGCGCTCCTTGGTGTCCAGCACCATGGTTTCGTCGATGCGTGGCGCGGCGGTTTTGCGCCCGGTGTCCCAGGGCACCGGGGCATCGCCGCTGGTGTCGACCTTGATTTTGTGCTTGCCGATATGCACGTTATCGCCGTCGTGCAAAGTGGCGCGTTCGACGCGGAGGTCGTTCACAAAAGTGCCGTTGAGGCTGTCGAGGTCTTCGACGACCATGCGGCCGGCCTCGAAATAAATCTTCGCGTGGTAATTGGACACCGCGAGGTTATCGACGGGCAGATCGTTGTCCGGCGCGCGGCCGATGCTTACGGGACGGTTGCCCACGGGCACCTCTTTCACAATCTTGTTTTCAAACATGAGGCTGAGCTTCGGCATCTCAATTTCCTCCAGCGCTGCCATTCGAACCCAAGTTTTTGCGCCTCTCACGGCGCAGCCACGAAAACCAACCGTTGGAATCCTTTTCAAGCCGCACGATCACGACCGTGATGTTGTCCGGGCCGCCGCGTTCATTCGCGAGTTCGACCAGTTTTTCCGCCGCCCGGACGGGTTCGGTCTCCGCCTGGAGCGTCCCCGCGATTTCCGGCTCAGTGACCACGCGCGTCAATCCATCGGAGCACAGCAGTAGAACATCGCGGGGGAAAAGCGTGTGCTCCTCGGCGTCCACTTCGATTTCCTTCTGCGCGCCGAGCGCGCGCAGTAGAACGCTCTGCATATCGCTTTCCTCGGCTTCGGCTGCCGTCAGAATGCCGCGCCGCACCTGTTCGGCAACGAGAGAATGATCCCGCGTGAGCTGCAGCAAGCTTCCGCCGCGCAGCAGATAGGCCCGGCTGTCACCGACGTGGGCCATGCTGAGTTTGGCGCCAGCGATCCACGCGGCCGTCAGAGTCGCGCCCATGCCGTGCTGTTCGGGGTGTTCCTCGGCGGACTTGAAAACATTCTCGTTGGCCAAATGAATGGCCGTCGAAAGACGCTTTGTCTGGGCGCTCCAGGAAGGTTCAACAGCACCGATCACCCGGGCTGCTGGATTAGTCTCGACGTCCAGACAATGCTTTACGACCGTTTCAACAGCCATGGCGCTCGCGATTTCGCCGTGGGCTTCGCCTCCCATGCCGTCAGAAAGCACGAAGAGGTTCAGCGGTTCAACGATCTTGTAGCAATCCTCGTTGTTCGTACGCACGCGACCCAAATCGGTCACGCCGCCACTTACGATGCGCACACGAACTCCCTTGCCGCCCCTGAGATTACACCCCTAGCCACACGTGTATCCAGCAACTCTATTCCCACGCTAACAGAGCCCCAAGGCTTGCGAAAGGCTCTGAACCCTACTGATTACTCGCTCTTTCGTCACATTAGTGCGGGGAAGTGACGCGCCCTCTCTGACTTATGGGCGATTTCGGGCGTTCGTGGGTGCACACTTTGCGTGCCTCCGGAAAGTGCTTTCGTTATACTCTCGGTCTGCCCGGAGCGCCCTGCCTCTGCGGCTTACTGCCCTTTTTTCTATGTCTGGAATCAAGAAATTGCCACCCAAGCGCGCCCCCAGAACCGGCAGCAAGACGCTCAGCGCTACGCAAGCGACCTTCGAACTGGAAGAGCTGAACCGCGTGGGGATTGCGCTATCCGAAACGCGAGACGTGGACACGCTCCTGGACCTTATCCTAAAGAAATCCAGGGAAATCACAGCCGCCGATGCCGGCTCCCTGTATCTCGTGGAGAAAGGCGGGGCATCGGCGGACGGAGGATTGCGAGTTCCGCTGCTGCGGTTCAAGTTGACACAAAACGACACCGCCCAGTTTCCATTTAGCGAACACACGCTTCCGCTGTCCGAGGATTCCATGGCGGGATACTGCGCATTGCACGGTGAGGTGATCGAGCTTGCCGACGCTTATCGCATACCAAGGGCGCACCCGTTTCACTTCAACGCGTCGTTCGATCGAGAGGCCGGCTACCGCACGCGTTCGCTAATCACCCTCCCGATGAAGAATGGGAAAGGCGAAGTCCTCGGCGTGCTGCAACTGATCAATTGCAAGCGCCATGCGAAGGCGCGGCTGACCAATAGCGGCGCGGTGCGGCGCTGGGTGCATCCGTTTCCGGAGCGCGCCGTGCGGTTGGGATTGTCGCTGGCTTCGCAGGCGGCGGTGGCTTACGAAAACTCGAGGCTCTATCGAGACATCGAGAATCTGTTCCATGGATTTGTGAACGCCGCGGTGAAAGCCATCGAGCAGCGCGATCCGACCACGTCGGGTCATTCGCATCGGGTCTGTGAAATGACCGTGGCACTGGCCGAAGCGGTGGACCGCGAGCCGCGCGGCCCGTACGCGGATCTGCGGTTTTCCCGCGAACAGGTGAAAGAACTCCGCTACGCCGCCTTGCTTCACGATTTTGGCAAAGTGGGAGTACGCGAAGAAGTGCTGGTGAAGGCGAAGAAACTTTATCCACTGCAGTTTGCGCGCGTGCTGGACCGTTTCGACTACGTCCGCCGGGACATTGAGGCACGCGTCGCGCAGCAGAAAGTGGAAGCGCTTGTTTCAGTGTCGCGAAAAGAAGCCGCGGAGCGTCTGCGCGCGCTCGACGAGGAATCACAGCGACTGCTCGGCGAACTAGCTCGTTTTGCAGAATTCATCGCCAAAGCCAACGAGCCCACGCTTCTTCCATCGGGCGATTTCGAGCTACTCAACCAGATTGCACAGAAAACTTATTTCGATCCGAACGGTACCGAGCGTCCTTATTTATCCGCCGAGGAAGTGCGGTTGCTTTCCATTCCCCGCGGCAGCCTGGATGCCGACGAGCGCCGCCAGATCGAATCGCACGTGGTGCACAGCTTCAATTTTTTGGCGCAGATTCCGTGGACGCCGGAATTCCGCTCCATCCCGGAGATTGCCCGCGCGCACCATGAAAAACTCAACGGTAAGGGTTATCCGTTCGGGCTGAATTCCGGGCAGATTCCCGTGCAAGCCAAGATGATGACCATCTGCGATATTTACGACGCGCTATCTGCGTCGGACCGTCCCTACAAACGCGCGGTTCCCACCGACCGCGCCCTGGACATTCTGAAGCTCTGCGTGCGTGACGAAGAGATCGATCCCGAACTTTTCCGCGTTTTTCTGGACGCGCAGGTTTACCGGCTGGCGGGAAAATCTTCTTAGCTTCTATTTTCTACTTTCTAGATTCAATTGCTCATTACTCATTGGTTCCGAACCGGAATGGCGCGGCAAACGCGCGACAGCATCTTCTAAAATAAGAGGAGGAGTCATTTGCCGTGCTGACCTATCTCTTGGGATCGTTGCTGGCGCTGTTCCCGCGAAGATGGCGTAAGTTGTTGCCCTTCGGTTCCGCCGTGGAGTGGCGCAGAGCGACGGTCCTGAGCGGATTCACGGAGGCGGCGCTCGCATTCACCGCGCTGATGTATTGGTATTCCTATTACATGGATCTTCTGGTGAGCAATGGGCTGGACGCGGCACTCAACGGGAAAATGGGCCCGGGAGTGACGGATCAGCAGATCGGTTCCACGGCGCTGGTGGTTTGGGCAACGCATCCGGTGACGTGGGCCATTGCGTTTGCAGGAATCGAAGGCACCATTCGGTTGGTGAGCGCAGCATTCACGGAGACGAATTTAGGGATTTTTCCGCTATTCGTACTGGACCAGGCCATTGGAGCAATCACCGGGCGACGCAAAAGAGAAGCATTGGCGACGGAGTACGGCTCGCAAGGGAATCTCTCTTCGTATGTCGGAGCCATTCGAGAAAAAGTGATGGTCAAGGGAATTGCAGAGATCTCAGACGAACTTTGTTTCACCGGAAGCGCGCCCGATGAATTTCTCGAAATTCGCGCGTCACGGAGAAAAACCGACTGGAATCCGCCGCGCACGGTGCGTTATCTGGACACCTTCTACCGATTGGAAGCATGTGGCGGTGGGAACGCGTCCCGGCCATTTCGTTACACGCTTCGAAAATTGTCCGCAGGCGTGATGGGCCGCACCGTGTTGGTATATTCGCCGCAGGAGGCTCCGGTCCTCGCGAAGAAATAAAGTGCGCAGTCTTCCGCAGATCGAGCGTGCGTCGCTTTCATCGGCATGAGGTTCTCCACTACAATTCCATGCATGTTCTTGCATCGCCCCGGCCCAGCGTTTTTCTTTGGCTTTTTCATTGCTAGCGTTTTTGCGCCATGCGCTAACGGCCAGCAGGCGGCGCCGGCGGCGTCCGGAGCGCGGATATTATTGTTGCCGCGGCGAATCGTTTCGGGTGAGCGCGCCACGCTCGCCGTACTGGACGTGAACGGGCGGCTCACGCCCGGCGTTACGGTGAATTTTTCGAATGGGGACCGACTCAAGACCGATGCGACGGGCAGAGCCCTCTTCGTGGCGCCTCTGAATCCCGGCGTGATTTTCGCTTCGATTGCCGGGCGCACGGGTCGAGTCACCACGGCCATTCTTTCTCCCAGCGAAGCGGCGTCTGCTGCCATGGAAATTTCCTCCGCGCCGCGCGTGGCGTCCTTGACCGATCGCTTTGAACTCTTCGGGAAGAGTTTCTGCGGCGATGCGGACGCCAACCAAGTAACAATCGAGAGGCAGCCGGCGATCGTGCTGGCCTCTTCGCCAACCTCGCTGGTGGTGCTTCCTCCTCAGGACCTGCAACCCGGCACCGCGGTAGTGGAAGTCTCCTGCGCGAAACGGCAGTCGCCGCCATTTACGGTTACGTTTGTTGGGCTCGATCTCGAAGCCGACTCATCGGCGCTGAAACCGGGGGAGCATCGAGTGCTCAAGGTACGAGTGCGCGGAACCTCGGCGAAGATTGCGCTCGAAGCGCGAAACCTGGCGCCGGATATCGCGGAACTTTCCGTAGGTAATCCGGTGGGGGCCGGTGGCAATCCGGTGCGAGCGACGAGCAGCGGAGATGAGGAGAATCTCGCTCAGTTTGAGGTAGTAGGGCGCAAGAACGGCGGCTTTATGATTTCGATCCGGCTGGTTCCCGCCCTCTTGCGGCCTCAGCCATGAGATCAATGGAACGGCAGATTTGAGGGAACCCGGCCCCCCACTCCCCCACTGTTTGACAGGTAGTGCGGAACCGATTGAATCCAAAAGAGTTGACAAAAACGGTATGACAAAGGAGTGCGTAACTTGCTGATTCTAAAGGGTCGAGATGGTGCCAAGGCGCGCCAACATCAAAAGATGCGTAAGATATTGAAAATAGACGAGTTAATATCGGAACAACGAGAATAACTATGCAGAAGCCCTAAAGGGGAAAGCTGAAAACTTCGCAAACTTACCTAGAAACAATCATACCAGAAGGTAAGAAAAAATCAAGGAAAAAGTGGGTAGAGGGCGAAGAACACGGGGAGCCAGCATCAGGCGCTTTTCTTGGCGCTGGCTTCGCGGGGAAGCGCGAGGGTGCCCTGGGAATTGTCGAAAGGGAGCTCAGGAACGCCGGCGCCGAGCATGGTTTCGAGGGTGTTCTGGGCCCTCTCAAAGAGTTTGTCGGACTCGCTGTAGCTTTGCTGGGCGTTCTTCAAATGCGTACCAAGAGTGCCGAACTTATCGGCGAATTTTTCCATTTGCTTTTCCATCCCGGAGAGACTTTCCAGGAGGCGCTTGGCATTCTCTTCCATCTGCATGCCCCGCAGGCCCATGGAAATCACACAAAGATGGGCGTAGAGGGTATTCGGCGAAACGGCCACGACGTGTTGATCGCGGCAATAGGCATCAAGCGGCTGACCCTTGTTGTCTTGCGTCTGCAGCAGTTCGTAATAGACGGTTTCGGAGGGGACGAACATCAACGCCACATCCAGCGTGCTTTCATCGGGCACGATATATTTTTTGGCAATGGCGTCGGCGTGGCCCTTCACGGCGACCGCAAAGGCCCGGCGCGCTTCTTCGCCCTCGGCGCTGATTCTGCGGTAGGCATCGAGAGGGAACTTGGAGTCAATCGCCATTAATTTCTTGTCGCGGAGCTTGATCACGGCATCCGCGGCTTCTCCGCTCGAAAAACGGTACTGCATTGCATACTGCGAGAGAGGGAGGGAATCTTCGAGCAAGCGCTCGAGCGTAACTTCGCCCAGGGAGCCGCGGGACTTGGCGCCTCCCAAAATGCCTTCCAGTGTCTGCGCGGTCTGGGACATCTGTTTTCCGGCTTGCTGCACTTCGCCGAGCTGCAACTGAATCTGGCTGATTTGATCGCGCGTGTTCTTGAGCTCGCCGGCCATCTTGGTTTGCGCGTCGGAGGTAATTTGGCCGGTGATCTGAGCGGAGTTCTTGATGGCCTCTTGCAAAGCGGGGGCGACGCTATCAAGGCGCTGCGCGACACTTTTGGCGATGGCTTCTAATTGTCCGGTGCTGGAAGCTTGCGAGGTTGCGATGGTTTGCAAGTCGCGGCGCAATTCGTTCATCTGCGATTCGAGGACGCTGCTCCTTTGGCGTCCCTGTGAGCTTTGAAGGACAAGCCAGAGCACCAGGACGGCCACAAGAATCACCGCACCAATCAGGACTGCGTTCATTCGTTCTCCAATTCGTCGACGGGAAACGGTCTTCTTACTTTAGCAGAGGTCGAAGGGCGAAAGTTGAAAGGGACGAAAGGAGGAACTGCCAAGAGCAAAAAACGCGGCACGCCAAAACAAAAAGGGCGCAGCATGCTGCGCCCCTACAAGAAGATTTGAATGGGTTAGAAGACTACCAGCTCACCTTGAGAGCGAACTGGAACTGGCGGGCATCGTAGGAGGCCGTGGGCTGGCCAGCGAAGCAAGTGGTATTGGGTTGTGCAAAAGAGCCGGGGTCGCAAACTTGATTGACCGCGGCGATATTGGTGCGGTTGAAGAGGTTGAAGGCATCGGCGATCAGGTCCAGCTTGAGGCGTTCGCCGAACGGGATGCGCTTGGAAACGCGCATATCCCACTGGAAGAAGCCCGGTATGGTGAACGCGTTGCGGCCAAGATTACCGTTGCAGCCGGAGCCTAACGTGGTGAGGCCTGGAATGCTGAAGGTTGAGCCGTCATTCGCCAAACAGACATCGGCGACACCGAATGTTACGCCAGGAATAAACTGCGACTTCGTGGTGGCCGTGGCGCCTCCAATGGAAGGTCGGGCTTGAGAAGCGCCCAAGTCCAACCGCGTGTCCTTGGCGGTGATGACGTTGAACGGCCGGCCCGCGGCGACTTCGACGATGGGAGACAGTGTGAAATCAGAGATGAAATGTTTGAAGAAGCTATCACCGGACTTCGAGCTGCCCGACTGGAAAACGGCGCTAGTGACCCAGCGGTGGCGCTGGTCGTTATCAGAATTGGAGCGCTCGAGGTTCGGAAAGCGGCTATCTTGAGGCTCGAGGGGAGATTGCAAGTCGGTTGAATCGTCGATGGAATGAGACCAGGTGTAGCTGGAAAGCATCTCAAAGTGGTGGGAAAAGCGCTTTGTGAGGTTGAACGTCAGAGAGTTGTACCAGGAATTGCCGTTGGACACCTGTGCATCCACGCTGTTGAAGGCAACCGGCACACCGAAGCCTCCTGGGTAGCACTTCGCCGCGGTATTCGCGAGCAACGGAAATCCAGCGGGGAAACAGGCAGCCTGGGCTGCACCCGCCAGAAAAGGATAGGCCACGGCACCCGGCCCGGCAAACGATGGATTCGGTCCGGAAGGGCGGAAGAAGTTAAAACCGGCGACGGTTGCCAAAGGAGTGCCATTCAGAAAAAGCAGTTGCGTTGGGCAGCCGCTCAAAGTCCCGAGAACGCCGGGAATTGTGGGATCAAAAGTGCAGCCGGTGGTGGAAGACTTGGTCGTGACGCTGGGCACGGCGGTGCTGACGGGAAGCGTGCCACATACGGAGCGGCCGAAGCCCGCCAAGTTGCAATCGGCGAAATTGACGTCGAGCAATTGGGGATCGGTGGAATTCAGGTCCTGAGGCCGGTTCAAATGCAAGCCACGGGTCCACTGGTAGCCGACGCTGAATTTCCAGGAGCCCGCGATCTCGCGTTCGATAGTGAGATTGGCCTGGTGGGCGTAACCATAGACAAATTTCCTGCCCACGGGAAGAGTGAAAGGGAGAACGGGGAGCGGGAATCCTGCAGCAATGTAGTTCTGATTGGCGAAGAGCGAGCCGGCAGCGAAGGGATCAAAACGCTGATGGTCAGGCGCGTAGCCCAAGGTTAGAGACGTCGGAAATGCCGGATAGATGGAATCCGCATTGAGGACCCCCTGGAAAATCGAGGAACCATTCAAATTACCCGGAGAGTCGAGGTCAACTGGATTTCCATTTACAATTACAGTTCCGCAAACCGGAGGCGCCGGCGGGGGTAGCAGTCCGCAAGCAGAGGCAATGCCGCCGCCGGAAAGCAATTGCGTAGAGCGCCCGCCTTCGGCGGTGGCGGAATCGAAGGCCACGGCCAGCAAGGGATGGTCGTAAAAGATGCCGTAACCTGCGCGGATGACGGTCTTGCCGTTGCCCGCGGGATCCCAGGCAATTCCAAAACGAGGTGCGACGTTGTTGAAGTCGCGGGGAATCCCTTCCGTCACGCCGAGAGCCTTTTCAGCCGCGGCATTGATTCCTGGCAAGGGCGAGAAGAGCGGCGAGATTTCGACGTCATAGCGCACGCCGTAGTTGACGGTGAAGTGGCGGCTGAGGCGCCAATTGTCTTGGGCGAAAAAGCCGAAGGGAAGGTTATCGAAGGGCTGATTGGAACTGCCAATTCCTTGAATGTAGGTGATGGGAATGCCAAGACCGTAAGACTGGAGACCAGTCGTGTCGGGAAGACCGGCGGCAATAGAGATCCCGCCGAAATTGACGTCGCCGCCGAAATCGAGTTGAAAGATTTGTTGTTTGGCGGAGCGAAGTTGTATCACGTTTGCATCCGCTCCCACCTTGAAAGTGTGCTTTCCCCGGACGAGGCTGACGTGGTCCATGAATTCGAATCTCCGTTCGATGCGATCCACGGGAGAGTATGGCTCGCGGCCGAAGTAACCGGTTCCGGGGATGTTGACGGCGATCTCGCCGCCGCCCGGCAGCTGAGAGAAGCCGAAGTGCAGACCGCGGCGCGCAACCTGCATGCGAAATTCGTTGAAGGCTTTGTCGCTCACAATAGTGTCATGCTGGAAAGTGAAATTGAGGTCGCGAGACTGATTGTAGCCGGCGCGCGAGCCTGAATTCTGTCCAAAGACCTGATTCTGCGAGGTGGACGGGAGACCCGTTACGAGGGAGGGAGAGACGCCAACGCGAAGAAAGGAGTTGTTGCGATTATTCCAGTGATGATCGATGCGCACTGACCACAAGCTGGTCTTCTCCTTGATGGGATAGTTTCCCCGTATCGAGTTGAGCGAGACAAACGAACCGGGCAGCGGCACGAGCCCCACGCCGGATGTCGGGTCGCACATAACCTTATTGACCTGCGCGGTCGTCGGGCAAGCAACCGGGCCGGGGAAGAACGGGGCAGGGCCAGTGTAGGTTGGTGGGAGAGGAAATCCGAGAGCCGACGCGATGGGAACCCTAGTCCCATCTATATTTTGGTTGATGTCCCCATTGACCGCGACGTTGGAGGCTGCTCCCGTGGCGAGAGCTGCAGTCTCGACACCAATGGCATTCTGACTTCCGCATGCAATACCGCCTCCTGGGGCGATCGCGTTGAAAACACCCTGATATGTCGCAAGTTGGCTGGGAGTCATGCTAAGTGGAATGGGAACACAGGGAGAGACGATGCCGGTGGTCAGCCCAAACTTGCCGATGCCGATGCTGGAAAATCCGGTCTCCTCACGCTGCGTGTACTCGTAGGAGAAAAAGTAAAAGGTCTTGTCTCTCTTGAGCGGTCCGCCAAAGGTTAGCCCGCTCTGAGTGCGGGTGTACGCCTGTTTGATGGGATCGAGATTGCCCGTGGCCGGATCAACCTGGCCGGAAAAAGCGTTGCGGGCTTGAAAAGCCTTGTTGCGGAAGAATCCAAAGGCGTCGCCGTGAAATTCGTTGCCGCCGCCCTTGGTGACGATGTTGATGACGCCGCCGGTGGCCCGACCGTACTCCGCATTGTAGTTGCTCAGGATGAGCTGGAATTCTTGTACGCCTTCCTGCGAAATCGTCGAGCGCACACCGTTGATGGAATTGTCGCCGGCATCGGCGCCGTCCACACTCACCATGTTTCCGCGGGCGCGCGCCCCGCCAATGTTCAATCCGCTGTTGGGCGCTGGGCCGATGGTGGGCGCCACGTCGCGGGTAGTTTGGGAATTCGTGAGAGTAAAGTTGATGTAGTTCCGGCCGTTGATGGGCAGATTGTCAATGCGGCGCTGCGTGACGGTATCAGAGACTTCCGTCTTGGTAGTTTCGACGTTCGTGGCTTCAGCCTGTACAACAACGGACTGTTGCTGCCCTCGGAGCGCCAGTTTAAAATCCCTCGCGACGCTGTCACCCACCGTGAGTACAACAGAATCTTCCTTGTAAACCTCGAAATTCGGGCCGCCATCGACACTTACCTTGTACTGGCCAGGCGGGAGTCCAACGAGGTTATAGCGGCCGGCATCATCTGAAACGGCGGTGCGTTCGGAACCGGTGGCCACATTCGTCACCGTGACTTTTGCGCCCTTCATCCCCGCTCCGGTAGGATCGACCACCGTTCCCGTGAGGGAGGCGGAATTCACGCCTTGAGCGCGGGCGATCCCTGCGCCTAGAAGCAGGCACAAAATCGTAACGGTGGTAAGCCGCCGCAAAGCCGTTAATCTAAGACGCACACCCGAGCAAATCGCCGTCGGATGAGCTTGCGGCCGCGAAACGGCCAACGCACACAAACCTTGCCAGAGTTGCATGACTCCTCCTGTTGTGGCACCTAGTAACCTTCCGCTACCCCTAGCGGTGGCGGGTTGTCCCGCCAATTCCCAAACGAAATAAATGAAACAATTGAATACACGGCTTTTACTGCAATATAGCGCTGCATTCAACTGAAAACTTCCAAGCTGTCGCCTACAACCAACCATGAAGGAGGTGGCAGACCCATTGGCGCTCCTATGATTGACTTGACTGCTCACGGAGCACCCGAGGACCAGCGCAGAATCAGCCAAAGCGGGAAGTCTTGCAAGAGACAAGGTACGAAACGGAGGCGGAAGGCAGGAATGTCGCTTCTTGTCGCTATCCAGCGCCGACGGTCGGCTCAAAATAGGGGAGCAACTGCAAAATACCGGACGAAGGCGGGGTGTAAGAGAGGTGCGCGTTAAAGCTGGAGGTGGCGCTGGACGAGTGCGCGTTAAAGCTGGAGGTGGCGCTGGACGAGCTTGCGGAGTTTTTCGCGGTCTTCGTCGCGCATGTGGACGAATTCGACGCCGCTGCCATCCGCTCCAATATTGCGGACGACGGCGGTGAAATTGATCCTGCGGAGACCGGCGCGAACCTCGAGCTTGATCGAGTCGCCGATGCTGAGTTTCCTGGGAGATTCCAGATAGGCGCCACCCAGGCTGATTGTCCTTACGCGGGCAAGGCCCGCCGGCACGCCCTCGATCTGCGCGCGAAGCGGGGAGTCGAGAGGAACTCGAACGTAGCGTCGCGGGATGACGTAGCCGGAGCTGGATTGCCCCGGCGCTCCGAACGCTGCCACCGCCTGCTTGAACGATGGCCGATTCTCGAGAAGTGCCAGCGCATCTTCCGCCGCAGCGCGCAAACCGGCAGGTTCCGCGTACGTGAGGCCCTCGCGGCCCTCCGCCAAGGTACGAAGAAGTTCGGCGGCTTCGTTGGCACGCATGCGCCCGAGAGCTTCAATGGCCTTGATGCGCACAAACTGGTCGCGCAAAACTTCATGTTCACCGGCAGCGATTTCCATGAGTTGTGGCACGGCGGTGGTTTCCTGAGCCAGGCCGAGCTGGTCGATCATCATGGGAACGACCATAGGATGCGCGTCAGCGAGGACGGCCGAGAAAACGAAAGCGGTGCTTTGCGCCGATGCGGAATTAGACGGCCGCGAGAGTTCGCTGACTGCCAAATCCTGAAGGTTCCATTCCCAACTGGCCATGGCGCGCGCGAGACCACGCAGCAGGCGCTCCGAGTCCGCCGCAGCCAGCAGCTTGATCGCCGCGGTCACTCGCTGGCGGCGCGCTTCATAGAGCCGCGTTTCGAGAAGATTCAGAACGGGCACACCGATCGCTCGCAGGAGGCGCGCCATCGCCGGCACCATTTCCGCGCCGCGTGGCTCCGTGAGCAGAAGGGTCATGCGGTCGAGCAGGCGCTCGGGATCGCGCTGCAGCAGCCGGGGCAAAACGGGATCCAGAGCGCGGTTGGCCAGCGCCGCGTCCACCAGCAACAGCCAGCGGTCCTGTGCAACCAGGCGGTTGGCCAGCGCCGCCATGTGGCTATGCTCCTTGTCCCGGGGCACGCGCTCCAGACCGATCAGGATGGATTCAAAGCCCGCGTAGTCGCCACGATTCACCGCGATGCGGCCTAGCGCTTCAACAAAAGCGGCGAGCAGGGCGGCCGTTTCCGGAGACTTCTCCACGTCCAGAGCTTTCATGGCGCCGCGGCTCAGATCTTCCGGCAATTGATTCGGCCAGAGTGATTCCACGATAGAGTTCAATTCATTCAGTCCTGCGGCCACAGCACGCCTTGCTGAAGGGTCCGCATGTTCAATGCGGCGCGCATAATTCAGAGTGATGTTGCGCGCTTCGCGGCGGGGCGCATCGGCGCCAGCATCGGCAAGTTGCCCGAGCGTGTGGCGCAGTGCCGCCACCGGAACGCACCAGACATCCGGGCCTCGCAAGACCGCCGATTTTTCGCGGGGCGGAAGTTCCAGCCAGAACCGATCGATCAGCTGCGCGCGATGCGTGTCCGTCGCCCAAGTGACCGCGAGCATCGACAGATGTTGCGAAGAGTGCGGACCAGAGTAGCCGCCGGCCTCGACGATGACATCGCCCAAGCGTTCGAATGTGGGCTTGACGGATAACGGCGTAAGCGATCCACTGGAAAACTCCGCGCTGAGAAATTCAAAAATAATGTTTTCGGAGAGCCGCAACAAAAAAGGTTGTGGACGTTCGCCTTCCCGCGGTCCGTATTGCGAGACGGAACTGAGCAGCATGCAGACGCTGTCGCGGCTGGCTTCTTCCATCGCTCCGTGTATCGCACGCGCCGCTTCTTCCGGAGAAAGGCCACGCGCGCTTTCAAGAGGTGGAGTGAGCCGCGCCAGGAGCCGCAGACTTGCGACCAGATCGTCGAAGTTCGGAGCCTGGATGGGCGCATCGGTAGCCTCGCGCGGGGAATGCCCACCGTAGGCCACGAGCGCGGCGATGAGGCTCGCCAATACCGTGTCCAC
>WNFC01003329.1_pt1 | contig 17394 bp, 15 predicted proteins | sample 5400541 | NCBI WGS metagenome assembly WNFC01 (sample SAMN13153342, study PRJNA577476) | soil metagenome | isolation source: 120 cm saprolite under Douglas fir tree site 2 hole 2 replicate 1 | place: USA:California | collected 2015-04-18
CCGGACGCCAGCGAACATCCGGCCGCACCACGGCTGAACGCCGGACAAGGCACACCGAAGAAGTCGACTACACCATCGGCATCACGAAGTCAAATCTCCCGCAATGGGACAGAACTCCGGAAAGTTAAGGGCAGTGGGGGCAAGCCTCATAGCTTTGGGCCTCGACTCCCAGGACACGCGGGACGACTGCATCTTGGTTGGGACGTCCTGGACGTCTCGCTGCGGTCCAGCCGTGTAGTAACCGGGTCCTGACACTCCGGCGCATTCTGCATGCGTGATTGCGCATGCAGCCCGCTCAAGAGGACGAATCGCGCCGAGTGGAAGGAACTTTATGAACCATCCGATTCTCATCGCCGCCCTTGTCGAGGACCGGCGCCGCCGGTGTCCGTGCGGGACGGTTGCTCGGCAGCCCTGTGGCCTGTGCCGCGAATGCCAGGCAGCCGCGGTCCGGCGATGCGAGGCCGGACAGTCGAGCCGTCGCGCCGATCTCCACCTGACACGCGCAGGATCCGGGAGAGCCCGGCTCTTCGCGCGAGTGGCGTCACTGCTTCAGGTCATCGGCAAGGGAGCGGAGAACTGATGCTTACCGCGCTGATCTTGGTTGTCTTCGCAGCCGTCGCGCTCGTCCTGATCATGCTTGCCGTCGTTGTCGTCGCTATACGGCAGGAACCGCGTGACACGGAGATGAGCAACGTCGCGCCAAGCCTGATCGCCGTCATGGTTCGTCGCCTACTTGGGGTCTACGTACGCAGACCGACTCCCCCGGCAAACAGCACTGACTGGCGCGAGGAATGGTCGCCGGACATGCCACCAGCCACTGCACGAAGCCGTCCGCCAGGCGGGAGGAGGTGAGAAACCACTGCAGGCATACACCGTCGAGCAAGTAGCGAAGATGCTGCACGTCGGCCGCGACAAGGTCTATTACCTGCTCAGGACCGGCCAGCTGCGCAGTCTCAAGATCGGCAAGCTGCGCCGGATCACCGAACAGCAACTAGCCGAGTTCATCGCCTCGCTCGACAAGGCCATATGAGTTAGGGACGTCTGGGGACGTCTTTGAGGTAGTATGGGAACGAGGATTCGAGCCAAGCGGGAGGAGCATTGCCGATGGCTACCCAGACACCCAAGCCGAAGCGACGCCGCGAACGCGGTGACGATGGCATCTCCTGGGACAAGATCAACAAGTGCTACGTCGGCACCGTCTCGCTCGGATACGGCGAGACCGGCAGGCGTGTTCGACGGACCGTGCGGAGCAAGACCAAGCAGGAGGTCAAGGGCAAGCTCGACGGCCTGCACGACGAGATCAAGGCCGGCATCCACACACCAGCCACCTACACCGTCAAGCAGTGCGTCATGGACTGGCTCGACTCGCTCGAGCTCGATCCGCACACCATGGCCACCTATCGCGGCCAGGCCGAGAAGTGGATCTACCCGAAGATCGGCGCCAAGAAGCTGGCGGAGTTCAAGGCCACCGACGCGGAGCGGTTCCTCAGGGACGTCGCCAGGGTACTCAGCAAGGCCTCGCTGGTGAAGATCAGGAGCACTCTTGTCAGGTCGATTCGCCGAGCGCAGAAGTACGACCTCATAGTCAGGAACGTCGCCGAGCTGGTCGACCTGCCCAAGGGCCAGCCAGGACACCCGGCGCGGGCCATGACCGAGGAGCAGGCAGACAAGGTACTCAGGGCCGCGGGCGGCCAGCCGACCGGCTTCGTCAAGGTCGTGAAGGTCAGCCAGGGCGAATACGCGGCGACCCACGCGGCCACCGAGAAGGGCGAGATAGCGTGCGGCACGTGGACGCGCCTGAACGCTCCCGTCACCGAGATCGGCACTGACCTAGCCAAGACCACGTGCCGTTTCTGCCGTGCGGAGCTCGGCCTCGACGCCGACGCGGACGGTAGCCGCAGGCTCGAAGCACTGTTCGTTCTGTCGATCACGCTCGGCCTTCGCCCCGGCGAGCTGCGCAAGCTCTCCTGGGATCACGTTGACCTCGACAACGCAGTCATCCACGTGTGGCGATCGGCGAGCAGGACCGGGGAGGTCAAGACACCGAAATCGAAGCGATCGCTCGTGCTCCCCCAGCGCGCGGTGGCCGCGCTCCAGGCGCACAAGAAGCGTCAGGCCGCCGAACGGCTGGCCGCTGGCGCCGCATGGCAGGACAACAACCTCGTGTTCTGTCACGAGGACGGGCGCATGTACACCAGCGATGCGCTCAACTGGCGGTTCAGCAAGATGACCAAGCGGGCCGGAATCGGTCACTGGCACGCTCACGAAGGCCGCCACACTGCCGTCTCGATCATGAGCAGCAACGGTGTTCCGCTCCAGGAGATCAGCGACACCGTCGGCCACAAGTCCACCCACGTCACCGAGACCGTCTACCGGCACGTGATCGTGCCGGCCATCCGCGGCGGAGCGACCGTCATGGATAACGTCTTCGGCGCAGACGAGGAAGGTGACCAGCCGGGGACGACTGCGGCACCGTAGTCACTTGGTTAGTCACTTGACCATGAAAGTCGAGTTCGAAAAACCTCGATGACCTGGAGCCCCGTTACGGAATCGAACCGTAGACCTTCTCCTTACCATGGAGACGCTCTGCCGACTGAGCTAACGGGGCCTATCTTTACCTGTCTGACCTGGGATTTTGTTTCTACCAGCCGATTCCCTAGGTCATTCACGCCGCTGACACTGTCCGGATGTCCGAGCCCGGTTCACGCACCAGCGTAGGAGAGCTTACCGTACTCCTGCCCGCGTGGCGCCGAATCCGAAGGCGCCCAGCCTGTCACCGCCTGCAATCCGCGCCTACACCGATGACGGGGCGATCCTGGCCGCGTTCCTTGCCCGTCAGGCATACCCGCCAGGGTGGCCAGCACACTACGCGAGCACGTGGAGGCGTCCATCGGCGACGGAGCCTGAAGCTTTTCAAGAGGCTAGATGATGAGGGCGAGATCAACGGATCGCTCATAGCCAAGATGCGGCTGCCGATGATCCCGAGCAGTCGGTAGACGTCCTGTCAGAAGCTTCGGCGGCACTAGCTCGGTGACCTAGTCGTATGTTCGCCAGCCTGCCTGTAGCGCAGCGTAGTACAATAAGCTACATGAGCAGTCCTGTTAGCGTCCGCCTGAGCGAGGCGACTATTGACCGTCTCGGAACCCACGCTCGACGCTTGCACCTTCCACCACGCACTCTGGCCCAGCGCTACGTCGAAGAGGGATTGCGGATGGATGAACATCCGCTTGTGCGGTTCGCCGACGGGCCTGCCGGCCGCCGCGCCCGGCTTGTAGGAACCGGGAAGGATGTGTGGGAGGTAATCGCGACCGTCCAGGACAACAACGGAGACGCTGCGGAAGCGGCACGCTACCTAGAGATACCGCTTGGCCTCGTTCAGGCGGCAATCACCTATTACGGCGCCTACCGGGAAGAGATCGACGAATGGATCGAGCTCAACGCGCAGGAGGCCGCTGAGGCGCATGCCGCCTGGGCTGCCGGGCAGGCCGCTGTTCAGCGGTGAAACTGCTGCTGGATGAGATGCTGACGCCAGCCATCCCACGAGAGCTGCGCGCACGCGGGCACGATGTCGAGGCTGTGGCTGGTCATCCGGACTGGGAAGGCCTATCGGATTCCCAGATAATGGCAGTTGCAAGAACTGAGAGCAGAGCCGCCGTAACCAACAACTTGCGTGACTACCGGCCCCTGCATAGCGAAGCGATCATTCCCGGTGGTCATGGGCATTTTGGCATTATCTTCATACCGGGCAGCTACAGGCGCACCAGGGCCGATACCGGGAGAATCATCGCAGCCCTAGAGGCGAAGCTAGTCGAGTATCCCGGCGAAACAGATCTTGCCAATGGCGAGGCCTGGCTATAGGCCCTCGGCGGCTGGCCCACTGACGATCCCTGGCTATGGCTTGGCAAGAGGGCCGGTTCACGCCGAGCTGGGCCATGGGGCTGGCTGCCGGTGGCGCACCCCGGATTCAGTTACTTGCCGCCGCTAATGCAGCGGAAAGGCCAATCGCCTGGCTCGCGATGCGGCACCATATTGAAACACATCCGAGAGCGCGATCCTCTGCGCGCGGCGGCCGGGCAGGGCCAGGCCAGCGCGCATCACGTTCTGAGAACCGCGCCACACCCTGAGAGGCTGCGATGGCCCAGCCCGCTCCTTCGCGCAAGAGCCCGGCCACGTTGGGCGGTGTCGCGGTCCTGCTTATCGTCGCGATCATCGGCACGCTGTGGGTCCCCATCTACGCGCGCTCCATGCCGAAGCTCGGTGACTTCCCCTTTTTTTACTGGTATCAGCTCATCTGGGTACCCCTGACCGCCGCCATACTCTGGATCTGCTACCTGCTGCTGAGGACCAAGCCAACCCCGGACGCCAGGCCACGAAATGGCAGAGGTGCGCAGAAGTGAGTCACCTGAATGCGGTCACGCTCATCATTGTCCTCGCCTCGTTCCTGATCGTCACCTTCATCGGCTTCGCCTCCGCCAGGTGGCGCCCGGCCGAGGACCCGATGCAGCTGAACGAGTGGGGTCTCGGCGGCCGCGGATTCGGTACATTTGTCAGCTGGTTCCTGCTCGGCGGCGATATCTACACCGCTTATACCTTTATCGCCGTGCCAGCGCTGGTCTACGCCACCGGCGCCGCGGGGTTCTACGCGCTGGCGTACACGATCATGGTCTTCCCGATCGTGTTCATCTTCGGGCCGCGTCTCTGGTCGGTCGCCCGTGCGCGTGGCTACGTCAGCCCCGGCGACTTCGTCCGGGGCAGGCACGGCTCGCAGGGCCTCGGGCTCGCGGTAGCGGTGACCGGGATCCTGGCCACGATGCCCTACATCGCGCTGCAGCTCGTCGGCATCGAGTCGGTGCTGACCGTCATGGGCGTCGGCAGCGCCTCGGGCAACGCCTTTGTCAGGGACCTGCCGCTGATCATCGCATTCGCCGTCGTTGCCGCTTACACCTACCTGGCCGGACTGCGCGCGCCGGCCCTGATCGCGTTCGTCAAGGACATCCTCATCTACGTGACGGTCATCGTCGCGATGCTCTACATCCCGGGCAGGCTGGGCGGGTGGGGGCACATCTTCGGCGCCGCCTCGGCGCACCTGAAAACGGTTAACCCAGCGACCGGCAAGCCGTTCGGCAGCATCGTCGTGCTGCCGGCCGGAGAATGGGCCTACGCGACCCTTGCTCTCGGCTCCGCGCTGGCCCTGTTCGTGTACCCGCACGCGGTCACCGGGGTGTTCGCCGCCAAGCGGCGTGACGTGATCAGGCGCAACGCGGCCATGCTGCCTGCCTACTCCCTTATACTCGGCCTGATCGCGCTGTTCGGCTACATGGCACGGGCGGTGCCGGCCGTGAACGCCGACGTCAAGGCGGGTGGCGGCAACCCCCAGCTGTCCGTGCCGCTGCTGTTCGCGCACATGTTCCCCAGCTGGTTCGCGGGAATCGCCGACTCGGCGATCGTCATCGGCGCGCTCGTCCCCGCGGCCATCATGTCGATTGCCGCGGCGAACCTGTTTACCCGCACTATTTACAAGGAGCTCCTGAGCCCCAATGCCACCCCCGCCCAGGAGACGCGGGTGGCACGGGTGGCCTCGCTCATCATGAAAGTCGGCGCGCTGGGCTTCGCTCTCGAGCTGAACAAGACGTTCTCGATCAACTTGCAGCTACTCGGTGGGATCTGGATCCTGCAGACCTTCCCGGCGATCGTCATCAGCTTGTACACGCGCTGGTTCCACCGCATCGCGCTGATCTTCGGCTGGGCCGTGGCCATGGTCTACGGCACAGTCCAGGCGTACCGGACGTCCGGGGGCGGCCAGGCGCACTTCGGTGGCTCCGCAGCTCCGGTGTTCGGGCACATCACCTACATCGCGATCGCCGCTCTTTTCCTCAACCTGGCCGTCTCGGCCGTGCTCACCGTCATCTTCCGCAAGATCGGGCTGCAGGACGGATACGACGAGACCCGGCCTGCCGACTACTCCGCTGACCCTCTGACCGTGCGCACTGCCGCAGCCGGAGCCAGGATCCCGGGCTATTCCACCGACCCGGTAGCGGGCGCTGCGGGCCGGCCTCTCGCCTCTCACCGTCCGCGCCAGCACCGATGACGGCACGCACAACTGGGCGCTTACAGCTTCCCAAAGCACCCAGATGGCACAAACATGCCTAGAAGTACCTGAATCAGCTAGACATCGGTCATGCCGTCGCTCCCGGTCCTAGTTTCGGGACGCGGCTGACATCGCGGTGAGGGCGGTCATGAAGCCGTTCGCCAGAGCGCCAGCGCCTCCCAGAGTTCGCCGACGGCCGCATGAGCACATAGCATACTCAGATGTGACTTACGTCACTTCGGCTCATTCGCGACGCCGCACTGTCCTGGCCTAGCAGCTATGGCTGAGACCGGCGCGAGCCGGCGCAGGGGAGCCTAGCGTACTTTGGCAGTGCCTGCTCCTTGACCGGAAGGGACGGATTTTCGTGATCGTTCGAGGGAACCGATCGGGGGCGGGGATCGTCACATCTCATGGCCGGGCCGCCTCCCCGCCAGGGCGGCCGCCTCCCCGCCAGGGCGGCCGCCTCCCCGCCAGGGCGGCCGCCTCCCCGCCAGGGCGGCCCGGGCCGCGATCAGGAATACACGTACAGGCATAACTAGGCCGACAACCGGAAATGAGTATTCATGCCCATCCGTCCCCTAGTCGCCTCCGAACTCATAAAGACCACACATAACCCTGATGAGTAGCGTAGACAGGGCGATTCTCATGCGTCTCGCGCACGTACGAGTAGCGGCACTCAGCTTGGCGGCTGGGGGTTTCCTGACCCTCGGCGGGCTGGCGAGCGTGCCGGGCACCGCACGAGCGAGCGCGCTTGGGCTCGCTGCGGCCACGTCGAGCATGGGGACCTCTACGAGCGCGAACGCGAACACGGACACTACGTGCCAGGCGCTGCCCGCTTCCAGCAGCCCCTCGCCGACCCCCACCCCAACGCCCACGCCCACCCCGACGCCGTCGCAGTCGCCGACGCCCACGCCATCCGCCTCCGCCTCGGCCTCTTCGACCGCTTCGGCGTCTGCCGCGAGCCCAAGCAACGCCCCGAACAGGACGGCCTCGGCATCACCCTCCGCGTCCGGCGCGAGCCCGGCGTCAGGCACGCCCTCAGGGTCGGTCGCGCCATCGCAGCCGGGGTCGGCCTCTCCGTCGTCGTCCCAGACCTCCGCTACAGCCACCGCCTCCGCATCGCTCACCGCCTATGTCGTCGCGAGCGCGAGTACGAGCGCCAGCGCGAGCTCGACTAGCCAGCCCGAACTGTGCGTGAGCGTCCAGCGCTCGCAATCCAGCATCCAGCGCGGCCAGAAGGCCGCCTACGTCGTGCAGGTCTCGACCGTGAACAACGGGTCGGCTTCTAACGTGTCCGTGGCCCTCGCCGCGCAGCCGTCCAGCCAGATACCCACGTTCACCAGCGGCTGCGCCAAGGGTGACGGGACCGCCACGTGCACCGTCAGTTCCGTGTCGGACAAGCAGCCCGCGGTCCTGAATGCGCAGATCCCGGTCGCCTCCAGCGCCACCTCGGTCACCTCGGTAACGCTGACCGCCACCGCCAGCATTGTCACCTCGGTGAAGTGGACGCCGCCCTCGGCCGCCGAGACCGTAACGGTGACCTCGGTGTCGGCCTCGCCGGCCTCGTCGCCCTCGCCGGCCAAGTCATCAGCAGGCGCCTCGCCGCAGACCACGTTGCCGCTCGGGCCCATCCCGAACCTCAACGGCGTCTCGAGTTCGCTCATCGGCAGTTCGCTCATCGGCGCCGGCAACGCGTCGGGCCTGTTCCCGGCGATCGTCCCATCCGCTACGCCCGGCTCGTCCCCGGGGATCCACCCGCAGGGGGGCAAGGGAAATGCCGAGCCGGTCTCTGATTCCTCCACTGTCGCGTTCGGGAGGCCGGTACTTACCGCCCAGCTGGCGGGGCTCCTCGCGCTGGCGGTCGCCATCATCCTCACGGTGACCCGGGTATCCTTGCGCAAGCGCTTCCGTTCCTGGAAGCAACGGAGCTGACGCACGGTCTTCTCCGCGCAGATCGTTCGGCGCATCGAGGCGGCGCCGCAGCCATCAACTGGCTAAAGGTTTTTCGGGCGGCGCGCGACTTATTAGGTGTGATGCGCTCAGCGAACTCTGGCCGGGGTCGGCGGAGGCTCGGGCAGATGCCGACGGAGGTGCGGCATGGACGGTAGCGGCGGGGCCAGGATCCCGCAGCTCCACGTCGCCGAACTGAGCTGTTTCTTCGCAGCTCACGACCGGTGGCTGTTCGGCCACGCATTCGTTCGTACCCATGGCGACCGCGAGCTTGCCGCGGACCTGGTCCAGGACACGTTCGAGGCGGCGGCGAGAGCCTGGGCGACGTTGCGCGGGCATGCCGTCGGCCGGCAACGTGCCTGGCTGCTCGGCACGCTGGTGAACAAGGACATCAGCGATTTCCGGCGCAAGGAGGCGTTCCGCCGTAGGCAGCGCGACATCCACGCCAGGTACCAGGCCACGGCGGCCGATACCGCCGCCCAGGCGCTGAACGCGATCGCGCTGGAACGGGCGCGGGAGATCATCGAGGACATGCCGCCCAGGCAGAAAAAGGTCGCGCTGATGCGGTGGCAGGATCGCATGAAGGCCTCGGATATCGCCGCAGAGCTAGGCGTCGCGGAGGGCACCGTGCACGCTCATCTGCACACCGCGCGGGACAAGCTGATCGCGGGGCTGGCGCGATATTACCCGTTCGGCCCGGACAGCGGGAAAGGAGCCAGGTCATGACCGTCGGCGCCAGCGCACATCAGGACCGTGAGGACTTGTTCGTGGCCGACTTCTACCCGCAGTTCGGCGAGTACCTCGCGGAGCAGCACGCCAGCGGTTACGACGCCGAGACCGGGCGGGCCCGTTTCCTGGCCTGGCTCAGTGAGCACACGGACGACGGCGGCGAGGACGAGGACGAGGATGAGGAGATCTTCGTCTTCGGCGACGACGACGATCTGCCGGCCGCGCAGGTCACGGTCGCGGATGCCACCGCAGACCCGGTCAAGGACTACCTGAAACAGATCGGCAAGGTGCCGCTGCTTAGCGCCGACCAAGAGGAGGCCCTGGCCAGGCGGATCGAGGCCGGGCGCCAGGCCGAGCGGAAGCTGGCCGAGGACAACCTGGCTGAGCGCGGCCGGAACCTGAGCACGGACGCGCGGATCGACCTGGAGTGGATCGCCGAGGACGGCACCCGGGCCAAGAACCACCTGCTGGAGGCCAACTTGCGGCTGGTAGTGTCGCTGGCCAAGCGGTACACCGGCCACGGCATGCTGTTCCTGGACCTGATCCAGGAGGGCAACCTGGGCCTGACCCGGGCGGTGGAGAAGTTCGACTGCACCAAGGGCTACAAGTTCTCCACCTACGCGACCTGGTGGATCCGGCAGGCGATCACCCGGGCGATGGCCGGCCGGGGGCCGACGTCGCCGCCGGCCCCCGGCGAGGCGCCGGCCCCCGGCGAGGCGACGGGCCCCGGCGAGGCGACGGGCCCCGGCGAGGACCCGTCGCCCGGGCCGGGACGGTGAACGGTCTTCGGGTGGCGGTGGCCGGAGGCGGGCTCGGCGGGCTCTGCCTGGCCCAGGGCCTGCTGCGGGCCGGCGCCGACGTCACGGTCTACGAACGGGACGCCCGCCTGGCGGGCCGGCGGCAGGGCTACCGGCTGCACGTCAACGCGCGGGCCGGGAAACGGCTACTTCTTGACCACGAGCTCCACGGACGGGCGGACCGTCTGCATCGCGTTGGCCAGGGCGGTGGCGTTCATCGTGGGCGAGACGATCTCGCCGAAGCTGTCGTTGTCGAACCAGGCGCACATGGACACGCTGTTCGATGCGGCGGTCCCCTCTGTGACGCACGCGGCCTTACCGCCCAGGGAACCGGCGCTGACCACGTGGGCGCCCGGGAACCTCTGCGTGAAGCTGGCGATGGAGGCGGCCGGGTCGGCGTTCGCCAGGTGACCGCCGATGAACATCATGATCTGCGCGTTGTTGCCGGCCGCGGAATTTCCCGACTCGTAGACCGCCGACACCACATGGCTCGCCTGACCTGAGCTCATCTTGATGACCTCGTCGCGCAGCTGGGCCACGTTGGTCTGGCGCTCCAGGTCCACCGTGCGCGCGTAGGTCCCGATCTTGGCGGGGGTAATCATGGTGTGCGCGGGGCCGCCGTGGGCTGGGAACTCGAACTTGATGATCCCGGTGATGGCGGCGGCGGCTACGATGACGACTCCACCCAGGCCCAGCCAGAGACGGTGATCACTGCTGCCCCCGCGGCGGCGGCCGATGCCTCGCCTGGCCTGCTTCGGCCGGGCGTCCGCGTGTTCGAACTCGGCGTGCCTGTCCCCGAACAGGCCTGTGTACTCCTCGTCCTCGTCGTCCCGCCAGAAATCCTCGTACGACTCGAGGCCGTCAGCCTGGGGCTGGGCAGGCCAGGAGGAGGTGATCTCCGGGCCGTCGAGACCATGGCCGGGCCGCACCGCGGTTCCCGGATGGCCCGCACTCGGGGCAGCCAGGAGCTGGCCGGCGCTGGGGCCGACCATGGCGGGGCTGGCACCGGCGCCGACACTGGGGCTGGCCGTGGGGGCAGCCGGGAACACGCCGCCGTCCCGCAGGGCGTCCACCCGCGTGCCGGCCGGCGGTGTGAGCACGCCGACCTGTCCCGTCGGGGCGCCGAGGAAACCAGTTCCCTGGGTGGCGGGATTCTGCGGGAACGCCGAACCCGGCTGGCCGCCGGCCCGCGGCCCGGCGCCGCTCATCCGCCCGGCGCTCATCTGGGGGCTCTGAGAACTATGCGGGGTCTTGGGGTCGGAGCCTCCCCAGTCGCCGCGGGGCTTCCCGGAGCCGGCCGCCCGGTCCGGCGCTTGCGGGTAGCCAGGCTGCTGGCCGTAGCCGGGAACCTGCGGCTCGACGCGACGCTGCGGCCCGCCAGGACCCTGCGGGCCGCCGGAACGCTGCGGGTACGCCGGGGTGCTGCGCCGCAGCTCCTCGTACCACGACTCATCGTCCAGCGGCTCGTCGTAGCCCGGCTCGTCAGGTGTCATGGGGTTGGGGTCCTCGTAGCGCAGCTCGCCGTAGTTCATGCCCTCAAGGCGCGGGTCAGCGGGCTCCGAATCGGCCCGGCGAGAACCGGCGGCGGGCGGACCGCCGAGACCCCAGCCGCCGGAACGCGGCTGGTCGTGGCGCACGTCATCGAGAACCCGGTCGTCGAGGCGCGGGTTGCCGTACCACTGCTCCGGGTACGCCGCGTTACCGGCCTGCGGGAGGCGGCCAGAGTCCCGGGCGCTCCAGCGATCCGCGACCGGCTGCGGGCCAGTGTCGGGGAGTGCCTCCTGAGCACCGGTCACCGGCCAGATCTCCGGTCCGCCGGACGGCGGCGCGAAGTCCTGCGGCTGGTAGCCGGGACCCGCGTACCCGGGACGGGAGGAATCGCGGATCTCAGGGACCTGGTACCCGGGAACCTCGATGTCGGGTTGGCGGTAGCCGGATCCGCCGAAGGCCCGCGGAGCCGCGGCGTTCCGGGATCCGCCGCGGCGACCCGGGAACGCGGGGGCGCCGTTCGGAGTCCTCGGACCTTCGTAGGAGGGGTCCGAGTAACCCGGGTCCCCGTAGCCGTAATCGTCCATGGCCGGCTGCTGGTAGACGGGGCCGGTGCCGTAGGCGGACTCCAGCACTTCCCGGGACTCCGGGTCTAGCTGCCGGAAACCGTAAGGCCAGGAGATCTCGGGGCCGAACGGCACGTCACGCCGCCCGGCTGGCCCTTCGTGCGGGTCGCTCCTTGGCCCTGATCCGTAACGGACTGGACCGCTCACTGCCTCATCCGACTGGGGACGCTGCGCTGGCCATCCACCGCCATCTTGAGCCGGCGAACCGCTCCTCATATACCGGGTCACTCCCCTGTCTGTCGTACAGCAGGTCAATGATCTCTAGCATCATCGCGACAAACGGGACACTCTGCTACCTACTTGGATAATTTGCGAGGCAGCGGACCGCGATTGAAGACACACGCTACTGCCCGGCCGCCCTCGGCATGATGTATTCCGGGCTTTACGGCAAGTCGCGCCCCGCGAGTTTGCCGAGGGTAGTGGCTAAATTACATTAAGTAACACAAGTTCGTATGAACAGAAATCGGGCACTCCGGGCGCGCGGACGGCGCACATATATCGCCGGACGCCGCAGATGCCGAGCAGGTCGCGGGGCATCGCACGGGACCGCGGCGCGCGCGGGCAAAACCAGACCTTTTCCGGCCTTGACGGCACGTAGCGTCGGCGTACGATAACGGTATCCTGCCGACGGTATACAATCCCGGAAGCGAGCACGCCCGTGCATCACGAGCTCACTGTCTGGTCCCGCGGGATCATCATGGACAAGGAGGCGCGTGACGTCTCCACCTGCATCGCTGCCGCCGCCCGCACGCTCGGCTACCACGCCGAGAACGTCAGCGACTACGTCGACGACCCAGACCGAACCAACTGCCTGGTCCGCAGGTACGCCCGGTTCGCCGACGAGCCGATCCTCGACCGGTTCGTCTACGAGAACCCGCACCCGGACTGGGTGGTGCTGGTCGAGGAAACGATCATCAAGGCGGTCAACTTCTTCCACCGCACGCATCCCGCAAAAGGCGTGCTGGTCATCAACTCCGCCCGGGACCCCCAGTACCTGCTGAAGTTCCTGCCCGAGCACATGCTGGCCAAGCTGGACAAGCTCGTCGTGGTCGACGCGACCGGGCTCGCCGAGCAACGCGGCAGCAGCCCCTGGATGTTCGTCCGCGACCTGTCCGAGCTGGCCTTCGACCGGATGTCCACGGAAGGCGCGGTGGAGCGGCTGGCCATCGGCCGGGGCATCGCCGCGCCCCTGATCGGCGCCCTGGTGGCGGCGACCGGCGAGCTACCGATCGAGGCGGTGGCGGAGGTGGTCGCCGACCGCGAGGCCATGCTCCGCGGCGCCGAGAAGCACACGGTCGTCCAGTACGCCGACGTCTGAGGAGGCCCTAATGTCCGTGCGCGGGACCCACGTTCCCGAACACCTGAGGCTGCCCATCGCGGGCGTCACGCCGCCGCCCACGGAGAAAGACGGCCAGCGGCTGTTCCCGACCGGCAACTTCCGCTTCTACCGGCCGGTGTACCGGGACAAGACGCCGCCGTGCAACCACGCCTGCCCCACCGGGGAGCAGATCCAGAAGTACCTGGATCACGTCAAGCACGACCGCTACCTGGACGGCTACCTCACTATCCTCGAGGACAACCCGATGCCGTCGGTCACCGGGCGGGTCTGCTACCACCCGTGCGAGACCGCCTGCAACCGCGCCGCGCACGACGAGCCCATCGGCATCCGCGGCGTGGAGCGGTTCCTCGGCGACTTCGGCCTGAAGCTCGCGGAAAACCCGGTCAAGCGGGACCTGCCGCCGCTGAACGGCAAGACGGTGGCGGTCGTGGGCTCGGGTCCGGGCGGCCTCGGCTGCGCCTACCACCTGCGCCGCAAGGGCTACGCCAGCGTCATCTTCGAGGCACTGGACAAGCCCGGGGGCATGCTGCGGGCCGGCATCCCCGGCTGGCACCTGCCCGAGGAGATCCTCGACGCGGAGATCGCCAAGCTCCTCGACCTGGGCGGCATCGAGATCCAGTGCGGCGTCCGCGCCGGCGGGCCGGACGGCGAGCTGACCCTGGACGAGCTCGCCCGCCGCTACGACGCGGTTTTCCTCGCCCTCGGCCAGGATGTCGGCCGCCGCCTGGACACCGACGGCGCGCAGGCCCGCGGCGTGATCGGCGCCCTTGAGTTCCTGCGCGAGACCGGCCTCGGCCGTCCGGTGAAGGCGGGAAAGGACGTGCTCGTCATCGGCGGCGGCAACACGGCCTCCGACGCGGCCCGGTCCGCGATCAGGCTGGGCGGGGAAACAGCCGAGGCGACGATCGTGTCGCTCGAAGCCGAGGACGAACTGCTGATCGTGGCCGAGGACCTGGCCCAGGCCCGCGAGGAAGGGGTGCGCTTCCGCCCGCAGACCGCCCTGGTCAGGGTCCTGGCCGACGACGAAGGCAACGTCCGCGGTGCCGTCCTGGGCCAGGCCTCGCTCCAGCGGGACGAGCACGGCGCCGTCACCCCGCAGCTCACCGCGGGCACCGAGGTCGAGGTTCCCTGCGACACGATCCTGGTCGCCATCGGCCAGGTGCAGGTCCTCGACTGGCTGCCCGCGGACTGCACCGAACGCGGCCTGATCAAGGCCGACGAGTACGGCCGCCTCCCGCACCCCAGCGGCGCCGTCTTTACCGGCGGCGACGTGATGCGCGGGCCGTCCATGGTGGTGGACGCGCTCGGCGACGGCAAGCGCGCGGCCCGCGACATCGACCGCGTGCTCAGCGCCGAACCGCTGCGCCCCGAGGACCCGGTCGAGGTCATGCCCTATGAGAAACTCAACACCGCCTACTTCCGGCACTCGCCGCGCACCGAGGCCCCGCTGGCGCCCGCCGCGACGCGCCGCACGAGCCAGGTCACCGAGGTCACCCTGGCGTACAGCCGCGAGCAGGCGCTCGCCGAAGCGGATCGCTGCATGTCCTGCGGCGTCTGCAACGGCTGCGACAACTGCTACATCGTGTGCCCCGACGTCAGCGTGATGCGCGATACCCGCCAGAACGGGCACTACTCCATCCGCACCCACTACTGCAAGGGCTGCCTGGTCTGCGTGCAGGAGTGCCCCACCGGCTGCCTGGAGCGGGTGCCGGAGCTGGACTTCGACGAGCCAGACGCCGTGGTGCGCATGGAGACCGCCTTCGCGCCCTACGACGGCGCGCACGCCGAGCAGGCCCCGTTCACCCGCCAGCTCATCGAGGACGCGATCGCCGAATACGACGCGGCAAGGAAAAAAGAAAAATCAATTCATCCGAACGGGCAGGGTGTTACGCCATGAGCACCGTGCATGCCGGCATCGGGACGCCGCCCCGGCTCAAGCGAGCCATCAGGACGGCCGAGGGCGAGCGGTTCCTCAGCGGCATCGCGGGCACGCGGGTCCGGCAGAACGGATGCGGGGCGGCCGCGTACGCGGCGCTGTACGCGAACGTCGACGTGATCACCGCCTACCCGATCCGGCCCTACACGGCGATCATGATGAACCTCGCGCAGTTCGTCGCCGATGGGATCCTGGACGCCGAGTACATCCACGCCGACGGCGAGCACTCGCAGTTCTCGGCCGCCTTCGGCGCGGCCTCCTGCGGGGCCCGGGCCTACACCGGGTCGTCCGGGGTCGGCGTCACCTACGGCTACGAGCTGTACTCCATCATCTCCGGGGCACGCATCCCGGTCCAGATGGCGATCGCCGACCGGACCCTGGACCCGCCCGGCGACTTCGGCTCCGAGCACACCGACGCCCTGTGCACCAGGGACATGGGGTGGCTGATGGGCTGGGCCGCGACCCCCCAGGAGGTGTTCGACAAATCGCTGCTCGCCTTCGCGATCGGCGAGGACCCGCGCGTGCTGCTGCCGCAGATGGTGGTGCAGGACGGCTACTTCGTGTCGCACATCGCGGGCGAGGTGGACATGCCGCCGGCGGACCTGGTGGACGAGTTCCTGCCGCCGTACCAGCTGCCGTTCCCGCTGGACCCGCGGCGGCCGGTGTCGCACGGCCCGCAGATTCATCCCGAGCAGGGGCCGCCGCTGCAGCTCGAGCGGGCCAGGGCGATGGAGGACGCGATACCCGTGATACGGGACAAGACCGACGAGTTCGCCCGGGTCTTCGGCCGGAAGTATCCGCACTTCGTCGAGTCGTACCTGCTGGAGGACGCCGAGATCGCGATCGTCATCTCCGGCGGGCACGCGGTCACCTGCCGGGCCGCGATCAACCGGCTGCGCGCGCAGGGGATCAAGATCGGCATGGCCCGCCTGCTGTGGGTCCGGCCGTTCCCCAGCGAGGACCTGCGGGAGGCGCTGCGCGGGGTCAAGGCGGTCGGGGTGGTGGAGACCAACCTCGGCCTCGGCGGCGCCAGCTACGGCGGCATTCTCTCCCTGGATGTGACCACCGCGCTGTACCACCTGCCCGGCTCGCGTCCCCTGGTGACATCGTTCATGGCCGGCCTGGGCGGCGAGACCGTGCCGATGGCCGAGTTCGACTGGATGGCCGGCAAACTCGGCCAGGCCGTCGAACGCGGCCACGTCGAGAAGCCGGCTCACTGGGTCGGCTTCGAGGACTAAGGAGTTCGAGGTGTCGTTCGAGGTAATCCGCCACCAGCTTCCGCTGTTCGACGAGGAGGGCCGCGCGTCCGCTACCGATGACGAGCACGGCCGCGACCTGTACTATCTGCCTGACCTGCCGGAGGAGGATCCGTACGCGGCCGGGCACCGGACCTGCGCGGGCTGCGGCCCGGCCATCCAGTACCGGTGGGTGCTCAAGGCGGCCGGCCAGGACACCGTGGTGGCCGGCCCGACCGGGTGCATGTACGTGGCGAACTCCACCTACCTGTGCACGCCGTACACGGTGCCGTGGGCGCACACCCCGATCGCCAGCGGCGGCTCGTTCACCTCCGGCATGGCGGCCGGCTACGAGGCGATGATCAGGAAGGGCCGCTATCCGGGCCCGTACCCGAACATCCTCGTGATGGCGGGCGACGGGTCGGCCGCCGACATCGGCATCGGGTCGATTTCCGGCGCGCTGTACCGGAACCACGACGCGCTGTTCGTCTGCTACGACAACGAGTGCTACGCCAACACCGGCATCCAGACGTCGCCGACCACGCCCTACGCGGGCATGACGACGTTCACGCCGTTCGGCAAGGCGATACCGGAAGGCAAGAAGCTGCCGCCGAAGAACCTGGCCAAGATGATGGCCGAGGGGCACCCGCACTGCTACGTGGCCACGACGACCGTCGGCTACCCGGTCGACCTGATGAACAAGACCCGCAAGGGCCTGAACCACGTGGGCGCCGCCTTCCTGCACTGCTACACCCCGTGCCAGAAAGGCTGGGTCTACCAGACCTCGATGACGATCGAGCTCGGCCGCCGGGTCGTCGAGTCCGGGCTCTTCCCGGTCTGGGAATACCACCCGCAGGAGCGGACGTACCACTACTTCCAACCGCCGGTCCAGCGGCCGGTGACCGACTACCTGGCCATGCAGGGCCGCTTCGGGCACATGCTGCCCGAACACGTCGCGACCATGCAGGTCGGCGCCAACCGCAACTGGGAGGCCATCGGCATGGACGTGCCCAAGACGCTGCGCGACCTGGAGGATCCCGCTCGCCACCAGCGCCTGCACGACGAGGAGTACTCGATGCCCCTGAACCGCGGCGTCGGCGCCTGAGCGATGGCACCCTCTCTACCTCTACCTCTACCTCCCGGGGGGACCCATCCCCCCGGACCCCCCTTGGGAGAGACCCATCCCCCCGGACCCCCCTTGGGAGA
>WNFC01011810.1_pt1 | contig 17393 bp, 14 predicted proteins | sample 5400541 | NCBI WGS metagenome assembly WNFC01 (sample SAMN13153342, study PRJNA577476) | soil metagenome | isolation source: 120 cm saprolite under Douglas fir tree site 2 hole 2 replicate 1 | place: USA:California | collected 2015-04-18
GGACCCCGGCCTTCTTTCCTACCCCTGAGGGGACCCCGGCCTTCTTTCCTACCCCTGAGGGGACCCCGGCCTCCGCCAGCGAGAGGGCGTCGCTCCACACATCCACGTCGCTCAGCACCGGGAGGTCGCTGACCGTGAGGCCGAGGCCGGCGAGGCGCCGCCGCTGCAGGGCGCCGGTGGTCGGCAGGCTCGTCGGTATGCCGAGGAAGGCAGTGGCGTCGGGCCGCCGCAGCCCCCCCGCCCACCACCCGCCGTCGGTTGCCCGGCCGAGCACGGCGTCGATGCCAGGGGCCATGAGGGCGTCGACGCAGCCCCGCAGCAGGGCGGGCGTGATCTGCGGCGTGTCCATCCCGATGAGCAGCGCGGGTCCGCCGCAGTCGTCGAAGGCGGCGGCCAGCCGCTGGTCGAGGCCCGCGCCACGTTGCGAGATGACGGCGATGCCGGGCGGTAGCCATGGCCCGGCCCTCCCTTCGAGGACGAGCACGGGCCGGACGCCGGGCACCCTCAGCGCCGCCGACAGGGTGTCGGCGAGGGCCGCCTCGGCGATCGCCGCGGCTTGGGCAGGCGTGCACGGCGGGCAGAGCCGGGTTTTCGACACCCCGGGCACCGGCGACTTCGCCAGGATGATGAGGTTCAACGCAATAGCCGCCGCATGTCGCTGGCGGCCCGCCACGTCCCGGCCAGCGTGCCGGTCACCTTGGAGCGGCCGCTGCGGGGCAGGTAGTCCACCGGGACCTCGGCGATCCGCCACCCGGCGGCGCCGGCCTCGGCGGTCGGCGATGCTCAGCTCCAGGAGGTCGGCCCGCCGGGCCGCCCGCATCGGCCCGAGGTCGCGGATCGCGACGCCGCACCGCCGCGAGACGGCGTGGGCGAGGTAGCGGTTGGCGAGGCGGGCGTGCACCGGCCAGGCCCCCCGCCCCGGCCGGCGGCGGCCCATCACCAGGTCGGCGGCGCCGGCTTCGACGGGGTCGGCGACCGACGGGAGGGCGGCGGGGTCGAGCGACCCGTCGCAGTCCATGAAACAGACGGTCGTGGCGGTGGCGGACAGCAGGCCGGCCCAGCAGGCGGCGCCGAAGCCCCGCACGGGCTCGGTCACAACCTCCGCACCCAGGCCCCGGGCAATCGAAGCCGACCCGTCGGTCGAGCCGTTGTCCACGACGATGGGCCGGAAGCCCCGCGGGAGGCGTCCCAGCACCCAGGGGATCGCCGCCGCTTCGTTCAGCACGGGAAGGATCACATCGACCATGGCTCCGAAGCTACCCCAGGGATTGGCCCGATCCCTTACAGAAGTCTTACGGTTCCCGAAACACTTCAGACGGGCCCTGCCATCCGCCCCCGGGGCCCAGGAACCGGCCGTAAGCTAGCGGCAATGAGCGATCCGGCCCTGCGTGTTGCGGCGACAACCGTGCTGGTCGTGGAGGACGATGCCAACGTGGCCGAGGTGCTGGGTCGCTACCTCCGCCGGGAGGGCTACGAGGTCACCTGCCTCGACGACGGCCTGGAGGCCCTCGAGCAGGCGCTGGCGCACCCTCCCGACCTCGCGGTCCTCGACATCATGCTGCCGGGCCTCAACGGCCTCGAGCTCTGCCGGCGGCTGCGGGCCGAGCTCGATGTCCCGATCATCATGCTGACCGCCCTCGGCGAAGAGGCCGACCGTGTGGTGGGTCTCGAACTGGGTGCCGACGACTACGTCACGAAGCCGTTCTCGCCGCGCGAGGTGACGGCCAGGGTGAAGGCGATCCTGCGCCGTTGTGCCACCGGGGCGACGCCGGCGCCGGAGGACGCGGCGCCACTCGTCGCCGGCGACGTCACCATCGATCCCCGCACCCGGGAGGCCGAAGCCCGCGGGGTCCCGCTGACCCTGACCGCCCTGGAGTTCGACCTGCTGGCGTTCCTGGTGCGCCACCCCCGCGAGGTCTTCACCCGCGAGCAGCTGCTCGACCACGTCTGGGGGTTCCAGGTTGCCGACAGCTCGACGGTCACCGTCCACGTCCGGCGCCTGCGCCAGAAGCTCGAGGCCGATCCCGCCCACCCTGCCCACCTGAAGACGGTGTGGGGCGTGGGCTACCGGTTCGAGGCCTGATGGTTCGGCGTGCGGCGCTGCTCGTGGCGATCTGCGCCCTCGGCGCCGGCGCGGCAGCCCTTGCGGGGGCGGCGGTCAACCTCCCGCCCCGCGACGCCCTCCACCTCGCCTGGCTCGCCGGGGCTGCCGGGTTCCTTGTCGGGTGCGCGGGGGGCCTGGGGGTGCTGGCCCTGAAGAAGCGGTCGCTGGCGGCCAACCTCGCCTGGATCGCCGTCGTCTCCGTCGGTGCCGCCGCCGTCGGCGCGATCGCGGCGGCCCGGGCCATGTTCATCTCTGCCGCCGATTTGCGGGCCCTTGTCGTGATCGTGGTGGCGGCCGCCGCGACCGGCATCGTCGTGGCGCTGGCGCTCGGGGTGCGCGTTGCCGCCGGGAGCCGGGCGCTCGTCGAGGCGGCCCGCAGGATCGGCGAAGGCTCGCCCATGCCCACCCTGCCCGACCTCGCCACCGGCGAGCTTGCGCTCATCGGGGAGGAGCTGCACGCCATGAACCTGAACCTCGAGCAGTCGCGGGAGCGGGAGCGGGCACTGGACGCGTCCCGGCGGGAGCTGGTCGCCTGGGTGTCCCACGACCTCCGGACCCCGCTGTCGGGGATCCGCGCCATGACCGAGGCCCTGGAGGACGGGGTCGTGGACGACCCCGAGGTCGTGCGCCGCTACCACCGCTCCATCCGCGTGGAGGCGGACCGGCTCTCGGGCCTCGTGGACGACCTGTTCGAGCTCAGCCGCATCAACGCGGGAGCCCTCCGGCTGCACCTCGAGCCGGTGTGCCTTTCGGAGCTGGTCTCCGACGCCATCGCGTCGGCGGCACCCATCGCCAGCGCCAAGGGGGTGCGCCTCCTCGGCAGCGTCGCCGGTGAACTGCCCGACGTCGAGGTGTCGCCCCCGGAGATGGCCCGGGTGCTGCGCAACCTGCTGGAGAACGCCATCCGCCACACGCCCAGCGACGGCGCCGTCCGGGTCGAGGCGGCGGCCGACGCCGACGGCGCCTACGTCAATGTCGCCGACGCCTGCGGCGGGATCCCCGAGGACGACGTCGACCGGGTCTTCGAGCTGGCCTTCCGGGGCGAGGCGGAGCGGCGGTCGGGCAACGGGGCAGGGGCGGGGCTCGGGCTCACCATCGCCCGCGGCATCGTCCACGCCCACCGGGGCGAGATCTCGGTCCACAACGAGGGCGACGGGTGCCGGTTCTGCGTCCGGTTGCCGTTCCGGCAGGCGACCGGGCTCGAGGCGCCGGGGTAGTGCGGGTCCTCGTCACCGGGGGGGCCGGCTTCGTCGGCTCGGCCGTCGTCGACCTCCTCGTGGCCAACGGCTGCGACGTCGTCGTCCTGGACGCCCTGCTCCCCGCCGCGCACCGGGCCGCGCCGGCGTACCTGAACGCGCGGGCGGAGTACCACTGGGGGGACGTCTGCGACGCCGAGGCCCTGGGCCGGTGCCTCGGCGGCGTCGATGCCGTCTCCCACCAGGCGGCGATGGTGGGGCTTGGCCTGGACTTCGGGGATGCACCGGCCTACGTGCACCACAACGACCTGGCGACCGCGGTGCTCCTCGAGGGCCTCGCGGCCTCGGGCTTCTCCGGCCGGCTCGTGCTGGCCGGCAGCATGGTGGTCTACGGGGAGGGGCGCTACCGCTGCTCGGTCCACGGGACCGTCCGGCCCGGCCCCCGCTCGCCGGAGCGCCTCCGGGCAGGCTGCTTCGAGCCGGCCTGCCCCGAGTGCGGCAGGGACATCGCGCCCGAGGCGGTGCCTGAGGCGGCGGCCCCCGATCCCCGCAGCGTCTACGCCGCCACGAAGCTCCACCAGGAGCACCTCTGCGCGTGCTTCGCCCGGGAGGCGGGGGTGCCCCTCACCGTCCTGCGCTACCACAACGTCTACGGCCCGAGGATGCCGGCCGGCACGCCCTATGCCGGCGTCGCTGCCATCTTCCGGAGCGCCATCGCGGCAGGCAGGCCCGCCCGGGTGTTCGAGGACGGTGGCCAGCGGCGGGACTTCGTCCACGTGGACGACGTCGCCCGGGCCAACCTCCTCGCCGTCACCGACGACTCCCGGGACAGCCATGTCTGCAACATCGCCAGCGGCGCACCGGCCACGGTGCTGGAAATGGCGACGGCGCTCTCGGAGGCCACCGGCGGCGGCCCTGCCCCGGCGGTGACCGGCGAGTTCCGCCTCGGGGACGTCCGGCATGTGTTCGCGTCGGTGGCCCACGCCGAGGCCGTCCTGGGCTTCCGTGCCGGGGTCGGCCTCGCGGAGGGGATGCGCCAGTTCGCAACGGCGGCGCTTCGCTGAGCACCGTCCCCAACGGAGACGCTGCCGGTGGCGGCGTCGCCATCGTTGCCCGGTCGCTGACCCACCGCTACGAAGGGCCGTCCGGCCCGGTCCCCGTCCTGGACGGGCTCGATCTCGACGTCGCAGCCGGCGGCTATGTTGCCCTCGTCGGCCAGTCGGGCGCCGGCAAGACCACCCTCCTCGCCTTGATCGGTGGCCTGGAGCCGGTCCAGTCGGGGACGCTCACCGTCGGCGACCACGACGTCGCCTCCCTCGCCGGCGACCGGCTCGCGGCCTACCGGAGGGTCACCGTGGGCTTCGTCTTCCAGCACTTCGGCCTCCTCGACGCCCTGACCGCGCTCGAGAACGTGGAGCTGGCGATGGTGCTGGCGGGGGAGCGCCTGTCCGAGCGCCGGGCGAGGGCGCGGGCGCTGCTCGACGCGGTCGGCATGAGTTCCCGGGCATCCCACCGCCCGGGAGCCCTGTCGGGCGGCGAGCGCCAGCGCGTCGCCATCGCCCGCGCCCTCGCCAACCGCCCGAGGCTCGTGCTGGCCGACGAGCCGACCGGCAACCTCGACGAGGACACCGCCGTCGAGGTGTTCCGCCTGCTGGAGTCGCTCCAGTCCGAACGCGGGTGCACGCTGCTGGTCGTGACCCACGACCGGGGCATCTCCCGGCGTGCGGAACAGGTGATGGCCCTCGACCACGGGCGGATCCGGTGAGCTGGGCCGACCGTTGAGCTGGGCCGACCGTTGAGCTGGGCCGACGCCATCCGGCTCGCCGCCCGCAGCGTCCTGCGCCGGCCCGGCCGCGCGGCGCTGACCGTCATCGCCGTCGCGCTTGCGGCCTCGCTGTTCACGGCCATGCTGACGATGGCGGAGACGGCCCGCACCCGGGTGCTCGACCAGCTCTCCAAGGGTGGCCCCCTGGCCGGGATCCAGGTGGCGGCGGCAGCGGCGGACCCATCCCAGGTGGACAGCGACAACCCCCGGCCCGGCTCGGCCCTGCCGATCGACGAGGCAGCGCTGCGACGCATCCGGGCGCTGCCCGGGGTCGGGACGGTGCTGCCCATCGTCACGGGGGAGTCGATCGTCATCTGGGACGACCAGGCCTCCTCGGCCTCCCCCGGAATGCCCGCGGGCACACCGCAGGACCGCGTCGTCGACACGATGGTCGGGGTGAACCTCGACCGTGCCGCCCAGCTCCCCATCACGGTCCTGTCGGGTCGCCTCCCCTCGGATGGATCGCTGACGGAGGTGGTCGTGACCCCGGCGTTCCTCGAGCGGTTCGGCATCGGTCGCAAGCAGGTGGCGACCGCGCTCGGCAAGGAGGTCGAGCTCGGCGCGCCGCGGGGGTTCCGGGACCCCGACGGCACCCAGCGGCTCCGGGGCCGGTGGAGCCGGGCGCAGATCGTGGGGGTCGTCGCCCAGCAGGCGGGCTCGGGCGGCATCCTCGCCTCGCTCGAGCAGGCCCAGGCCGCCCATGCCTGGACCGCTGGCGGCGACCTCGCCACCGATCCCGATGCCACCACGACCCCGTACTCCGGTTTGTTCGTCGTCGCCAAGGGCCTCGACCAGGTGGCGCACGTGCGGGCGGAGATCACCACGGTCGGCTATTCGACCAGCGCACCGGAGAACCTGATCGCCACGGTGCAGCGCTACATGCGGGTGGTGGAGATCGTGCTGGGCGGCATCGGCGTCATCGCCCTGGCGATCGCCGCCCTGGGGATCGCCAACGCTCTCCTCGCCGCGGTCCGGGAGCGCCGGCGGGAGATCGGCGTCCTGAAGGCGGTCGGCGCCAGGGACCGGGACGTGCTCCGGGCGTTCCTCATCGAGGCGGGCGTCATGGGGGCCCTCGGGGGCCTGATCGGCAGCGTGGTCGGGTTGCTGGTGGCGAGGGGCGTCGCCGGCATTGTCGACCGGTACCTCACGAGCCAGGGCCTGGCCGGGGTCCAGGTCGGGGTGCCCTTCCGCCTCGGCCTCGCCACGGTGGCGGGCTCCATCGTCCTTGCCCTGGTGGCCGGCGCCCTTCCCGCCCGCAGGGCCGCCCGCCTGCCGGCGCGCGAGGCGGTCGAGCTGTGAGGCGCCTGCTCGGTGCCCGGCTGCTCGGTGCCCGGCTGCTCGGTGCTGTGCTGCTGGTGTGTTCGGGCGTCGCCTGCACCTCGTCCCACACGGCCGCCGGCCCACGGGCCTCGCCGGCCGCGGTCCCCCTCGTGTACGTGGCGGTGGGGGCCAGCGAGTCGGTGGGCGTCGGGGCGACGGACCCTCTGCGCAATGCCTGGACCCAGGTGTTCTACCGGAGCGCCCTGCCCAGGTCGGCGGTCTTCGTGAACATGGCGGTCTCCGGCTCCACGACCGCCGACGCCCTCGCCAACCAGGTGCCCACGGCGGTGGGGCTTTCGCCCGACGTCGTGTCGGTGTGGCTCAACGTCAACGACCTGATCCACGGCGTCACGCCGGCAAGCTACGAGGCGGACCTCACCAAGCTGGTGTCGGCCCTGCGCCGGGGAGGGCGGACCCGGGTGCTGCTGGCGAACACCCCACCGCTCGACGACCTCCCGGCCTACCTGGCGTGCCTGCGGACCAACGGGTCGATCGGCATCTCGGTGTGCTCGCTCGGGCAGGTCACGGTCCCGGCGCCGGCCATGGTGGTCGCTGGCGTGGACGCCTACAACGCCGCGATCGCCAGGGTGGCGGCGGCCACCGGTGCGACCGTCGTGGACCTGCACGCGGTGGGCCTCGCCGCCCGGAAGGCGGGGACCGAGGCATCCCTTGTGGGCAACGACGGCTTCCACCCCTCCGACGCGGGCCACGCCCTGGTGGCGAAAGCCTTCGCGACCGCCTACCGGGGCGCGCAATGAAGGGCACGAGGCGTTGGTGGGAATCTGTTCGCAGCGAACGAAAAGTCACCAAACGTCTGGACTCAGGCGCCGCCCCCGTCCACGTCTGCGGGCAGGCCCCACATCCGGGCGTAGCGGCCCCCTGCCGCGAGGAGGTCGCCGTGCGTCCCCCGCTCGACGGTGCGGCCCCGGTCGACCACGACGATCGCATCCGCCTTGGCTGCCGCAGCGAGGTCGTGGGTGATCAGTACCACGGTGGCGCCGCTCGCCGCGGCCAGGATCTCATCGATCACCCGGCGACCGGTCTCGGGGTCGAGGTTGGCGGTCGGCTCGTCGAGGACCAGCACGCCTCGACCCGCAAGGAGCGTCCGGGCGAGGGCGATGCGCTGCCGCTCGCCGCCGGAGACCAGGGCGCCGTCGTTCCCGGCGGGCGTCTCCAGGCCCAGCGGCAGCGCCGCCAGCCAGGCCGACAGCCCGGCCTTCCGGCAGGCCTCGTCCAGCTCCTCGTCGGCGGCCTCGGGACGGGCCAGGCGGATGTTCGCCCCGATCGTGGTGTTGAAGACGTAGGCATCCTGGGCCAGCAACCCCACCAGCGCCCGCACGCCGTCCTGCGCGTAGCCGGCGACGTCGTGGCCGTCGACGACGACGCTGCCCGACTCGATGCCGCAGAAGCGCACCAGGGTCTGCGCGACGGTCGTCTTGCCGGCGCCGCTCGGCCCGACCAGGGCGACCACCCCGCCGGGCTCCACCGCCAGCCCCAGGCCGTCGGCGGCGAGGGGGAGGCCCGGCCCGTACCGGACCCGGAGGTGCTCGACGAGGATGGGCCCTGGCCCCGGAGCCGGCAGCGGGTTGGGCGGATCGACCACCGGCGGTTGGCGGTCCGCAAGGTCGAACAGGCGCCCCGCGGTGCGCAGGTCGGCCCGCAGGGAGTCCACGGCGGCCGGGACGCTCCGCAGAACCTCCAGCGTCGCCCAGCCGAGCAGGACCAGGGCCCCCAGATCCACGCCGGGCAGACGTCCGGAGCGGACGGCCGGGATGCCAACCGCGAGCATCGCCGGCGGCGCCAAACCCCAGACCAGGAGGCCGAGGCCCTCCCGAAGCCCCTTGCGCCACGCCGCGTGCCGTTCGGCAGCCTCCAGGGCCGCCTCGGCCCGGTCCAGGCGCCCGAGCCACTCGTCCTGCCTGCCGAACGCCACGATCTCCTGAACGCCGTCGAGGAGATCGGCGACGTCGGCAGCCAACTCCCCTCGCGCCTCGGCCAGCGTGCGTTCCTCGACGGATTCCAGGCGGAGCGCCAACCAGGGCGCGGCGCCACCCGCCAGCAGGGCAAGGACGGCCAGCACCGCGGCACCCGCCGGGAGCAGGAGCCAGGCCAGTGCCACGCTCGCCACCGCCGATACCACCGCGACGGCGACGGGGACAACGCCGCGCACGATCAGGGACTGAAGGCTGTCCACGTCGCCCGCGAACCTGCCGAGAAGGTCGCCGGTTCGCTCGCCACCGAGCCCCCCCGGCGCCAGCGGCTCGAGCCGGCGGAAGAACCACGTGCGGATGCCCCCCAGGGAGCGCAGGGCCGCGTCGTGGGAGGCGAGGCGCTCGAGATACCGGAACGACCCGCGGCCGATCGCCAGCAGCCGGACGACGGCCACCAGCACCATGAGGTCGAGGACCGCCGGGCGGAGGGCAGCGCGGGAGATGAGCAGGCCCGAGGCGGCGATGAGGCCGATCGTGCAGAGTGCCGCGGCAGAACCCGCGGCCACGGCAAGGGCGATCCGCGCCCGTTGGGGGGCCAGCAGGGCGAACGCCCGGCGGGCGCCACGCGACGTCACGCGGGCTCCAGGCTTCGCGTCGCACCCGGCATGGTCCCCGCTTCGATCCGTACGGTGCGGTCGGCCGCTACGGCGAGGGCCGCGGTATGCGCCACGACGACGACCGTCCGTCCCGCCATGAGGCGACGCAGGGCGTCGGCCACGATGGCTTCGCTCTCGGGGTCGAGGGCCGAGGCAGGCTCGTCGAGCAGCAGGAGGGGGGCGTCGCGCAGGAAGGCGCGTGCGATGGCGATGCGCTGGCGCTGGCCTGCCGACAGACCCCCGCCCCGCTCGCCCAGGAACGTCGCAGTGCCGCGGGGAAGGGCCGAGACGAACTCGGCGGCGCCGGCAAGCTCCAATGCCCGCCGGATGCCCTCCTCCGATGCCCCCGGCCTTGCCACTGCCAGGTTCTCCTCGATGGTCCCCCGGAACAGGTGCGGCCGCTGCGGGACCCACGCGACATGCTCCCGCCAGTCGCCAGCGGGCATGGCGCCAAGATCGACGTCACCGGCGGTGACCCGGCCCGCTGCGGGCTCCACCAGCCGGAGCAGCAGGGCCAGCACCGTGCTCTTGCCGGCTCCGCTCGGCCCTGTCAGGGCGAGGTGCTCGCCGGGGTGGATGTCCAGGGTGAGGCGGTCCAGGGCGGGCGCTGCCCTGCCCCGGTAGGAGACCGACACCTCCTCCAGGCGGATGGGCACCTGCCGCAGGTCCGGGACCACCAGACGGGGGAGCCCGCCGCCCGCCGCCTCGGCCTCTGCCTCGGCCTCCGCTGGCGCGGGGATCGCCAGCACCTCGAAGATGCGCTCGGCGGCGGCCATGCCTTCGGCGCTCGCATGGAACTGGACGCTCGCCAGGCGGAGGGGCCCGTAGACCTCGGGAGTGAGGAGCAGGACCGCGAGCCCCGCCGCGAGGGTCATGTGTCCGTCCACGAGGCGCAGGCCGATCGACACCGCCACGAGTGCGGTCGCCACCGCGGAGATGGTCTCCAAGGCGAAGGCCGAGAGGAATGCCACCCGCAGCGTCTTCATCGTTGCGCGCCGGTGCTCCTCGCTGACCGAGCCGATGAGCTCGGCCTGCGGCCCGCTCCTGGCGAACAAACGCAGGGTTGGGAGGCCGCGGACGGCATCGAGGAAGTGCCCGGCCAGCGTCCCGAGCAGGCGCCACTGCCGACGTGCGGGGGCCTGCGCGGCCAGGCCGATCAGCCATCCGAACAGCGGGACCAGGGGCAGCGTGACCGCGAGGATGAGGGCCGAGGTGCGGTCGGTGCGGACCACCCACCCCAGCACGGCCAGCGGGACGATGACGCTCAGAACCAACTGGGGAAGGAACCGGGCGAAGTAGGCGTCCAGGGCGTCGATGCCGCGGGTGGCCGCCAGCGTCACTTCCCCGGCGCTCTCCGCTGCGAGCCGGGCCGGCCCCAGGCCGACGATGTGCCCGGCGAGCGCACGCCGCAGGTCCCGCTTGGCCCGGGCGGCCCGGACGCCGGCGATGGCGGCCAGCCACCCGAGCCTGGGCGCTTCCTGGGCGAGGGTGGTGCCTGCCAGGAAGACCCGGGCGATGACCCCTGCGAGCAGGACGGCCTGGGCGACGAGGCACACCGCGCCGACGGTCCCGATCGTCACGCTCAGGGCCACGTAGCGTCGCACCGCCGGGCTGGCGCGGAGCAGCCGGGTGTCGATCGGCGGGGCCCGGCGGGGCCGGGGCGGCACGCTGTCCACGGGTGGCGCTACTGGCCCGGTGTGGCCGGCCCTGCGGCGCTCGGCCGGGACGCCGGTTGGGCCGCCGGTGGGGCGCTCGGTTGGACCGTCGGTGGGGCGCTCGCTGGGGCCGTCGGGTGACTCGCTGGGGCGCTCGCTGGGGCCGGCGGTGGGGCCGACGGTGGGGCCGGCGCTGGGGCCGGCGGTGGGGCCGGCGGTTGGGCTGCCAGCCGGCCCGAGGTTACGCGCGTGCGGAACACCCAGTAGGTCCAGCCCTGGTACGCGAGCACCAGCGGCGTGAAGATCGCGGCAACGATCGCCATGAGCCGGAGCGTGTAGTGGCCGGAGGCTGCGTTGTCGATCGTGAGGCTGTTGGCAGCCCCGAGGCTGGAAACCATCACCCTGGGGTAGAGGTTGAGGAATATGGTTGCGATCAAGAGGACGATCGCGAGCGCGGTCCCGACGAACGCCCAGCCCTCGAGCCGCTCGTGCACCAGCCAGGTGACGGCGATGGCGGCCCCCATCGCGGCCACGGGCACGAGCGGCGGGACCAGGCCCAAGTAGGCGGCTCGCTCGGCATTGACGTAGGTCCAGACGAGGAACCCGATGACCGCCAGGGCCGCCGGCCACGCGAGGCGCCGGGCGACCGCCCGGGCTCGCTGGAGGACATCGCCGTCGGTGCGCAGCGTGAGGAACACCGCCCCGTGCAGGGTGAACAGCAGCCCGGTCGTGAGGCCCGCCCAGAGCGCGTAGGGGTTGAGGAGGTCCAGCAGGGAACCGGTGAAGTCGTGGTGGGCGTCGATCGGCACGCCCCGCAGGATATTGCCCCAGGCCACCCCCCACAGCACGGCCGGGACGAGGCTGCCGAAGAAGATCGACCGGTCCCACAGCCGGCGCCACCCTGCGTCGGCGCCCTTGCCCCGGAACTCGAACGCAACCCCCCGCATGATGAGGGCGCCGAGGATGAGGAACAGCGGGAGATAGAAGCCGCTGAACATCGTGGCGTACCACTCGGGGAATGCGGCGAACGTCGCTCCGCCCGCCACGATGAGCCAGACCTCGTTGGCGTCCCAGAACGGGCCGATGGTGTTGACGACCACCCGGCGCCCCGCCTCGTCGCGGCCGACGACCGGCAGCAGGATCCCCACGCCGAAGTCGAACCCTTCGAGGAAGAAGTAGCCGGTCCAGAAGAGCGCGATCCCCACGAACCAGGCGACGGCCAGCCAGTCGTGGTGCATGTCAGTAGACCAGGGCCGGTTCAGCCTGGCCCGCTTCGTGCTCGTCGTCCTGCGCCGACGGCCCGGCCCGGCCGACGCGCGCCATCAGCCAGAAGTCGATGGCGGCGAGCACGCCGTAGAGGAGGGTGAAGCCGAGGAGCGTCGCCGTCACGTCGGCGGTCCCTACCGTGGGCGACACCGCCGTGGTCGTCTTCATCAGCCCGTAGATGACCCATGGCTGGCGGCCCATCTCCGTGAAGATCCACCCGGCCGAGTTGGCGATGTACGGGAGGGCGAGGGCGGGTACGAGGACCCACAGGAACCGTCGCGAGCGCTCCAGCCTTCGCCGGCGCATGAGGTAGAGACCCAGCGACGACAGCCCGATCATGGCGAACCCGGCTCCCACCATCGTCCGGAAGCCCCAGTAGGTCACCCAGATCACCGGCGTGTAGGAGCCCGGCCCGAACTGTGCCCGCTCCTGGGCCTGGATGTCGTTGATCCCCTCGACCTTCCCGTTCCAGCTGTTGGTGGCGAGCACCGAGAGCAGGTGGGGCAGGCGGATCTGGAAGATCGGCTGGCCCGACAGGTTGCCGATGGTGAGCAGCGAGAAGCTGGCGCCGGTCTCGGTGTCGTAGAGCGCCTCGGCCGCCGCCATCTTCATCGGCTGGATCTTCGTCATCACCTGGGCCTGCATGTGGCCGACGAAGGCGACCCCGAGGGAAGCGACGAAGGCCACGACCATGGCGATGCCGGCAGCCTTACGGAACAGCTCCACCTCGTTGTGGCGCAACAGGTGGAAGGCGCTGATGCCGATGACGAAGAATGCACCGGTGGCGATGGCCGCCAGGATGGTGTGCCAGAACGTAACGATCAGGATCTGGTTGGTCAGCACCGCCCAGAAGTTCGTCAGCGTCGCCCGGCCGGTCGCGGGGTTGATCCGGAACCCGACGGGGTGCTGCATCCAGGAGTTCGCGGCCAGGATCATGAGGGCCGAGAGTATCGACCCGATGCTGACGATCCAGATCGTGGCCAGGTGGAGGCGGGGCGACAGCCGCTCCCGGCCGAAGATCCACAGCCCGAGGAAGGTCGATTCGAGGAAGAAGGCCATCAGCCCCTCCATCGCCAGCGGGGGGCCGAAGACGTCGCCGACGTAGCGGGAGTACTGGGACCAGTTCATCCCGAACTGGAACTCCTGCACGATGCCGGTGACGACCCCCAGGCCGAAGTTGATGAGGAACAGCTTCCCGAAGAAGGAGGTCATGCGCCGGTAGACGTCGTTGCCGGTACGGTGCGCGGCGGTCTGGAAGATGGCGAGGAGGAACCCGAGCCCGATGGTCAGGGGGACGAAGAGGAAGTGGTACACGGTCGTGATGCCGAACTGCCAGCGGGCGAGCTCCAGGCGAGTCACGGTCGTCTCCCTGCCTAGGCGGTCATTCGCCCAGCCACAGGCTACCCCCTCGTGGCTCCCCCGGGACGCCGGGCGGCGATCTCCTCCAGGCGGTGGCGGAAGTTCATGACGCCGTTCGCCGGGGCGCCGAGCTCCGCGACCCGTTCTGCGAGCCGCCGGTCCGAGGTGACGACCCGCAGCGTGCTCGGCTCTGGGTCGGCGGCGACCATCCGGACGATCTCGTCGTCGGCGGCGTTGGCGCCGTGGCGGGTGGCATACGCCACGGTCACGCTGCCATGGCGTCCCGGGGCGACGTCGGGGAGCCGGCGGTCGAAGACGGCGGTCACGTCCTCGCCGGTCGCTGCCGCGTAGGCATCGAGCTCGTCGATGAGCCGGCGCGCCGCCCGCTCGGGGTTGTTCCACCACCCGTCCGGCCGGGAGCCCATGAGGTTCGAGCCGTCGACGAGCCAGCGGGTCTTAGAGCCGCTGGACCGCGAGCTGGGCATAGGCCTGTCCTCCCGTGCCCCCGATGGGCATGTGGACCCCATCCTTGCCGAACCACTGCGGGTGCGCGGCGGCGAGGGCGTTCCAGTCGGCGACAGCGCAGCGCCGGTCCGGCGTGCACCCCGCCTGGATCACCGCGTTGTTGGACGCCACCCAGGAGCAGTACGGGCAGTGGTCGGTGAGCAGCACGAGGCGGCGCCCGGCGGCGACGGCCACGAGTTGGTCGAGCTGGGCCGGGGTGAAGGTGCCGTTGGTCCCGAAGTGCACGATGACGCTGGCGCCGAGCCGGCCGGTGGCCGCGAGCGCCCGCATCCCGGCGATGCCGGCGTCCGCGCCGCGGCTGACCACGGCGTCGATGGCGATGCCCGGCACCATGGCGCGGAGGTTGGGGGCTGCGTCGAGCATGACGGAGTCCCCGATGGCCGAGACACCGCCGGCGGGCGGTGTCGCCGGGGGGGGTGCCGGCAGGGCGGGCCGCGGCGTGGTGCGGGTGGGGGCCGGAGCCGTCCGGGGGGCAGCGTGGGTGGGGGGCGGGACGGGCGCCGGACCCGGGGGTGGGGTGGACGGCGGCGTCGGGGTCGGAGAGTCCGTCGGTGACTCCTTGGGAGTTGGTGCCGGGAGAGAGGGCGCCGGTGCGGAGGGCGCCACGGCGGCCGGCTGGACGTGTTGGCATCCCGCAGCTGCGAGCAGGACGGCGGCGGCGAGGGCGGCGGCTGCCCTGCGGGGTCGGTGCGGCATGGGCGGCTCCTTACCGGAGGGCGGCGGCGATCAGGTCCGCGTACTGCTGGGCGCCGGTGCCGCGCAGGTGGACGCCGTCGTTCCAGAACCATTGGGGGTGGGCGGATGCGGCGGCGTTCCAGTCGAGAAGGTAGACCTTCCCGTTGGCCCCGTTGACCCCGTTGACCCCGTTGACCCCGTTGACCCCGTTGGCGCGGACGGCGGCCTCGAGCGTCGCGTTGTCCGAGTTCTGCCAGGGCCTCGGCACGTGCACGTTCAGGATGATCACCCGGCGGCCCGCCAACTTCGCCAGGATGCTGCGCAGGACTGCGGGGTCGATGGTCCCGTTGGTCCCCGTCTGAAGGATGACGTTCTTGCCGAGGTGCCCGCTGCCGAGCAGTTTTTCGATCGTGGCGAAGGCGTCCGTCGCCTGGCGGCCTTCCACGGCGTCGACGACGGCCCCGGGGAAGGCGCGCTTGAGCTCCGGCGTCGCGCCGAGCATCACCGAGTCGCCGACCGCCGTCAGGCTCCATGCCGGTTGGGCCCCCTGGGCCCCCTGGGGAGGCGGGGTCGCCTGGGCCGGGTTGGCCGGTTGCGCAGGTGAAGGGGATGCCTTCGGGGCCCCGGCCCCCCGGTGAGCCGAGATCTGGCCGACCGCAGCCGGCGCGCGTGAGGCCGGGTGCCGGGATACCAGGAACAGCCCAGCCCCGAGCCCGATCAGGAGGCACGCCGCATAGATGGCGGTGGCCGTGCGCCAGGTCTTCGGGATGTTGATCTTCGACGGCACGCCCTCGACCCATGCCCGCAGCCCTTTGGCGCGGATGGGCTGCTCGACGAAGCGGTAGCTGGCCTCGGCCGCGGCGACGGTCAGTGCGAGCCGGAGGAGCATGTCGCCCCCCTTCGTGAACGCCACGTCGAGCTGCGGGCGGGTGAACACGAAGATCGGCCAGTGCCACAGGTACAGGCCATAGGAGCGCGTGCCCAACCAGCGCAACGGCTCCTGGCCCAGCGCGGTCTCCAACCAGCTTCCCTCCCGGCCGGTGGCGACGACCGCGAATGCAGCCATGGCGGCGAACACCAGGAACCCTCCCCGGTACAGCGCCGGCATGAACTCGTTGGTGTGGACCATCGCCCAGCAGACACCGGCCAGCCCGAGCGCCCCCAGCACGTCGAGGAGGTTGCGGAAGCGCAGCATCCACCCTTGCCGCGCCGCGATGATGGCGAGGGCCGCCGCGCCCGAGCCGAGCAGCACCCCTATCGCATGGGTGTCGGTGCCGTAGTACACGCGGGACGCGTCTGCACCGTAGGGGACGTTGTGCGCCACCGCGATCACGGCCATCAGGGCGGTGGAGGCGGCCGCCCCGCCGCAGGCGACCGCAGCCACCACTTTCAGCCGGCGGATGCCGGCGGAGCCCCCGAGGATCAGCGCGACCGTCGCCGGCCAGACGAGGTAGAACTGCTCCTCCACGGCGAGCGACCACAGGTGCTGCAGGGGCGAGGGCCTCCCGGTGGCCTGGAAGTACGACTGGTGGTGGACGATGAACCACCAGTTGGCCACGTAGCCGAGGGAGGCCACGATGTCTCCCCGGACCTTCGCCACCTCCTGGGGCCAGAACAGGACCAGGGCGGCGGTGGTCACGACCAGCACCAGACCCAGCGCCGGCAGGAGTCGCCGTGCCCTGCGCTTGAAGAAGCTCGCGAGGCAGATGGTGCCGGTCCGCTCCACCTCGGCGATGAGCAGCGTCGTGATGAGGAAGCCCGAGATCACGAAGAACAGGTCGACCCCGAGGAACCCGCCCGGCACCCACCGGACCCCGGCATGGTAGAGCAGCACGGCGACGACGGCCAGCGCCCGGAGGCCGTCGAGACCGGGACGGTAGCGGGTCGTGCCGGACGGGGACCCCGACGGGAGCCGGGACGCAGACCCGGCCTGAAACCCGGGTTGACCCATCGCCCGCAACGGCTCGGCTGGCGATGGTCGACGGGGAGCCGACGGAAGGTTCGCTGGCCGCCAGGTGGCGGGCGGGGGTGTCCAGGCGGGCTCGGCCGAGCGGGACCGCCGCCGGCGCGACGAATGGAAACTTCTTCCGTAATCACTCATTGTGGGCTCGGCCCTCTAGCTTGCCGTCCCGAGCCGAGGATTGCCAATCCGCCGCCGCACCCACGCCCGGGCGGCCTGCGGCCAGGGTAGTGCCGGGGGTTCAAGAGGTGTGGAAGTTTTGGTACGTAGAACAGCCCTTAATTACCACACCTCTGCCGCCACGGGCGACTCAACCACGAGCCCGCCCCAACGGGACGTACGGGAGGGTCCGGGACGCCCATTCGAGGAAGACGAACTCCTGCTCGCGGCAGGTCTCGTCCTCGCATCGCCCTCGGCCCACTGGGCGGTTATGGCCTCCAGGCCGACCGCTGGTCCGTTGGTTGCAGCATCACCTACGTGGTCAACCCCTGGTATGGACCTCAGAGCGCCATCCGGGGTGCTCGAGACCCGGCGGATCGTACTGCCGCAGCGACAGGCACGACGTTCACTGGAACGAAGCCCTCGTCACGATGTCCTTCGCGGGGATGTCCTTCCTGACGATGACGAGCTTGCCGTTGTCGGTGAGCAGATTAACGGCCCTGCCCGGTGCGGGGTATGCGAGGAGTGCGCTGACGTTGAGCACGCGAAGCCCGCAGAGCTCGCGGTATCCCAAATCGAAATCTGGTCTCGGGGATTGGGCTGAGCGATATCCGCCGCAGGTAGACGTGTAGTACCCCGCCCCTTAGGGTTTAGGGTGGCGTAGGCGATCAAGTTGACGCTCCAGCTGTGCTTCTTTCCGTCGCAGTAAAAGGCGGCTGAGTTGCCACGGCCCTGGGTCTGCCTACTGTCATAGGCGTCTAC
>WNFC01008478.1_pt1 | contig 17390 bp, 16 predicted proteins | sample 5400541 | NCBI WGS metagenome assembly WNFC01 (sample SAMN13153342, study PRJNA577476) | soil metagenome | isolation source: 120 cm saprolite under Douglas fir tree site 2 hole 2 replicate 1 | place: USA:California | collected 2015-04-18
AGCCGCATCTGAGTCTGTCGCACACCATTAGCGACAGCGCCCGTTCCTCGATCAGCGCGGGGTTCACCGCATAATCATCGTCAGTCCGCTGGGGGTCGTGTAGCGCGTCACGTCGAGGTAGTTCGCGGGCGCCTGCTCGTTCAGGTGCAGGGGATGTCCCGCAGGTGGATCGCAAAAAAACGTGGCGTGCTGCCTCGGCTCACCGCTTCCGCTGAAGCGGCCTCCGAAAATTGCATGCGCTGCCGCAGAACCCGCCGTAAGCGAAGCCGAGCAGGGTGCGGAAACTACTATGCACCGCCGACAGACTACCCCCACCTAACCTCCCCCTGGTCAGGGGGAGGGATTGGAGGCACCAGCACTAGTTCGGTCGCTACAAACTTTAGACGGATTTACGCAACTGAGTACTGATGTGGCCGGTATGGTCATTTGGTCCCCGCATTTACAGCAGTCAGGCAACCCCCACCCTGCCCTCCCCCTGGTCAGGGGGAGGATCAAAGGCGCTTCGGCGCCCGACCAACAACCCGAACACGCCGAATCAAGAACCCAAACCCTTTGTTGCGCGAAATCATGCAACTAAGCACTAGTGAGGCTCGGCTCCGCTGCGCTCCGCCTGGTGCTGGTGCTCGTTATCGGCTACTTGAAAACACAGATGGACAATACGCGCGGCGGCGTCGCCGATCGAGGCCTGATGGGCGCGGCGGCCCATCTCGTACAGGCATTCAGGCCGGGCGCCCAGCCGTTGCAACACCTGGGCGAGATTTTCGCCAAGATGTTCATCATCGGCAACAACCACAGCGCCGCCTACGCGAGCGAGCACGCGTGCATTATGCTCCTGCTGATGGTCGCGGTGGAACGGATAAGGAACAAACACCGCAGGGCGGCCAGCCAAGGCGATTTCGGAAACGGTCATTGCCCCTGCGCGGGCGATTATCAGGTCAGCGCGGTCAAGGGCAGCGGCGATGTCATCGATGAACGCGATGACCCTGGCCTCGCGGCCGAGCGTGCGATAAGTCTCCTCCACCAGCCCCGCGTCAGCCTCCCCAGTCTGATGAGTGATGGCCACTGGAATAACATTTTCCTGCAGAATCCTGAAGGCGTCGAGCACACCGAGATTGAGGCGATGAGCACCGCTGGAGCCGCCTAAAACAAGCACTTGTAGCGGTCCGGAATGTTGTCGGGCCGCCTGTGGCATCTTTGAAAACCGCACAGGATTGCCGGTCACCTCGACCTTAGCGGCGTTGAACGCGTCAGCAGCGTCGACAAAACCTACGCAAATTTTGCGAGCGAACCGCCACAGCATTCGGTTAGCCAACCCTGGCCGCGTATTTTGCTCCATCAGGATCAGCGGAGTGCCACGCATGATGGCGGTGACTGCAATCGGCGCCGAGGCATAGCCGCCGGCACTCACCACCAGGTCGGCGCCAAAACTGCGGAGCAAGCTGCGCGCGCGGCCCAACGCCCGGACAAATTCCCCCATCGCGCGCAGCCGCGTAAGCGGCGATTTGCCGATAAACCCTTGCACCTCGAACAGTTCATAGTGCAGGCCACTGCGCGGAAACCACTTGGCTTCCAGCCCATTACTGGCGCCGACGAACAGCACTTCCGTATCAGGGCGCGTGCGGCGCATCTCCTCCCCCACGGCGACGGCCGGAAACAGATGGCCGCCGGTACCTCCGCCTGCGATAATCGCCTTCAGCGCCATGACCGGTTCTCTGGCTATGCGTTTCTTCCGGCTCTGGGAGCGAAGGTCTCTGCCTGAGACGGCAACAGGCCGGGAAGCGGTTGTCGCACTGAGTATTCTTTTTTCGGGGTAAGGCTGGTTGCCGGGCGTCGCGAAAGCGCCAGCAATACTCCCAGTTGTGCCAGCGCCATCACCATTGAGCTGCCACCATAGCTGACGAATGGTAGCGGCAGTCCCTTCGTCGGCACCATTCCGATCACCACTGCGATATTAATCAGCACCTGCAGGGCAAAAAGCGAACTGACGCCAACCCCAAGCAGGCTGGCGAAAGGATCAGGCTCCGCATGTGCCATCCGCATTCCGCGAAACAACAGGGCCGCGAACAGGGTGAGAACCGCCAAACCGCCGATGAGCCCGAAGTCGTCGGTGACGACCGCGAAGACGAAATCGGTATGCGCTTGTGGCAGATAAAACATCTTTTGCCGTCCGGCGCCGAGTCCCTGTCCCCATTTGCCGCCCTCGCCCAAAGCGATAAACGATTGAATCAGTTGAAAGCCGGCGCCGCGCGCGGCGCTCCAGGGATCGAGAAAGGCGGCGAATCGCTTTTTCCGGTAGGGTTGGGCAATAGCCTGAACCGCCAGGACGCCGAGCGCTATCCCACCCGCCTCGGCCAGATGTTTAGGGCACGCGCCGGCTGCGAACAGCATCGCGAATACCAGCATGACGATTATCACGGCGCTGCCAAAATCCGGTTGTTTCAACAGCATCGCGACCAAGGGCAGGACGATTACGATGGTGGGTAGCACGCCGGCCTTCAGCTCATGCATCCGCGGCTCGCGGCGAGACAGAAAATCGGCCAGGAAAAACACCAGCCCGAGCTTGAGCAATTCGGAGGGTTCGGCCAACACGGGTCCGAGCCGTACCCATCGGCGGGCGCCACCGCGCACCAGCCCCACACCCGGAATCCATACCGCTAGCAGCAGTCCGCTCGACAAGACCGCGAGCGGCGCCACCAGCCGGCTTAAACCAGCTAAAGAGAATTGCGAGACCAAAGCCCCGAGCGCGAGTCCCGCCGCGATGTGCATCATCTGCGCTTTGAAAAAATGGAATCCATCACCGGTCTTCGCTCGACCAAGGAAATAAGTCGTATTCAACACCATCAGAGATCCGACCAGCAGCAGCACCGCCGCCGGCACGTACAGCCACGGATCGGGGCCGCGCCAATTCACCCGCTCAAAGCGCGCGAACCAGCTCCTGAAATACGCGCCCGCGCTCTGCATAATTCTTGAACTGGTCGAAACTGGCGCAGGCCGGCGACAACAACACCGTATCGCCCGGCAGCGCTTCGGCCGCCGCCCTTGCCACCGCCTCGTCCAAGGTCTGGACGCATTCAACCCGGGTACTGCCGTCGACGACGGCTCGCATCATTTCGCGCGCGGCCCCATACAGGAGCAGCAATCTAACCTTTTGCCGCAATGGTTCACGCAGTGCAGCGTACGAACCGCCCTTGTCGACGCCGCCAGCAATCAAAAGCACCGGCGCCCGAACCGCCGTCAATGCCTGGACGACAGCGCCCACATTCGTACCCTTGGAGTCGTCGACAAAGGTGACGCTGTTTTTCTCGCGGACGAATTCGAGCCGATGCGGCAAACCGCGAAACTCGGCGAGCGTGCGCTCGATGAGTTCAGGTGCGAGCTCGAGCGCGAGGGCGGCTCCTGCCGCCGCCATCGCGTTTGTGCGATTAAACCGGCCCGGCAATCGAAACCCGTCAAGGGGAATCGTTCCATTCTTCCCGCCCAGCATGAAACGCAGGCCGGACTCATCCCAGATCGCCTCATCCGCCGGCGCCGCGGGCTTTTCGAGCCCGAAACTCAGGACCTGCGCGCGCAGCTCTTTCCGGAGTTGCCACACCGACGGGTCGTCGCGATTCAGAATCGCCCAATCGCCGGCGTCCTGATTTTCGAAGATACGCGCCTTGGCCCCCCCATATTCGTCCAGGTCGCGATAGCGATCGAGATGGTCGTCACTCAGGTTCAAATGAATCGCGACCCGGGGCTTGAACCGCTGGATGGTTTCGAGCTGATAACTCGATACCTCGACCACCGCGAGCTCGAAATCACCTCCAATCGCTGCGACCAGCGGGGTGCCGAGATTTCCGCCGACGAAGGTCTTCACGCCCGCGTTCGTGCAGATCTCGCCGATTAGAGAGGTCACGGTACTTTTGCCATTGGTGCCGGTCACCGCCACTATCGGAAATTTGATAAAGCGGCTGGCAAGTTCCAATTCGCCAATGACCGGGGTTCCCGCCGCATGCGCCGCCTGAACCAATGTTGAGGTTGGTGGCACGCCTGGGCTGACGACCATCAGATCCACGCCGCGGAGCCAGGCCGGCTCTTCGCCGCCCAGGTATACCTCGCCCCGGGGCAAATCGGAGTTGGGAAGTTCACTGCGTGTATCTGTCAGTACCAATGAGGCCCCGAGCGAGGCGAGGAATCGTGCGGCGGCGCTTCCGCTAACGCCCAGTCCAACCACCATCACGCAGTTGCCGCGAAGCTCCATCGAGTGCCGCTCATCTGAGCTTGAGCGTGCTCAATGCAATCAGTGCGCACACTATCGAGATTATCCAAAAGCGGGTGACTACCACCGTTTCAGGCCATCCCGCCAACTCGAAATGATGATGAATCGGGGCCATGCGGAAAATGCGCCGATGCGTCATTTTGTAGTAGTAACGTTGCATGATCACCGAGATCGCCTCGAGCACGAATACACCACCCGCCAGCGGCAGCACCAATTCCTGTTTGGCCAGTAGCGCCACGGTGCCCAGCGCTCCTCCCAGCGCCAACGCTCCGACGTCGCCCATCATCATCGAAGCCGGGTAGGCGTTGTACCACAGGAATCCCATTGAAGAAGCGATCAACGCGGCGCAAAAAATCGCGATCTCGCCCACACCATCAACGTGCGGAACGTCAAGATAACGCGCAAATTTCAGGTTGCCGGCGACGTAGGTGAAAATCCAATAGCAGAACCCTACCGTCATGACCGGACCGATCGCGAGACCATCGAGCCCGTCGGTCAGATTCACCGCGTTGGAGGAAAATACAATCACCGCCATTGCAAATGGAATATATCCCCACCAGTGCAGGTTGGGATGAAGCCGTTTAAGAAATGGCACCGTTAGTTCGGTCGAAAAACGCTCAATCCCAAACAGCCACACCGCGGCCACAAAAGCGCAGCCGAATTGCCAGGCTAGTTTCTGCCTTTCGGTCAAACCGCGGCCCTTGCCCAGCTTGAGTTTGAGGTAATCGTCGCTGAGGCCGATGGCGCCGAAGCTCACGGAGACAAAGAGCGCGATCCAAAGGTAGGGATCGGTCAGGTTCGCGAACAGAATCGTGACCACGATGCACGACGCCAGGATCAGCAGTCCCCCCATAGTCGGCGTGCCGGCTTTCTTTTGATGGCTTTGCGGCACTTCTTCGCGGATCGTTTGGCCGATGCTCGCGGCGCGGAAACGCTGAATCAGCAAAGGAGCGAGCGCGAGGGAGATTACCAGGGCGGCGAGCCCTGCCAGCACCGAACGGAAAGTCTCGTAACGCAGAACGTTCAGACCCGGATAACGCCCATGCATCGAGAACAACCACAAGTAGAGCATGGTCCTTTAGGTTTGCCGCTTCCTTAGTGCGACGCAAGATGCTGAGTGTTTGTGAACGAATTGGCAAAAGTGCTCCTTCGGGGGAAAAACATAAGCATTTTCAAGGGCTGATTGTTCGCAGGATCAATTCACTCACAAACCCTGAGGAGCACAGACGGCGACGCCTTTGCCAGCAGGCTGGGGAAAAAGGCTTTCCGCAGCCTGCTTGCCCTCTCTGTAATCTCCCCCAGAGGCTGATCATGTCCCATAAGTCAATGGCTGGACACTGGTTGTGATGCCGGGTGCTACATAGCCGAAGGCCCCTCTGTCATTCTCGCGCGTGTCTGGCGCGCGAAGAATCCCGGAGCCGCGAGAGCAAACTGCCCCGGTCTAGCGTGAGCGCTAGCACGGGCTGGCTCGCCGTAAGATGGCGCAGACGCGGGATTCCTCACGCGCGGCAGCCACGCGCGCGGGAATGACAGGCGAACGCGATGGCCGCGGCCAACGCCGCACCGCCATCGCGCTCCATGGTGACCAGTGCCCAGCAGTGCCCAGCATCGTACTTATGGGTAATGATTAGCCCCCAGAGGGGAGAACTAAACACTAGCGCAGCCGAAAGGCGGAGCGAGCTAACGAGTCTGCGAGGTGCGAATCAAAATGGTAGAAAGCCAGTTTTATTGCAGGGTGCGGAAAGAGTTTTCATAAGCAAATAGGTTTTTCCGCACCCTGATAGTGGGGGAATAAGAGAGGCGAGAGGGCAGAGCTGCTCTCATGCCTGGTGTGGCATCAGCGGAAGGCAAGCGTCCGCCGTCCCAGCGTTGGGTGAGACAGGCCCCTGACCTCTCATCCCGAAAGCCCGGAAAAACTGCGGACCCTCCGGACCCTCCAAGTAGCGAAGATTCGAATGGGTAGCTCTCGAGCCGCCCGCTGGGGAAACGCTCGACAATAGGGCGACTCGATAACCACCCCAACCTGCCTCTCATTGCCGCCTTGTGAGACCCGCCAGCTCCTGCACTACCACGCGATCGTCGAAGTCCAGCCGCTGTGAACCGACGAGCTGATAATCCTCGTGACCCTTACCTGCAATCACCACCATATCGCCCGGCCTGGCGATTCGAAGCGCAAGGGCAATCGCGCCGCGCCGATCCGGTTCGACCAGGTAACCTGAAGATGTGCGTGCCGCCGGCTCGTCGATTCTTGGCAGCGCAGTGCTCGCCAGCCCCGCCTCCACTTCTGCGATGATCGCAAGCGGCGGTTCGGTGCGCGGATTGTCGGAAGTTAACACCGCTACGTCCGCCAGGCGCCCGGCGATCTCACCCATAATCGGGCGCTTGCCGCGGTCGCGGTCGCCCCCGCATCCGAAAACACAGATAAGCCGCCGGGGTCCGAGCCTGCGCAGCGTGTCGAGCATTGCGCTGAGGGCGTCGGGCTTGTGAGCATAATCGACCAGCACTCGAACGCCTTCTGGCGCGGTCACCGTCTCCAGCCTGCCGGGGGCCCCTGGGCATCGCCGCACCCCCGCCACCACCGCGTCCGATTCGATGCCCAGGGCCACCGACACGGCAGAGGCCCCCAAAATATTGAGCAGGTTGATTTCCCCCAACAACGGCGAACGAATGTCAAAACGACGTCCGGGTGCAGCGATCGTGGCCGAAATTCCGTCCAAGCCAATTTCAAACGCGGCCGGATGAACGTCGAGCGCCGGGGCCATCCCGAAACTCAGCTTCCGTCCCGTTATCGCCTCCAGTACGCGCGCACCGTAGCTGTCGTCGCCGCGGACTATCGCAACCGGCTCGGGGTGAGTGCTTCGAGGTAACAGCTCAGTAAACAACCTGAGCTTGGCCGCAAAGTATTTCTCCAGCGTCAGGTGATAGTCGAGATGGTCACGGCCCAGATTGGTGAAAATACAGGCGCGGAAACTCAACTGGTCAACGCGGCGTTCTTCCAGACCGATGGAAGAGATTTCGGCAGCTGCGGCACCGACCCCAGCGTGCTCCATGGCCGCAAGCGCAGCCTCGAAATCGAGCGACTCGGGGGTGGTGAGTCCACTGTAGAGTTTGCGCCCACCCGCGAAAGTTCCAATCGTGCCGATGATGCCGCAGGGGAGCCCAGCCGCTTCGAAAATCGAGGCCAGCAAATAACTGGTGGTGGTCTTGCCGCTGGTGCCTGTGATCCCGATCAGCTGCAGTCGGCGGCTGGGTGCCTTGAAAAAGCGAGAGGCAGCGAGACCCATCAAACGCCGCGGCCATGCAGATTCGATGATAGTTGCCGCGGGACGCGCATCCTCATCCGCCCACCGCCGCACCACCAGGGCGCGCGCCCCGCGGTTCAACGCTTGTTGGATATTGGCGCGCTCCTGCCTCGCATCGCGCGCGGTCGAAAAGAAGAGCTCACCGGGCTTAACCTGACGGGAATCATAAGCCAGCCCGCTCACGGCGACCTCGCGGTCGCCGATCACGCGCTGCACCTCCGCGTCTGCAATAAGTTCGCTGAGTCTCATCGGGCGATGCAACGTGCCCCCACCACTCGGGCGGCCGAGCAATGGCGCCCTCTGTGTTCCCTTCGCAACTGGAAGGACCTCGCCGCCAGTCGTCTCCGGCGAGACTGAGATGGCCCCGCCGGCAATGAGAATGCTCTAGCGGCCGCGCGCGACGCCGCGGCGCGCCTGGAGAAGGCGCCTTCCAACGGAGGCAGAAGGTGCGACGTCTTCTCGTCGGGAGCGGCCAGCACGATTTGAACGCCACTCGTCGGCCTCTTGGGATTCAACCATCTGGTCGACTTTTCCGGAACCCCGGGCATCGGCTCCTGACTTACTACGTAGCCGTCACCCTTTACTTCGAGGGCAAGCTCATGGTTGCGGGCGACGGCGAGCGCCGATCTCAGGCTGAGACCACGAAAATCCGGCATGCGCGGGTTGTCCTCGTGCAATTCGTCAGTCGCTGAGTCTGCTCGATGTTGTTCCGTAAAGCCGGACGGCATCCCTTCGTTATCGGCAGCCGAGTTCGAATCGTGATCTTCCGGAGGAGAGAAAAACTCCAACCCGTTACCTATTGGGAGCAGACTTGCGCTCTCGACGGGCGGATGCGCCGGTGCAACGGCCATTCGTTGCAGCGCATCGGAAGCTATTTCGCTGAAAACCGGAGCCGCGACCAGTCCGCCAAAACGGCCATGCGGCACATCATAAAGAACTACCAGGATCACAAGCTTCGGATCCTCAGCCGGGACGAATCCGACGAACGAGGCTACCAGCCGATCGCGATAATATGTCCCAGTCGCCGGATTAACCATTTGCGCCGTGCCGGTTTTACCGGCCACTGTGAAATCCGCGACGCGGGCCAGATGCGCGGTGCCATCGCGGCCATTCACAACCCCGCGCAGCACCTGATTCATGGTATGCGCAACCGCCGGGGTTATGGCGCGACGCAATACCTGAGGACTGTGACTCAGCACTTCACGGCCGTCCGCATCGTAGGCCGCCTTAACCACGTAGGGGCGCATCACCGCCCCGCCGTTTGCGATCGCGGCATAAGCCGTCACCAGTTGAATCGGGGTGACTGCCAATCCCTGGCCGAAGCCGTGATTGGCCAGTTCGATATCACGCCAGCTCGACGGCGGCCGCACCGTACCGGTGGCTTCACCGGGCAGGTCGATCCCAGTCTTGCTGCCGAGGCCGAAGGCGCCAATTCCGTCGTAGAAGCGGTGTCGTCCCAACGCCAGCGCAAGCTTGGCGGCGCCAATATTCGAAGAAACCTCGATAATCCCGCTCAGTGTGAGCCAGCCATAACGGCCATCGTCATGGATGACTTGTCCGCCGACATGCCATTCACCCTGCTCGCAATAGATCTGCCGCGACCTATTGGTTACCCGATCCTGGAGAGCGATGGCGCCGAGCAGGCCCTTCATCGTCGAGCCCGGCTCGAAGGCATCCTGCACCGCAGTATCGTGCAGGCGGTCGCCTGCTTCCGAGCGCTCGGCGCCAACGTTGGCGAGCGCAAGCACCTCACCGGTAAAAGGATCAACTATCACTACCGCCCCCCGGCGGGCGCCACTTTGCACCACTTGCTCGGAGAGGTAGTTCTCAGCCTCAGCCTGAATGGAGGAATCAATAGTCAATTCGAGTTGCGCGCCCGCCTTGGGAACCGTCAACTGTAAGGGGGAGTCCAAAATCGGATGGCCGAGGGCGTCCTGATAAAAGTGCAATTCAAGCGGCTCGCCGCGCACCAGCTTGTCATATTGTAGCTCCACGCCGGAGAGCCCCTGGCCATCCATCCCCGCCACCCCGACCACCGCCGCGGCCAGGTTGCTCTCCGGGTAGAAACGCTTGTATTCGCTCACCGCACCGACGCCCTTGAGGCCAAATTGTTCAACCTCGCGTGCCTGCGACGGCGCCAAATGACGCGCCAGCCACACGAACGGAGCTCCATGACCAAGCCGTGATTGGAGTTCGGCGGCACTTACGCCCAGCATCGCCGCCAGATGTGCCCGGTCAGCGGGCGAGCTGTTCACCAGCAGAGCGCGCGGGCGGGCGTATATCGAGCGGGTCTCGGCCGATAACGCGAGCGCCTTACCGTTACGATCGACGATCGGCCCACGCACCGCGGCCAACTTCATTTCCGCGCTGTGCTCACTACGTCCCAAGGAGACCAGCCGTGGTCCATCGACCAGCACGATAACCGCGAGTCGAAGCGCGGTGAGCGCGAAGAGTCCCGTAAGCGCTAAAGTCAATGCGCCAATACGAGCGCGGCGCTGTTTAAATGCTCCATCCACTGCTTCATCACAGCCTGTCGGGAAACAGGTTCACGCCTGTTCCGATTTTACCTCATCATCACTACTTGCCCCGGCGCCGGTGGGCGTAGACCATACTTAGGTGCCAGCGAACGTAACCGGTGATACGAACTCAATTCGGCCGCCTCCAGGCGCAGCCGCTGATCCTCCTGTTGGAGCTTTTCCACTTCGAGTCTAAGCGCCGACAGGCGATAGCCTTCCTGGATCACTTCCAAACGCACCATCAGCATCGCGAATCCGACCAGCACCACTGCGGTGGCCAGCAATGCCGGTAGCAGCCTGGCCGGCTTCGCGCTGGGTTTGCGACGGCACTTCAATACCGCATCCTCAGCTACGGCCGCGAGGATGTGTGTCAAGCCGTATGACGTTTTGCTTCAATGAGCTTGCCTTTCGATGCATCTGAGCCGAGCGCTACGCGCTCGCCGGTTATTTGCCGTTTCCTCGGCGTCAGGCCGCATTGCCTTGCGTGAGATGGCAATGAATTCTGCGGTTTTGGTCAGCTCGCGGAAACGTTGCTTGACTGGCCGATCCTCCAGGGAGTGATATGCCAGCATTACCAGCCGGCCGCCGGCCGCCAGCCGTAGCGGCGCCTTCTCGAGCAGCACGGCCAAACTCTCCAGCTCTCGGTTAACCGCGATCCGGAGTGCCTGGAAAGCGCGGGTGGCAGGATTGATCCTGCCGAAGCGCCGTCCGCCGACCGCACTCGCGATCACTGTCGCCAATTCGCCAGTGGTTTGGAGCGGGTGGCGGTGGCGGGCGGCAACAATTGCACGCGCAATCTGGCGTGCGGCCCGCTCCTCTCCAAAATCTCGGAGAATGCGCGCGATTTCTTCTTCGGATTCCTCGTTGACGATATCGTACGCACGCAGCTTCTGACGGCGGTCCATCCGCATATCGAGCGGTCCGTCGGCCCCAAAACTGAAGCCGCGCTCCGGATCATCCAGAGCGAAACTGCTCATCCCGAGGTCGGCCACGATTGCCCCTGCCGTGGGGCTGCCAGAGCGATCGAGCATCAGGTCGAGATCGCGAAAGTCTGCCTGTTGCAACGTCACACGAGAGCCAAAGCGGGCAAGACGCTCGGCCGCGCCGCGCAGCGCGGCGTCGTCGCGATCGAGTCCCAGCAGATGGGCGCCAGTTTCCTCCAGCATCCGTTCGGCGTGGCCCCCGGTGCCAACGGTTGCGTCAACAATCAGGATTGGCTTGCAGGCGCGGACGAGCCGCCCCACCTCCTCAGCCATCACCGCCACATGCTGGCGGCCCGCCGCGCTGAAGCCTTGTTCCCCGTCGAAGTGCATCCCGCCCGATTCGTACATAACCGTGGTCAAATGTTGATTTTCGCCAGGAATTCCGGGTTCTGTAAATTTTCCTCGGCCATATTTAGAATTCGCTCGAGGGAGGGCTTGTCCCACAGCTCAAACCGATTATGCTTGGCAGAAAAAGTTACTTCCCGTCCGAGGCGGGCGAATTCTCTGAGCCTCGGCGGGATCAGAATGCGGCCCTGGCGGTCCACCGGAACCTCGTGTGCGCCACCGATATAGAAGGTTTCGTACAATTGTGCTTCGCGGTCCGTGGCGCGGCTGCCGCTGAACTTGGCCACCACTTTCTCCCATTCGTTGGGCGGAAAGAGCTCAAGCAGGCGCTCGTGGTCGATAATGAAATTAGTGATATACAGACGGTCATGACCTTCACGTTGCAAGACCTCACGAAAGCGCGAAGGAATGCTCACCCGCCCTTTCTCGTCGATCGCGTGGTCGAAACGACCGTTGAACACCGCGCTCCTCCCGCATCAACCACAACATCCCACTCTCTCCCACCTGAGTCAAGAAGCTAATGTCAGCCATTTGCGATTGCTGCGCCCTAATGGTTTGATTGCTGGTTGGAAACGGACAAACGGATTGATCAGTCCGCAATCGCGGGATTACTTGACATGCGGTTTGTTGTGGGATGAAAAGCTTGGATCTGCGGGCAATTTTTGGCAATTTTCGACCGCCGACCGGGGAAGGCTGCGGCCCCTGACCAAATCATTTGTCCGCCGAACTAGGGCATGGGCGCACTTGAGCGGTGCTAGGCCATGCCGCGTCGTAGCGGACAACTGATCAAATTAAATGTCCGCATTCTGCGGAGGATTGGGAGCGATCGGCGAAGAAGCGCACGCCGATCTGTTGGTGCGCATCATTAGCGAGAAAGCCGGGCCTCGTGCGCGGTAAAGGTTCGATTAGTTAATGCGCCGACCGTTGGCAATGCTGGATTCGGCGGCTTGCCGTATCCAGTCACCCGCGGTGTGCCTTATGCGCCGACGGGAGCACCCTGGAGCCAAGGGCCGCGCTGGGAAGGGTTGCAGATTCTGTTCGGAGGGGTGAACTGGCGGACGGACGCGGCGTCTTGGCTTCACACGTGAGACAATGCGCGCCCGATCTGACCGATCCAGCTGCGATCAACAACATTAAAGTTTTTGCCGCCGAGATGAGGAAGAAGGAGGCAGAGTGGCTGGCAAATCTTCAAGCTTCACTAGAAGCTTGCGATCCACAGCTGGCGCGAGCATGGATTGGGGGCAAGACTGACAAAGAGACGCGAAGAAAGCTGGTCGATTTCTTCGGCAGCGAGGCGTTTGTGGAAGCATGGTCCAAAATCGGTGTGATGACCCATGCGGAGCTCGTGGGCATCGCGCTGACCGCAAAGGAAATTGCCGAAAGTCCGATGTGATGCGAAACGTATTCGCCGCTCCTTTGCACCTAATTTCTGCTCTGCTTCAGAAATTTCCGACAGCTCGGGATCTGAACTTAGCGAGCAAGAAAAGAAAATGGGGCAACCACGTGTGGGATACGGCTATCTGCTATACAATCGGGCGGTTTCATCAGCTTGACGGTGCGGCCGTACTTCTCGTCACCGGCGACCGGGCAATCCGCGAGGCTGCTGTCGCGGCAAACTGTGCAAGATCCGTCATGTCGCTTGACGATTATCTTGTGGCGTTAGCTGCTAGCCCGTAAGGGGAAGCCAAGTTAAGGTTCGTTCAGCGGCAAGGGGCGCGCAATGCTAACCTAAACATTGCAGCCCCACAGCTCCGATCAGTGATCGATTCGCCTGCTTGAATTATAGGGTTCTTATGGTATCTTATCCTTTTTGGCTAAGATTCCTAAGGTCCTTATAAATGGACCCTCGCAAATGGACCCTCGCAAGAATCCTTACGCGCCTGGCGCCGGAACGCCGCCACCCGAACTGGCTGGCCGAGACGATTTAATCGAGCGCGCCGCGATAGCGCTCGACAGAATACGGGCCGGCCGCGCTGCTCGGAGTCTGATTCTGCATGGGCTGCGGGGCGTGGGGAAGACCGTGCTCCTGAACCGGATGGAGACCGACGCTGAGGCCGGGGCTTTCGCGAGCGTGAAGGTCGAGGCGCCTGAGGAAAGGTCGTTGCCTGCACTTCTGATACCGGCCCTCCGGGTGGCGCTGCTCCGTCTTGATCGAGGCAAGAGGGTACGGGCGAACCTTGCGAAAGCGGGAAGAGCTTTAGCGGGATTCGCGAGGGCTCTCAAGGTCAAATACAAAGATATCGAGGTCAGCACCGACTTCGAGCCGGAGCGTGGCCTCGCTGACAGCGGGGATCTCGATACGGATCTGACGGATCTCCTGGCTTCTATTGGGAACGCAGCTCATGAATGCCGCACGGCGGTTGTGCTGTTCATCGACGAACTTCAGTACGTGCGCGAGGACCAACTCGGGTCGTTAATCAGGGCTCTGCACAGTGCCAGCCAGCGGCAGCTACCGATTACTATGCTCGCGGCGGGTTTGCCACAATTGATCGCCCAAATGGGGCGCGCCAAGTCAAATGCGGAAAGGCTGTTCGAATTTGTTCCGATCGATCGCTTGGATGACAAAGCCGCCCGCGCCGCCATCGGCGTGCCTGCAGAAAAGGAGGGCGTCGCTTTTGCGCAGGAGGCTATAGCCGAGATTCTGCGCCATACGATGGGGTACCCGTACTTTCTCCAAGAATGGGGGAGACACGCCTGGAATGTCGCGGACGCGTCACCGATATCGCGAGCTGACGCGCGAAGGGCGACGACGTTGGCTCTGGCAGAATTGGACGCGGGTTTTTTCCGGGTACGCTTCGACCGACTAACCCCAATGGAAAAGCGCTATCTGCGCGCGATGGCCGAACTCGGTCCCGGACCTCACCGCTCTGGAGAGATCGCGGAGCGGCTTGGAAAGAGCGTGACGAGCGTAGCCCCAGTGCGAAACGAGCTGATCGCGAAAGGCATGATCTACAGTCCGGCTCACGGAGATACAGCGTTCACGGTTCCTCTCTTTGATGGTTTCATGAAGAGGATCATGCCCAAGCTGCCGCAATAAGCCGTCATCAGAATTGAGAGCGCATCTACCCTCTCGCCCCGTTCACATTTTCGAGGTAGACAAATCGCACGCGATGTGCACCCTGTAGCATCGCAGCCGTACCACGAGATCAGCAGCTCGCGGCTGCGAAACGGTCTTTCCAGATCGGGTCGATATCTTCCACCGGAGGGGCTTGCAATGCGACGGCTGACGCCGGCCTTGAAAGCGGCGCCGCTCCGATTCTCAGGCAATCAGGCGGTCGAAGGCGCGACCGCCATGTTCAGCGGCCGGTTCTCACGGCAGAGCGCCGTATCAGCCACTCGCGCCAAGCGCCGAACCCGCATTAAGACCTTCACTTCCTGTGCTAGCTCCCCAGGTAGGTCACTTTTACACCGGCGAACCGTGGCGAAGGTGGGCCCGAATTCAACCGGCGTTGACGGCGCTGAACTCGGGCAATAATCGAATCCTGCAATTACCGGCCTCCATTCAGGACCGGACAAGATGCGAGGTTGGTGCTGAGGGAGCCCCATATCACTCACTCCAAATGCGCGCTAACGCAGAACAGCGCGTGCCCCAGCGGATTTTATGGTGGTGTGCACAGTGACAGAACAGGAAATATTTCGATGATGGACGTGCTCGATAATCGGATTCTCGAATTTCGCCGGGACGCCGGATTCAGCGGCGGCTAGAACGCCGCTCTGGTGGTGGGACAACCGGATTTCGTCAGCTCATCATGCACAACCACTCAAAACAGATTGTCCGATCCCGAGAGCATCGGGGTCGCAGAGGCAATCTCCGGGTCGGGGAAAAGGGGCAACCGCCGGGTGGTCGAGTTCAAAGCGAACCACGGCCGGTTTCGAACTGACCAGAACGCGACGATCGAAGATTGACTGTTCAGGATGCGCACGTCGCAGACTCCTTAGCTCGGCTGCGCTTCGCCTAGTCCTCGGCCAACCCAATTTCCTCACCAGCAGGCTGCGGAAAAAGGCCCTCCGCAGCCTGCTTTCCCGCTCTGTAATCTCCCTCAGAGGGGGAGAACTAAGCACTAGCGGAGCCGAAAGGCGGAGCGAGCTAACGAGTCCGCGAGGTGCGAATCAAAAAGGAAGGAAGCCAGCTTTATCGCAGGGTGCGGAAAGACTCTTCATAAGCAAATAGGTTTTTCCGCACCCTGCCAGCCTTCTGCCTAAAGCCCAGAGGGCCGGGCTGCGCCGAGCGCACTCGGCGCGATCACTTCAATGGTATGACCAGGGGAGTAAGGCGATGCTGCGGGAACCGCCTCGCGCGGGCCATTCCGTAGCTCATTAAAACCCTTGGGAGGCTTGAAGGTCTCGGGTGGCAGTGGCTTCAACTGGATCTTGTTAATCCGCGTTTCGGCCAATAGCGAAGCGGTTCGATAGGGCCGACGCCGCGATGGGTCGGGCATCCGAAAGCTCACGATTGATTGCTTTTCCAGCATTAGACCGGCAGCCTCGTGGCCCGATGAGCGCTCGGAAGCGTCACCATTGAGCCGTGCGATCATTTTCTGCTCGAATTCTGACACCTCTTTCGCACCGGGTGCGTTAGTCGATACGCATGCGCTGATAGTGACGCGCTCCAGTTTGTCTCCTTCGCTCGCGCGATACTCGTTGCACGGATGGTCTGCGATGACTCGAGTCTCTCCGGTTCGATTAAGCTTGACGGTTGCACCTGGGGTATCGCCCGGAAGTGATTGGCTTAACGTTCGAAGCGGCATCGCGGCATATGCGCGATCGTGTTTATCAATGATATAGAGGACGCTCTTGTCCAGGTCGGTGATCGCAGCTACACCTTCTCGCTCGACCCTTTGTTTGTTGCCTTGGACGTAGATGGTTTTGTTTTGTGAGGTAATCGCGCCGTCCGGGCCGGTCGCCCTCGACGTTTCAGCCATCACAACTCCAGCAAACAGCTTGCCTGCCGACGCCAGTAAAAGTGCAAATGTCAAAATTGTTGCAGCCACCGATAGGCCTTTCATGACAAGGAACCTCCACTATCAATCTAAAGCGAACGGGTGCGACATTGGATTACTTTTCTTGAATCGGAGTCGCCGGCTATCGCCAGCAGGCAGCGGAAAAAGGTCTTCCGCAGCCTGCTTTCCCTCTCTGTAATCTCCCCCAGAGGGGGAGAACTAAACACTAGCGGAGCCGAAAGGCGGAGCGAGCTAACGAGTCCGCGAGGTGCGAATCAAAAAGGGAAGGAAGCCAGCTTTATCGCAGGGTGCCGACAGACTCTATCATAAGCAAATAGGTTTTTCCGCACCCTGCTAGAGCATCTTGCCTGGTCTAGTCCCGTTTACTCGGCATCGCCGAGTGTAACGCATCGTCAAACCTATTCGCGTCTGATTGCACGAAACAGCACTCGACTGGCTGAAGCCTGTAGCAAGCACTTCACTACACTTATTTACCTTCTATCCTTGGCGCCTTACCTCTATATGCTTTAGGCTTGCCGAAAGACTCCGCCGGCTAGTAATTTACAACTTGGTCAAGAAGTGGCCTCGCTCATCTGTTTGAAATACAAACTCCATGTTTGCCTGGAAACCTCAGCGTGACCTGGCCTGTCGAAAGAGACGCGGCCGGCAGCTTCACTGTCAATGAGGTGAGAGCGACCATCATCGACTGGCGGCTACATCAGCGTGCATACGCTGTGCCGCAAAGAATCTAAGTTAAGCGCGCGGAATATTCAGTCCTTCGAGTACACTTGCAACATTCTCAGGGAAGCAATGGGAAAGCAATAGTGTTGCCGATCAGCCTATTGTGGTCAGTCAGTAACAATCGGGTTCCCGCCGCAGACCCACCTTCGGAGATCAGAACAGCGGGTGGTGAATCTCGGAGAAGCTTTTGAAGTGGCTACGGAGCGAGCGTTTTTCGACTATTGTGCGCTTCTTCCAATTGCAGTTATAAAACATCCCGTTCGCGTGCGCAATAGAAACTTGAAGTGAATCCCTGCGTGTCGGGG
>WNFC01008494.1_pt1 | contig 17390 bp, 19 predicted proteins | sample 5400541 | NCBI WGS metagenome assembly WNFC01 (sample SAMN13153342, study PRJNA577476) | soil metagenome | isolation source: 120 cm saprolite under Douglas fir tree site 2 hole 2 replicate 1 | place: USA:California | collected 2015-04-18
GCGCCGCTCGCCGGCATAAGGGATGAGCCTGACCTCGCGGGTCTGGCCCGGCTCAAAACGCATCGCCGTCCCGGCCGGGATGTCGAGCCGGCAGCCGCGCGCCTGTTCGCGATCGAAGGCGAGTGCGGCGTTCGTTTCGCAGAAATGATAATGCGAACCGACCTGGATCGGCCGGTCGCCAGTATTGGCGACAGTCAATGTCACCGTCGGACGACCGGCATTGATCTCGATCTCGCCCGCATCGGTGAAAAGCTCGCCCGGGATCATGTCCCCTCCCCGAGTCCGGCCATGACCGCCCCCGGCAAATTTTCCCTGATCTCAGGGAAAATATCTGTTCGAGCCCCCAAAAAAGACCCCGACGAGATCAAAAATCGTTTATATGTCAATGGCTTGGACACCAAAGCGGCAGGCCGGACAGCAGGGGAATTCCGCGGCGTCGGCAGGGAATTGGCAGCGGAATTTGGCGGATAGCGCGAAGCTTATACGCATGTCAATAACCATTTCGTAATTACCGTTATCTCATCTCAGCTTTAATATCGGCGCTATTCGCGCCACCGCAAGGGGTCGGCATCGCCGGTTCATGCCGGACAAAAACCCGCTCACCGGATCGGCTCGTGGACGGTGACAAGCTTTGTTCCGTCCGGGAAGGTCGCCTCGACCTGGATTTCGTGGATCATTTCCGGAACCCCCTCCATGACCTGATCGCGTCCAATCACGGTGGCGCCGTCGCGCATCAGTTCGGCAACGCTCCGGCCGTCACGCGCCCCTTCGAGCACGTAATCGGTGATCAATGCCACCGCCTCCGGATAGTTGAGCTTGACCCCGCGCTTCAGGCGGCGCTCGGCGACCATCGCTGCGACCGACACCAGAAGCTTGTCCTTCTCGCGAGGCGTAAGGTTCATCTCGGGTTCGAACCCCCTGAGCAACGCGCATAAATCATGCCAGATCGACGGGCCAGGTCCAGTCGATTGCAGCGGCGTTCATTTCACCACCAGGATGGAGCATGGCGCCAAGCGCACGAGACGCTCGGTGGTGCTGCCGATGATTTGTTCATAGAGCCGGGTATGTCCCATAAACCCGACAACGAGCAGATCGAAGCGCTGCTCGTTGACGAGCTTGACGATGGTCTGGACCGCATGACCCGGAAGCAGATGGGTCTCGAACGCCACGCCGGCCGCTTGCGCCTGCGCCCGCGCCGTCTCGATCAGCGGCGCCAAGCGATGGTTTGCTTCGGCCTTTTCCTCATCGACCTCGTCGATGCTCGCAGGAAACCACGGCAGCTCCTCGACCGTCACCATGTGGAGGGCGGCTCCATCCCGCTTCGCCAGTGTGAGCGCCGCGCTCAGCGCGCGCAATGCGCCGGGCGAGCCGTCATTCGCCACCAGGATCTTTTTGTACACGCTAGGAGTCTCCTCTCGCTGTTACCGCGGTTTCGGACTCGCCTCCCACCGAACTCCCGAGCGGCTTGAAGGCCGGCTGAAACCAACGCTCGGCGATCAGTGTCGGCACCACCGCGCTGCCGATTACCGCGGTCAAGAGGATCGTATATTGGCGCTCGTCGATAATGTGGTTGGTCAGGCCGAAGAGAGCCGAAATCGATCCGAAAGTGAGACCGGTGGACATCAAGAGGGTCGTGTACATCCCCTCTCGGCGATCGAATCGGAAGAAGCGGGTAAGCGGCAGGATGCCGACGAACTTAGTGACCATCTTGATGGCAAGATAGACCAGGATCACGCCTGCCGAAGCGACGAGGACGTCGGCGCGCACCAGCGATCCGGCTTTGAGAAAATAGAAGGGGGTCAGGATCGTGAAGGCAATCACTCGGACGCGATGCATCAATTCCCGGTCCTTGAGAAAGATCGGCGCCAGCACGATGCCGATCAGATAGGCCGGAAGCACGGCCTCGCTCTTTGCAGTGTTGGCGAGACCGCCGAGAAGAAACAGCAGCAACAGCACGAACTTTATTTGCGGCTCGCTGACGCGAGGTCCGATCCAGGCAAAGAACCACGGCGTGAGCCGGGGCAGGAGAAAGAGGATCGCAACCGTCGCCGCGCCGAAGCCGATGAGCCAAAGATTGTAGTTGGCGAACACAACCCCGAGCGCCAAGACCGTGCCGAGATCGTTCACAAAGCAGGCAGCGAGGATGATCTTGCCGATTTCGGTCTGGTTGAACCCGGTTTCGATCATCACGGCATAGACCACGGCGACCGATGTCGTCGACAGCGCGATCCCGGCGATCTGCGCCTGCGGCCAAGGCCAGCCGGAAACAAAATGGGCAAAGGCGAGCACGCCGAGGTAGGGTGCAAAGAAACCGACGACGCCGATGCTCATCGTCGAGCCGAAGTTGCGGCGGATGACATCGACATCGATCTCGGCGCCGGCAAGAAAGGTCAGCAAGATCGCGCCGAACCCCGCGAGATAGTTCACCCACGGGGTCAGGGTAAGGTCGACGAGATTGCCGGCAATGGCGCCGACAATGATCTCGATCAGCGCGATCGAGATCGCAATCCAGCGCTGCGTGACCGAAGCGATCAGCGCCAGGCCGACCCACAGGGCCGATGAAAACCACACATTATCCATGTCAACACCCCTCGACCCAGGTCACAAATTCATGCCGCCCGAAGCCGCAAGCCCGCGAGCGCCAATATCCGGCATGAGGAGGGCAAAATTAAACCCGCCGGGCAGCGGGTCTCTTTGCGAAGAACCCCCGCCAACGTATCCTCACGCGGCAGGAGTCATCAGCCTTTTCAGGCGGTTATAGGGAACTCCATCCCATGGCCAAAGTGTATGCACTGCATCGGCAGAAGTTAAACTCGCGTGGTGTTTCACTTTGAAACGTCGGCGCTCCGGTAGACGCTCCGCACAATCGCGGCGCGGACAAGCTCTGCGATCCATCCGAGGATCAGTCCGAGAGCCGGGTTAATGGTCAGGGTTGCAAGGGCGGTAACGCCGATGACCGGCCAGCATGAGGGCTTTCCATCGAATAGCCGGCGCGATATGGCCAAATCTGTGCCGGCCAGGATCAGGAGCGCTCCGACCGCGCCGATCGGGATGATCGCGAACAGCGCCGCAGCGTGCTCAGCGAAGCCGATCGCGAGCACAAGCACCACCGCACCAAAGATGATCGGTGCGAGCCCGGTACGGGCACCGAAGCGGTATTGAGCCTGTAAGCCTCCGGCACCGTGACACATGGGCATTGCGCCGAAGGGGCTCAGCAACACATTCGCGAGACCCGATGACAGCGCCAGATTGCGCTCGCTCGCGATCGCAGCGCTCGCGGGGAAAAGGTCTCGGGACAGGCTTGCGGTCACGATCACGGCGTTGGTCAGGGTTAACGATAACTGCGGCAGCACCGCGATTTCGAGGCTGTGCCATACCTCCGCCGGTGTTGGAATGACGAGCTGTGGCACGCTCGGCGCAAAGGCGATTTGGTGCGGCATGGCGGCGCCGTTGCTCAACCATCCCACCGCAACGGCGGCCCCGAGCGCGATCGGCGCTGCCGGGCAGTGCGGTATGCGAGTGAGGAGAACGAGCAGCGCCAGCGACCCGAACCCGATCCACGGCGTTTCGAGCATCAATTTGACCCCGAGAACGCCCATCAGCAAGCCGAGCCCGAGTTGAAGCCCCGCGCTTACCGATTGCGGGATCAGGCGCGCAAGACGCCCGATCCGGCCGGTTATCCCCAGCACCAGCAACACGAGGCCGAGCATCATGCCCGCGGCGGCTACTTCGCCCGGTCGCAGACCATCGGTCAGAATGACAGCCGATACCGCTTTCATGGGCTGGACCGGCATCGGCAGGCCGTAGAACACCCCGGTTCCGATCAGGAAGACGGCAAACCCGAACAGCACGCCGGCCGGCGCCAAGCCGGCGACGGTCATCGCCCCGATGACGTGGGGAATGAAGGTGCCGAGATCGCCGCAAGCGCCGCTACATTCCCGCAAGAGAATGCGTCCGGCGCGAGCGATACTGTTCAACGACTTAGGCATCGGCTCGGCCCTTGAATCCGGCGCCGACATGGGCGCCGACATCAGACCTCGGGTGTCTCCCGCGATCGCGGTCGGCGTTCCCGATCTGCTGTAGTCGAGGACGATATCATTGCGCGGATCGACGCGGTCGAGGAAGTGCGGAGGAAGCACGGCCCCGGCAAACCGCCAGCCATCTCAGATTCTAAAGCGAGTCATTACCCAAGCTCTAGGGCGCATGCTCAAAGCTGCGCGCGAATGAGCTCGGCAAGCTCGACGATACGGGCCGGGTCGCCTTCCTCGAGCCGCGACCAGTTGATCAGCAGATTGTCGTCCTGTCGCCTCGGCAATACATGCACATGGACATGCATCACCGACTGCCCAGCAATGGGTCCGTTCGCCTGGACCAGGTTCAGTCCATCGGGCTGCAGCCCGCGCTGAACGCCGGCGGCGATTTTGACCACCGTACGTGCCACGGCAGCAAACTCCTCCGGCGGCATTTCGAAGACCGTCTCGTAGTGCGTCCTCGGGATCACCAGGCAATGGCCGTCGTTGGCGGGGTATTTGTCCATAAAGGCGATGGTGTGGTGGTCCGCATACAGTTGGACCGACGGCTCCTCACCCGAGACGATCTTGCAGAAGATGCACGAAGTTGTAGGCATGAGCGATACTCCTATTGGGTTCGGTGAGGCGGATCAAACATGCCAAAGCCGCGGCAAGCGCGGCGCCAACCCCATCGCCTCACAGCGCAAATGGCAGGCGAGCTCCGCGTAGGCCCGGCGTAGCACAGCGGCGTCTAGTGCGAGCCAGCGGGCAATGACAAGCCCGGCAATCGCAGTGACGCCGGCCCTGAGCGTGGGCGTCGCGCCGGCCGACTGGATTGCGCGAGCGCTGTCGAGAAAGCTGCGCGGGACCTGCCCCGGCGGGGCCAAGATCAAGGTCGCGAACGCCGCCGCTCCACCGAAGCAAGCGGGATCGTCAATAATCCCGTCAATGTCGTCTTCGAGGTGCAATGCGTCGCCCCAAACGAGCTTGCCCTCACGCCGCACCTGCCAAACCTCGCGCAGAAATCCGTTGGTGAAACGCTCACCGCGGGCGCGACGGCCAAAGACCACAATGTCACCGCCGAGAAATCCGGCGCCTGCGCCGAGTTCGATTACGGTCTCGCGCCGCAGACGAGCGCCGTCGAACAGGATCGTCTCGGGCGGTAGGAATTCGAGAGCGGCACCAGGAGCGATCGCCAGGGACTGATGGATCGTCGTCGTCGGGCCGGTCGAACGGTAGATCTTTTCCGCCGCCGAGGCCGTGACATGCACCACCGCCCCCGGTGCGAGGCGAACCGCGATATCCAGCCGGTCGCCGGCGACGAGCCCACCGGAGGTGGTGACGATGACGGCGAGCGCCGGATCGCCCGCATCCGGGGTCGGGAACAGCACGCGCAGCGGATCGCGCTGATAGAGATGAGTGAGCCGGGTGACGCCGTCTTGGTGGCCGAAGCCGATTTCTGCGATGCCTTCTGTCAAAAACAGAGGGGTCAATAACCGAGGGCCAGGCCGTCCTTGCGCGGCTCGGAGCCGCCGATCAACACGCCGCGCTGGTAATCGATCCATATTGCTTGGCAGCCGCCGAGCGGCACTTCCTGGACCGCGATCTTGTGACCGCGATTCGCAAGATCGTCGACAATCGTCGCCGGGGTAGCACGCTCGACCTGCAGCTCGCCGTGCAATGGAAGGATTCGCGGCTGTTCGGCAGCCTCCTGGGGATCCATGCCGCGGTCGAGCATGCGGTGGATGAAGTGGGCATGACCGACCGCCTGATATTGACCGCCCATCACCCCGAACGGCATCACCGCGCGACCGTCTTTGACCAACATCCCGGGAATGATCGTGTGAAAAGGCCGCTTGCGCGGCGCAATGGCGTTGGGATGGCCGGGGATCGTGCGAAAACCGGTCCCACGGTTGTGCAGCAGGACACCGCTTTGCGGCGCCAGGATGCCGGTTCCGAAACTCGAAAAAAGCGAGTTGATGAACGAGCAGGCATTGCCGTCGCGGTCGACAACGCAGAGGTAGACGGTGTCCTTGTGCTCGACCTCGGCCCAGCTTGGCGAGGGCAGCGCGCGATCGAGCCGGATTTCCCGGCGGGTGCGCTCGGCGCGTACCTCGGACAGGAAACCCGCGACGTCGACGGGCACATGCTCGGGATCGCAGATGAAATGGTCGCGCACCCAATAGGCCGCCTTCGACGCCTCGGCGAGCAGATGCAGCCGGTCGGCTTCGCTGAACGAATCGCCGCTGAGTTCGGCGGGCATTCATAGACCTCGCAGCCGCGATAGGAGGCGTTGATCGGCTCGACCCAATCCGAGCGCTGGGTCGCAAAATCTTCTTCTTCATGCAGCCCGCCCAACGATTTGAGCCGGCTGAGGATGTCGTACATGACCGCACCGCTGTAGAATGCCTCGCGGCCCTCCCGGCCGATGCGGCGCAACGTGGCGGCGAGCGGCGGGTTCGTCATCTTTTCCCCGGCGGCAGGCGCCCTCCCGCCGGGGAGGAACAGAGCCGCGGTGACCGGATCCCGCAGTTTTTCCCGACTGCGGTGCCAATCGGCGGCGATGCGCGGCGTCACGACGTAACCCTCTTCGGCCGCGCGCGCCGCCGGCTCGAGCAGTTCGGCCAGCGGCCGCGTGCCGTACTCGCGGTTGAAGGTGCACCAGGCGTCAACCGCACCCGGCACGGTCACGGCATGCGGCGTCGGCACAGCAATTTCGCGGATTCCGTGCTCGACATACCAATCGACGGTGGCTTTTGCCGGTGCCCGTCCCGAGCCGTTGAGGGCAACGGGCAACGCCCCTTGGCGCGAATACAGAACGAAACAGTCGCCGCCGATTCCGGTGCTTTGCGGCTCGGCGACGCATTGCACCGCGACCGCCGCGATCGCGGCGTCGGCGGCGTTGCCGCCGGCACGCAGCACGTCGAGCGCGGTGAGTGTGGCTCTGGGGTGCGAGGTTGCAGCCATCCCGTTCGCCGCCATCGCCGCCGATCGCCCCGGAACATTGAAGTCGCGCATCGCCTCTTCCTCGACCGCACCGCCCACCCGCCAACGCAACCCTCACCGGCGGCTTTGGCATTTGCCTGGGACTAATGCACCGTCCTAGGTTGTCGGTCAATTCGCGAGCCGGAAGAATAACGCATTATGGACGGCAGTTTGACACCGCGGTTGCACTTCCCGGTTGCAACGCCACCGGCGGCGGGGGAGACGCTGTCGGTCGCCCCGGGAGTCTGGTGGCTGCGGATGCCGCTCCCCTTCGCTCTCGACCACATCAATCTCTGGCTGATCGAGGACGGCCCCGGTTGGACGATTGTCGATACCGGGTATGCGATGGCGGAAACGACGGCGCGCTGGGAGCGGATCTTTGCCGAGCGCCTCGGCGGATCGCCGGCCACGCGGATCATCGTGACCCATCATCATCCCGACCATATTGGGCTCGCCGGCTGGCTCGCCGAACGCTGGCAAGCGCCGTTATGGATCAGCGAAAAGGAGTGGCTGTTCGCCCGCCTGCTGACCCGGACCGGCGATGATTCCGCCGAGCTGCGCCGCGGCTTCGCCCGCCGGGCGGGGCTCGAGGCGGCGGCGAGCGAGCTCTTTGCCGAGCATCATATGGGGTATCGCCGCGGCGTCCCCTCGGTGCCATCGAGCTTTCAGCGGCTCGCCGACGGACAGGTGGTCGAGATCGGCGGGCGACGGTGGCGGGTGATCATCGGCGAAGGCCATTCGCCTGAGCTTGCCTGCCTATATTGCGCGGAGACCGGTGTCCTGATCTCGGGCGACCAGGTCCTGCCCAAGATCTCGCCCAATATTAGCGTCCAGGCTCATGAGCCGGACGGCGATCCGCTCGCGCGGTTTCTGCGCTCTCTCGACAAATTGCGCACGGCGCTTCCGCCCGAGACGCTGGTCCTGCCCTCGCACAACCTTCCTTTTGTTGGCCTGCACGAGCGAATCGACGCTCTTGCCGCCCATCACAAGGCGCGCTGCGAGGAGGTCATCGCTGTCTGCGAATGCCCCCAAAGCGCCGTGCAGCTGTTGCCGGTCTTGTTCCGGCGGCCCCTCGACCGGCATCAGATGGCGTTCGCGCTGGGCGAGGCGCTCGCCCATCTGCATTACCTGACCGGCTGCGGGGCGCTTGCTCGCGTGCTCGACGCCGACGGGGTCAACCGCTTTGTCCGCGCACGCGGGTAGGTTGGCGATGGTGCCGGAGACCCAGTGGCTGGCCCGTCCGGGAACCCATCGCCCTTGCCGATCGGGCTGGCCGGTGAATCGTGCGAATTTCCTTGCCAGACAGGCCACTATGCCCAATCGTGGTCTCGACTACTCGACTACAGGTTTGGGAATACGAGGGATGTCGTTTGACGGTTGCCACAACGGCAGGCCGCGCGGGCGCTGCCGCTTTGGGGCGACCGCGGCGGTCCTTCCCTCAACCCTCGCTGCCTCCCCCTGGAGGAAGTTGCGCCGGTGGAGCGGCGCTGTGTCCATCGAAAGAGTGAAACCAGCCTAACAGAAACGGAGAGTTCAAATGCCCATGCCGCAACGTGTCCAATTTTCCGACGCCATCGAGCCGTTGGTGCGGTTCATCGAGGATACGCCCCCAGCAGAGATCCTCGACCGTACCCTGGACAAGCTGCGTGCCGGGGTAACGACGCAGACCATGCTGACGGCCTCCGCCCTGGCGGTGATCCGTTCGACTGAGATGCCGCCGGGTCATCACGGCGGCCCGCTGCACCCCTTGGCGGGACTCTACGCGATCTCGAAGACGGTCGAGCGTCTCGAGGGCGAGGAGCGGTTTGTCCCGGTGCTGCAGCACGTGGCGCTCACCAACAAGCACATCAACCACCCGGCGATGGGACCATACCAGCTGCTGGAGTTTGCCGAGGAGGATGCCGGCGGGTTCGAGGCGTCCAAGGTAGCCTATCTGATGGCGGTGCAGCGTGGCGAGTGGAACAAGGCGGACCATCTCTTCCAGTGGCTGTGGAAAAACGCGCCGGCGATCGAGGTCTTCGATCTCTTGATGACCGTGGCGATCCCGAAAAATTTCCACGACGACCACTACTTCATGTTTCCAGGCACCGTGTGGCGCGCATTGCAGACCGGCGTTCTCGATAAGGAACTCTTGCCGGTACTGATGCGGCCGGTGGTGCGCTTTGTGACCCGTTCTCCGGTCGCCCCGAATAATCCGATGCCGTCGCCGCTGCCGCAGATCGAAGCGCTGATCGAGGAGCATCAATTGTTGAAGCGCATCCTCCGCCAGCGCAGCGGCGAGGATGAAACGGCGGCGATCGGCGAGCTGGGAGAGGCGATCGCGGCCGTTGACGTCTTTGCCGATATTCCCGTGCTGATGGCGAAGGCCTTGGCCGGGGGGCTTTCCCTGGAGGGTGGAGGTGAGGCGCTCTCGATCGGGGCCGCTGGTCTCTTCCTGCGCTCCCTCGGCGGGAATCCGATGGATGTCCACCTGCATACCAGCGTCAATCTGCGGCGCTACCTGCTGCGGCTCGACGGGATCAGCCTCAAGAACAAGCTGATGCTGCTGTTGACGTGGCAGTCGGGCCCGGAGATCCGCTCGACCGCCGGTCGGATGGAGGCGTATCCGCAGCCCGATATGGCCGCCGTTGCCGCCTTGCCCGCGCGGACGCAGGAGGAGCTGCTCGACGCCATCAGGCACAGCGTCTACAACCAGCCGCCAACCGATTGGTCCACGGTCACCAACCTGGGGCTGATGCGGGCGGTGCCGGAGGTCAAGCACACGGTGAACCTGGCCACGCAATATGTGAAGTGCGGCTACGACCCGCAGGCCTTCATCGCGCGTCTCGCCGAGATCGTGTGCCACGACAATTTCACCGAGATGCACGCGTTCAAGCATCACCAGTCGATCGTCGAAGAATTCCACGCCACCCGCGAGCCGTGGCGCTGGATGCACCTCGTCTGCGGCGCGCAGGCCGCGGCGATTTCCTTCGGCAAGAACATGGCGGTCTACGAGGAGTATCTGGAGCTCCTCCACGCCGCGTAGCCTTGGGCAGGCAAACCGGGGAGGCTCCGTCCCATCCCGGTTTGCCCATCTGGGCGCCGTCGGAGGGCGTCGGCACAAGCCGTCCTTGTGCGCGCCGCCCGGGGATATCAGGGCTCGCGGGGAGGCGTGGATCAAGCGGGACCGGCCCGCCCGCGCCGTTGGCTAGGGTCTTCCTCGACCCGCTGCCGCCCTACCAGCCTGGCTTTACGGCGCGGCTATCCTGGATGTAAGCGCGCAGCCGGCTCAGCTGCCGTTCCTGTTCCTTGGTCGATGCCTTGTCGCGAAGGCTCTCATAGGTCGTCTCGAGCTGTTGCTTCAACAGCAGCAGCGCATCGCTCAGCGAATTACCGGTTACGGTGATGTCGAGATCGGGCGTGGAAGCGACGAACACCCGGTCTCCCAGCGGCGCTATCGTCACCGGAATTGGCTTGACGAGCCCATGGCGCGGCAGCTTGTCGATGATCAGGTCGATGCCGTCGCTTTGCCTGGGCGCGGCGCGGCTATCTGACGCCTGGGCCGCTTCGCCGGCAGCGGGGGCCGGCCCCGCAGGCGGCTCGGAAGGTTCACGCGGCGGCTCCTTCGGCGTTTTCGGTTCCGAAGGCAGCGGCCGAGCGGGGGCCGCCGGCGGCCGCGCCCCCGTCGCGACGCCGGAAAGGGCGGCGCCAGAGCTGCTGAACCCCAACATGAATATCGGGACCGGTACCAATGCATTGCGGGCCAACACCTCGTCGGTTCGACCCCGGTTCAGTGGCCCGGAGGAGCAAGACACCCGAGTTGTCCATGCGTTCGATTTGCCGTGTATGGCCATCGCCGTAGACTACGCCGATTTCTTCAGTTCTTGCGGCGCCCTCAGGTCAGTGACCAAGGTCGACTTCATATTGTAGACCGGATCGCCATCGAGCGTGTGCTCTCCTTCGACCCGGGCCACCGCGATCATCACCGGTTTGATGCGCAATACCGTCCCGTCGGCCAGCCGATATTCGCTCCACACCTCTTTGGCTTCCAGCACATCGACGTCTTTCGGGATGTGCGCCGCGTCTGACGCTCCGTCGTTCACTTATGTCCTCACTCGCTTCAGGGTTAGAACGTGCCGGCTTCGCGCTTGCAGAGGGTGTTCATGCCAAGTCGGCCGCGGATTGCGATAATTTTCGGACCTCGGTGGCTACTCGGCCTCGGAAACGGCGGGGCGGTCGCGCAGAGCCAGCCGCCACCGCGAGCCAAGCTTTGCATCCGCACCCAACCCGTCGGCGGAGGGCGCTGCGGGTTGCGGTTCGGGTGCGGCTCCGGTTTCGACCGGCGGGCCGCCATCGTCGGCGCCTTCCGAGCTTTCTTGCGAAGTATCGGCAGGATCGCCGGATTTGTACTTAAGCGCGAGAACAGCAGCCACCCGTTCGAGCGTATCCAGATCGGCAAAATCCGCATCAAGTGCCTTCGTTTCTTCTGCATATTTTGCATCGATTCGCGCTCGGCGGGCCTGAAGCTGCCCCTTGATCCGATTGACATCGTAGGATGTAAGGTTCCACATGAGAGTAAATCGGGGTTGATTGATGGTAAGGTTTTTGCATTGAACGTTACTCCAGTTAAATCAAAGCTAACGCCTCGCCGATTTCGCCATGATGGCGACCGGCGTGCAGAGGGCACCGCCGCGCCCGCCTGATGGGGACCATGTTCGAGGCACGACAGCGGCCGTAGAGAAGGAGGGGCTCAGATGGCGCGGATCAACCATGTGGCGCTCAAGGTCACCGACCTCGAGACAGCGACAAAGTTCTACGAGAACGTCTTCGGGTTCCGCCAGGTCAAAACCGGGCGCTCGCGCGGGCACATTTCACGGCATCTGACGGACGGCTACCTCGACCTCGCATTGATGGTGTACGACAGCGAGAACGACCCCGAGGCAAAGCTGGTCGGCGAAGGGCCGGCCATTCATCATTTCGGCATCGAGGTCGAGGACCGCCAGAGTTTTATCGACAAGATCCAAGCCAATGGCGGAACCCTTTTGTCCAAGCCCGACTCCGGGACGGTCAAGTTCCGCTCACCCGACGGCACGATCGCGGAAATCGTCGACGTCGGACGCTACGAGAAGATGCGGGACGAGCCGTGCTGAACCTCGCCCGCTTATAGGGGCGGCGCGCGGAGCGCCTTCATGTCGGGGGCCACGCGCAATGCAGCCTCGGTCTTGGCCTGCAATGCCGGCATGTCGACATCTTCGGCCAGCTCGCGCACGACGAGCCCTTCGCTGGCGACATCGATCACGGCGAGGTCGGTGTAGATCCGCCGCACCACGGCGGCGGCAGTCAGCGGATATTGACAGCGCCGGCGGATGCGCGGCGCGCCGCCCTTGGTCGTGTGCTCGACCAGCACACGGATCTCCTTGGCGCCGACGGCGAGATCCATCGCCCCGCCGACACCCGGCGGAAAGCCCGGATCGTCGGTCGTCCAATTGGCTAGATCGCCGGCCTCCGAGACTTCGAAGGCGCCGAGCAGGGCCAGATCGAGATGGCCGCCGCGGATCATCAGGAACGAATCGGTGTGGTGGACATAACTGCCGCCGGTGACCAAGGTGATCGGCTGCTTGCCGGCGTTGATCAGATCCCAGTCGACCTCGTTGCCGCCGGGCGCCGGGCCGACCCCCAGGACGCCGTTCTCGCTGTGCAAGACGATCTCCCGGTCGGTCGGGATAAAGTCGGCTACCAGGGTCGGCAGACCGATCCCGAGATTTACGTAGGCCCCGTCATTGAGATCCTGCGCGGCCCGCCAGGCGATCTGACGACGGTTGAGCGGCATCGGGCTCCTCCAATTCTTCCCGTCTCCGCGGTGCGGGAGAGGGGTTCGAGTTTACCGCGGGACTTCGACGATGCGGTCGACGAAGATGCCGGGGGTAACGACCATTTCGGGATCGAGCTCCCCGAGTTCGACGAAATGGCGCACCTGGACGATCGACAAGCTCGCCGCCATTGCCATTGTCGGATTGAAATTGCGCGCCGATTTGCGGTAGGTCAGGTTACCCCAGCGGTCGGCGCGATCAGCTGCGAGCAGTGCGACATCACCCTTCAGCGGCTTTTCGAGCACATGGAGCCGGCCGTCAATCTCGCGGTGCTCCTTGCCCTCGGCAAGACGCGTCCCGACCGAGACTGGCGAATAGAAGCCGCCAAGCCCGGCCGCCGCGCAGCGCATCCGTTCGCTCATCGTCCCCTGCGGCACCAGCTCGAGCTCGATCCGGCCCTGGGTGTAGAGCTCCTCGAATACGACCGAGCCGGCGCTGCGCGGAAACGAGCAGATGATCCGTCTGACGCGGCCCGCTGCAAGCAGGGCCGCAAGCCCGGTCCGCCCCGTCCCGGCGTTGTTGGCAACGATCGTCAGATCGCGCGCGCCCTGCTCGATGACGGCTTCGCACAAGGCCTCGGGCAACCCGGCGCCGCCGAACCCGCCGCACAGCACAACAGCCCCGTCCGGGACCCCGGCCACGGCTTCGGCCAAGTTTCGTACCCGCTTGTCGATCATCGCGCGCCGGCCCGATCAGAAGGCGACCGCGTCGCCACCTTTGAGAGCGAGCATCGCCCGAGCCTCGTCGGGCGACGCGATCTCAAGCGACAGGTTCTCGACGATCGCACGTACGGCACGGACTTGATCGGCGTTGCTCTGGGCGAGCCTGCCTCTGCCGATCCACAGCGAATCCTCAAGCCCGACCCGGACGTTGCCGCCCATGATGGCGCCCATCGACACCAACGGCAATTGGTGGCGGCCGGCGGCGAGGATCGACCAGGCGTAGGAATCTCCAAAGAGCTTGTCGGCAATACGCTTCATGTGGACGACATTTTCGGGGTCCGCCCCGATACCCCCGAGGATGCCAAAGATCGTCTGTACGAAGAGCGGCGGCTCGACCAGACCGCGGTCGAGGAAATGCGCGAGATTGTAGAGGTGGCCGACATCGTAGCACTCGAATTCGAAGCGGGTGCCGCAGCCTTCCCCCAAATCCTTCAGGATGCGCTCGATATCGGCGAAGGTGTTGCGGAAGATGAAATCGCGCGTCATCTCAAGGTGCTGAGATTCCCAGGGGTGTTTGAACTCCTTGTATTTTTCCAACAGCGGAAACAGACCGAAATTCATCGAACCCATATTGAGCGAGCACATCTCGGGCTTCGCGCGCAATGGCGCAGCGAGGCGTTCTTCGAGGCTCATGCCATGCCCGCCGCCGGTGGTGATGTTGATGACGGCTCCGGTGGACTGCTTGATCCTCGGCAGGAATTGCATGAAGACTTCGGGATCGGGCGTCGGCCGGCCGTCCTTCGGGTCGCGCGCATGGAGATGCAGGATCGCCGCCCCGGCCTCTGCCGCGGTGATCGCGTCACGTGCGATCTCGTCCGGGGTCAGCGGCAAGTACGGGCTCATCGTCGGGGTGTGTATCGACCCCGTAACGGCGCAGGTGATGACGACCTTGCCACGAAGCGGCATCGTATCTCCTCCCCTCACCTTCGAACCGCGGGACAGCCCGCGGAAGTCAATCGCGTCGGCTAGGCCTGCGCCCGGATGAACGCCCAGACCTTGGGATAGGTCTCGGTCTGCCACCGGCGGCCATGGAATACTCCATAATGGCCGACTTGGAGCTGAAGGTGGTGGGTCTTTTTTGCCGGAATGATGCCAGTGCAGAGCAGATGCGCGGCGACGGTCTGGCCGGGCGCGCAAACATCGTCCCGTTCACCCTCGACGGTCATCAGGGCGGTGCGCTCGATGGCCGCCGGCTCGACCAGCTCTCCCCGCACCCGGAAGCAGCCCCGCGACAGGTCGTGGTCATGAAATACGCGCTTGATGGTGTGCAGATAGAAATCCGCCGGCAGATCCATCACTGAACTGTATTCCCTGTAGAACGCCCGAGTGGCTGCCGCGCTGTCGCCGTCGCCGCACACCAGGTCGTGGAACATCTCCCAATGGGCCGAGACATGACGCTCGAGATTCATGCTGAGAAAACCGGCGAGCTGCAAAAAACCCGGATAAACCCGGCGGAAAGCCCCGGGATAGCGTCCGGGCACCGTCGTGATGACAGTACGCTCGAACCAGTCGAGCGAGTGCACTTCGGCAAAACGGTTGACTTCGGTCGGGTTTGCCGCCGGGTCGATCGGACCGCCCATCAAAATCATCGATGCCGGCTGGCAGGCCTCGCCCCTTGACGCGAGCAGCGACACGGCCGCCAGCACCGGCACCGAGGGCTGGCAGACTGCCATGACATGAACGCGCGGCCCGAGGAGACGAATGAAGCGGATTACCAGATCGACGAAATCGTCGAGACCGAACCGGCCGTAAAGAAGCGGGACGTTTCGTGCGTTCGCCCAGTCGGTGACAAAGACGTCGTGGTCCGGCAGCAGGGTCTTGACGGTGCCGCGCAGCAAGGTCGGGAAATGGCCCGAGAGCGGGGCAACGACCATAACGACCGGCTCTTCGCGGGCCGTATCCTTGCGGAAATGGAGCAGGTTGCAAAACGGATCGGAGGCGACGACGTGTTCGGTTACCGCCACCTCCTTTCCTGCGATCGTGACGGCGCGGATGCCGAAATCGGGCCGCTCATGCGACATGCCGGCGTTGGACAGCAGCTCCATCGCGGCCGCAGCACCGCGAATAAGGGGCGCAGTCCCGACGAGCGGCCATGGTTGGTCGAGAAAACCCCGGAAAGCCTCGGCTATCAGTCGAATTGGACCGAGTACGTCGTTGTGTACTTGGTAGGCCTCGTAAAGCATAAACCCTCGTTTGTGCCCATCGCTCCCGAGATCGAGAGCAACCTAAGAATCGAAACGGTTTAGCGCTTCGACCAATTATCAGGCGAGACCATCCCATCTCAAAAATCGCGTTATTTCAAGCGTATATTGAGCCTGCCAATCATTTAGACAAGAGCGATTGATCGGCGGTCAACGGGCACTGTCTCCAGAGCCCGCGCCACGACGCCTTGCTTAGGCCTGTGTGCCGGTTGCCTTTTTACCAGGCAGTGATGGAGGTTTGCCCACTTTGGAGGCGGCCGACCTTCGGGTCGGCTAGGATCAACGCGGCGGAGCGGCCACCCCGCCGCGGACCTCGTGAACCACAAGCCCCGAGAGCCGGGAGGGCGGCGCCAGCCAGCGTGGATGCGCCAGGCTCGTCGCCACGTCGCTTTCTCCTGCTTTCCACCGGCGGGTCACCGCACCCGTCGAAAAATCGTGCATCTTGGCGGTGAGGTCCGCGGCATTGCCTTCGTGGACAAGATGCAGGATCGTCATCGTCGCATTGCTGCCCTCGGAAAGGCACCGGCGGACCTCGACGTCGCCGTGCAATCCCGGCGGGAGACGCTCGCCGAGCAAGGCGATCATGCGGCGAAGATCATGGGTGCGCCGCATCGCCGCGACGTCTCGCGCCGAGCGGCTGAAGCCGCCGCTACCTCCGGGAACCGGATCGTAACCGTCGATGGCAAAGCACAGCGTGTCAGCCGGGCGCGCCTCATCCAAAGCGGAAACCGAGACCGCGCTGCCGCCGTACATTTGTCGGCCGATCGTGACCGGCGGCAAGCCCGGAAACGGCGTACCGGCAAGAACGTGGTCGATGCCGAGCACGTGCCGATCATTGTCGAAGAACGTCTCGGCTCCCGTTGTCAGGTTCACGGCGCCAAGCACGACGCGGACGGTGCCCGAGTTGATCCGGTCGAAATCGACGGCTTCGCCGACCATTTCGCGCAGCTCTGTAGCGGGGATGACGGCGCCCTCCTGCAAGGACGGAAATTCGGCGCCGCGGCGTCCCAGAGCTAGCCAGTGTCTGACGGCGACCCGCGCCCACCGGGTAGGGCCTCGCGGACGCCAGACCGCCACCCGTCCACTCAGCTCCCGCCAAAACTGCCGCAGCCGCATAGCGCGTTCGTGCGGCAGGTTTCCGGCGATGATTGCAGCGTTGACCGCGCCGATTGCGGTACCGGCGATCCAGTTTGGCCGCACCCCGCATTTTTCGAGCGCGGCATAGGCGCCCGCCTGATAGGCTCCGAGGGCTCCGCCGCCCGACAACACCAAGGCGATCCGCTCGAAACGAGCTAAGCTCTTATCAGGGCGCCCTCGCGTCAACCCTCGCTCCTAACGCCAAGCGCCTGACGGAGGGGCGGCCACCGGCCGCAGCAGATTTCAGCCAGCCGATAACAGCTCACAGGCCGACGCATGAGAGCCCGGCGCAACAGCGATAGGGGATTCCGCCGGCACTGCCCGGGTCCATCGCGCACTCCTCCGCCTCGGTCGTTCGACATCATATGAAGTCTGGTTCCCGCGTCCAGTGCGGAAACGCCCTATTCGTTGGCCGGCCCTCGGGAAGGTATGGCGGGGAGAGATCGGAGGTAGAGCGCGATCGCCCGGCGGTCGGCGTCGGTGAGA
>WNFC01014702.1_pt1 | contig 17390 bp, 11 predicted proteins | sample 5400541 | NCBI WGS metagenome assembly WNFC01 (sample SAMN13153342, study PRJNA577476) | soil metagenome | isolation source: 120 cm saprolite under Douglas fir tree site 2 hole 2 replicate 1 | place: USA:California | collected 2015-04-18
TCCGGTTCATCAGATCCACGGCATGCGCGGTCGTCATGTGAGCGCATCCCAGCCGGAGTCATGGCCGGGCTTGTCCCGGCCATCCACGTCTTGCTCGCGAAGCACGGAAGAAAGACGTGGATGCCCGCGACAAGCGCGGGCATGACGCCGGAGAGGTGGTTTAGATCTCATCGGGACGTGCTCTGGCTCGCCAGAACATAGAGATGAAAGCCGCCGTAGATGGCCGAGCGGTCGCGTCGTGCAAGATCGCGCGACTGCGCGACCTCGTAGCGCCATTGTCCTAGCACCGTGTCATCGACCCGGGCGGGCAATGGACTGGGCTCGGCCGCCGTGCGGAAAATCACGCGCGCGCCCTGGCGCGCCGTGCGGGTGATCTCCCGCCAAAGTTCGTTGAGTTGCTGGTCCGACATCCAATCCTGAGCGTCGAGCAGGACGTAGCGGTCGAGCGACCGATCCGGCCGGCTCCTGAGGTATTCGGTGAATGAACGGTTGAGGACTTCGACGCGATCCGCGCGCGCCCGTATGGTTTCGAAGTGCGCCTGCTTGAGATAAGGCGGCAGCGGGCCGCTCGCGTGGCTCTGATAAGAGCGGCCAAAGGCCTGCCAGGCGAAATAGTTATCCTCGAGGCTGAAGTCGCAGGACAGACGCTCGACCCGGTCGCGCAATACCGTCGCCATGTGCGGGGCGCCGGCGCCCAGAGCGGCGTATTGGGCCGGCGGAATCCCAAGGCCATAGAGCGACATCTGCCGCCCCGTCGCCCAGCGCACCAGCGGCTTGTCGAACAACGGCGCGAGCGACGTCTCAAAGAACGCCCGCTGCTCCGCGAGAGAGCGCGCATGCAGCATCTCCCGCAGATCGACGCCATGGAGGCGCGCGAGGAGATGGCCAAGCCCGATGGAATGACCTAACAGGCCGCAGCGATAGACATTGCGCGAAAACATCGTGATGCGACGGCGACCCAAGAGGTTCCGCCCTTCCCAGTAGGCGCGCGTTTCGTCGTCGAGAGTAGGCTCCAGGAACCGCCAATAGGCCGCAACGTTGGCATCGGTGTCGGCCTCACCGAAAAAGCGGTAGAAGGATTGCCACGTTGGAAGGTGACGAGCGGCGGCGAGTTTGAGCCGATTGAGTGCGACATGCGCGCGGGCGAGATCGACCGCCGTGATCCGAGCCGGATCGCCGATGAGATACGATAGCACGTTGCAGCCGCCCGACGCGATCGCCACCACGTGGCAGTCCGGCGTGATCGCCAGCGCCTCCATGTCGACATCGGGATCTTCCCATATCTGCGGATAGACCAAACCCTTGAATGCCAGGGTGAATAGAAACTCCAACAGCCCTTGCGTGGAAAACGCACGGTTGCGGCGGACAGCCTGCTTCAGGCGGCGGTTCGCCGCGGTTTTTTCACCCGATGTCAATCTCGGCTCCCCTCCGGTCAATGTCGACTCAACGGATTAAGCACCACGGGAAATGTAAATTTGATGACGGCGAGACTCGGCCACATGTAAAGGTCGCGGCATTTGACCGCGGCCTTCAACTCTCCGCAGGGGGCGCGGGCGTCCCGCCCGCTCAAAAAGAAGGGCGGGCTCCTCTTTAGGGGAAAGGGCCGCGCTCCCTGGACTGTGCAGGGCGGCCGCGCCAAATGCCATTACACTAAGGAGGCATGTCATCAAGGATTCACGAACTTGATGTCGGCTGCGGCTGGCAAGAATTCCCCGGCTGCTTCGGAGCATCTCATGAGCATTCGCATCCGCCAACCATTCACGCGCCGTCGGTTCCTGAAGACGTCGGCTGCGGCGGGGATTGTCGCCGCCGGCGGCATCGTCCGGCCGATGGTCAGCCGCGCTGCCGAGCGGCCCTCGATCAGCCATGGGGTGCAATCGGGCGATGTGTCGGTCGATTCCGCGGTGGTATGGGCGCGTGCCGACCGGCCATCCCGGGCCCTCATCGACTGGTCGACAACGGAGAGCTTCAGGAACAGCCATCGCGCAGCGTATGTGGACGCGTTGCCGGAGACTGACCTTACCGTCAATGCGCTGATCGAAGGGCTGCCGGCCGGCCAGGACATTTTCTATCGTGTGCAGTTCCAGGACCACGCATCTCCTACCATCCTTGGCGAGCCGGTGGTCGGACGGTTCCGCACCGCGCCCGCGGATCGGCGGTCGGTCGCGTTCGCCTGGTCGGGGGACACCGCCGGCCAAGGCTGGGGCATCGACGAAAACCGCGGCGGCATGCGCCTCTACGGCACCATGCTGCGCAACCGGCCGGACTTTTTCATTCATTCGGGCGACAATATTTATGCCGACGGCCCAATCCCGGCCGAGCAGAAGTTGCCGAACGGTGAGGTCTGGAAGAACATCGTCACCGAGGAGAAATCGAAGCCGGCCGAGACCCTGAACGAATTCCGCGGCGCCTATAAATACAATCTGCTCGACCGCAACGTGCTCGCCTTCAATCGCGAAATCCCGATCTTCTCCCAATGGGACGACCACGAGGTCACCAACAACTGGTGGCCGGGCGAGCCGCTCGATCGCGCCGAGCATCTGCGCAAGAAATACGTGGACAAGAATGCGTTGGCGCTGGCGGTGCGGGCGAGCCGCGCATTCCACGAATATATGCCGATGCGTGTGACCCAATCGGAGATCGGGCGCGTCTACCGCAAGATTTCTTACGGTCCGTTGCTCGACATATTCATGCTGGACATGCGCAGCTATCGCGGGCCAAACGGCGAGGGCCAGGAGGAAACATACGGTCCCGCCTCCTACTTCCTCGGTCCTACCCAGGTCGCATGGCTTAAGCGCGAACTTTTGAATTCGCGCGCAACCTGGAAGGTGATCGCAGCCGACATGCCGATCGGGCTCATCGTGGTCTATGACGTCGACCGTAATTGGGGCGTCGAGGCGATCGCCCAAGGCGATGGTCCTGCGCGCGGGCGCGAGCTTGAGATCGCCGACATCCTGTCCTTCATCAAGCGCGCCAATATCCGAAATACGGTCTGGCTGACCGCCGACGTGCACTACACGGCCGCTCACTATTACGACCCCAACAAGGCCGTATTCCAGGATTTTGAGCCGTTCTGGGAATTCGTGTCAGGCCCGATCCACGCCGGCACCTTCGGACCCGCCGTCCTCGATAACACGTTCGGACCGCAACTCGCCTTCGTCAAGGCGCCGACCAAGGAGCAGGGCCAGAATCTGTCGCCTGCGCTCGGCCTTCAGTTCTTTGGCCATGTGGCGATCGATGGCGCCACGGAAGTTATGACTGTGACGCTCAAGGACGTCGATGATCGCGCCTTGTGGTCGACGGCGCTGCAGCCGAAGGCCGGGTAGTCCTCTGCGCGCGGTCGTGGGCGAGAGCCGGGCCGCCTTACCTCTCTCCGCTTGCGGGGAGAGGTCGGAATTTGCGCGCTCTTCGCGCAAATTCCGGGTGAGGGGGCCTCTCCGCGAGTCTGAGCTTCGTGGAAAGGCACGTTCGCCCTCCGCGAGTCCGCCGTTGTGGAGAGCCCCCCTCACCCCGACCCTCTCCCCGCAAACGGGGAGAGGGAGCAGAAAGACCTGCGCGTCTATCGGGCCCCCTACCGTGGCGGCTAAGGCGGTGTCTGCTTCCACAAACCTCGCGCCTGTGGTCCCCACCCCGTCCTCCCCGAAGCCGCGGAGGGAGATGAGAGCGCCACGGCCGCTGAATTGCGGAAATTGACGAGATTGCCGAGGAACGCTCGCGCACTCGCCTCCCATGTCATGGTCTCGGCATACTGCCGGCACGCGTAACGCGGAATCGCGAGCGTGCCGAGGCACGCGGCGCGCAGATCGTTGTCGAGAACGGCGACCGGCGCCGCCCCGACGACATCTTGCGTCGCTGCCACCGGGAACCCCGCAATCGGCAGCCCGCTTGCCAGCGCTTCCAGCAGCACCAGACCGAACGTATCGGTGCGGCTTGGAAACACGAAGACATCGGCGCTCGCATAGATGGCGGCGAGTTCCGCGCCGTGTTTGGTGCCGAGGAAAACCGCGTCGCGGTAGCGGGATTCCAGCCCCGGACGCGCCGGACCGTCGCCGACCACCACCTTCGTTCCCGGCAGGTCCAGCCCCAGAAATGCGTCCACGCTCTTTTCGACGGCAAGCCGGCCGACCGTGAGAAAGATCGGGCGTTTTAGTCCGAGGTCGCGTGCGCGGTCCGGGTGAAACAGCGCCGAATCGACGCCACGGGGCCAACGCAGGACGTTGTTAAAACCATGGCTGCGCAGCTCGTTTGCAAGCGAGGTCGTGGAGACCATGGTGCCGCGCCCGGCGTTGTGAAACCAGCGCATCCACGCCCAAGTCCAGTTTGGCGGGATTGGCCAGCGCGCCGCAAGGTAATCGGCAAAGCGGGTGTGCAGGCTCGTGGTGAACGGGAGCCGGTCAGCGAGGCAAAAGCGGCGGACGAAATAGCCGATCGGGCCTTCCGTTGCGATGTGGACGGCATCGGGACGAACCACCGAGATGCGCCGCGCGATTTCGCGAGCGCGCGGCAGCGCAATCCGAATTCCCGGATAACTCGGCAGTCTGACGGTCGGAAATCCTTCCGCCGTAAGGAAGGATACTTCGGCCCCCAGAGATTTGGCGGCTTGCGCGGTCGCCTCCAGGGTGTGGACGACGCCATTGACCTGGGGCCGCCACGCGTCGGTTGCGATCAAAATCCGCATCAGGCCGCTCGGAGTGTAGGTTTCCTTGAGACAATTAGTCTCCCCGATTCATGCGTCATCTCCGTGACGGTCCATCGGGCTTGTCGCATTACTGTCGCTTGTGTCGTCCAAACTTAATGGACGATTCGAACGCGCGCAGTGACGACATGCCGCAAAATCATGCGGTCCCGTCTTCCCTTAAAGGAAACACCTTGTCGATCCGCGCGAGTCGCAAGGAGGCTGATTGTCCGCTCTGACTGATAAAACCGCCAGGAAGCCGCGCACCCGTAGTTCATGGAATTGGATTGGATTTGCACTCAGCGCAGCCATTGTGGGCATTTCGGTCTATGTGCTCGCCAATATCCTCAAGGACGTCGATTTCGCCCGCGTCGCAAGCAATGTGCGCGCCATGCCGGCCTCGCAGGTCGGCTGGGCCGTGCTGTTTGTCGCCGGCGCTTACGCAACGTTGACGGGTTACGATTTCTTCGCGGTGCGCACGATCGGGGCGAATCACGTGCCTTACCGCATTGCGGCGCTGGCGAGCCTCACGAGTTATGCGATCGGTCACAACATCGGCGCTACCGCGGTTTCCGGCGGGGCGATCCGCTACCGCATTTATTCGCAGTTCGGGCTCGGCGTCATCGATGTCGCAAAGATCTGTTTTCTCACCGGATTGACGTTCTGGCTCGGCAATTTCGCCGTGTTGGGTGGCGGGATGGCCTATCGGCCGGAGGTGCCCGGGCGCATCCTTCAACTGTCGGGCGAGACCGTACGGGGCATCGGCATCGCGGCGCTGGTCCTGCTGTGCGCCTATGTGGCATGGGCGTCTCGCAGGCCGCGCGCAATCGGCATCAGAAATTGGAGCGTCCGGCTTCCCGGCGGGTCGTCGACCTTGATCCAGATCGGAATCGGCGTAGCCGACCTCGGCTGTTCGGCGCTTGCCATGTACAGCGCGATACCGTCACCCGTTGAGGGCGAGCTTCTGACCATAGCGATTGCTTTCGTGTCGGCGACGCTCCTCGGATATGCGAGCCACGCCCCGGGTTCGCTCGGCGTGTTCGACGCCGCGATGCTGGTGGCGTTGCCGGGAGTTCCGAAAGAGGAATTGGTCGCGGGCCTCCTGGTGTTTCGGGCGCTGTATTTCCTCCTTCCGTTCTGTCTCGCTCTCCTCACCATGGCGTGCTGGGAATCCGCGCTGTTCTTGCGCCGCGGCGCCGCGGCTGCCAGGAATCGGACGACGGCGATATCGGAAAAGCAGCCGGAGAAGGCAGCACAGGAAGGCAAGTCATCGCGGGCGTAGGGTGGGCAAAGTCGCCTGACGCAGGCGACGAAATTGATGCTCCGAGCTTGCGCGACTTTGCCCACGCGGTACCACGGCGCGATCGGGCAGCCTTTCCAGCGCCTTTGCCCACGTTGTCCGAGTTGCATGGCAGGGCCATGCGCCTTTGCCCACCCTACAAGCTACTACGGCGCTACACCGCATCGACCAAGTCGCTTGCGCCGGCCACCGCACCTCCGGCGGCATGCGCAATCTCGGCGTCGCTTTCCATCTCCCGGTCGGAATCCCCGTGCGGCGACATCGTCGTCCAGGTGATGATCTCAAACCGTCCATCCGGGTGCTCCGCAATCGCGGTGCAGCTTTCGACCCAATCGCCGCAATTGATATAGGTGACGCCGAATTCGTTGTGGATGGCGGCATGATGGATATGCCCGCAAATCACCCCGTCGGCCGCATTTCGTCGCGCTTCGATCACCAAGGTTTTCTCAAATTCACCGATATAGTTCACGGCGTTTTTGACTTTGTGTTTTGCCCACTGGGACAGCGACCAGTAACCAAATCCAAAGCGTCGGCGCAGGCTATTGAAAACGCGATTGACCGCGATCGCGGCCGTATAGGCGTAATCCCCCAAATGGGCGAGCCAGCGCGCCTGGGTCACCACGAGGTCGAAATGATCGCCGTGGATCACGAGGTAGCGGCGGCCGTCGGCACCGAAGTGGATATAGCGCTCGGCAACCTCGATGCCGCCGAAATGCGTCCCGTAGTATTCACGCAGAAACTCGTCATGATTGCCGGGCACGTAGATAGTGCGGGCGCCTTTGCGGGCCTTACGCAGCAGCTTTTGGACCACGTCATTATGAGCCTGCGGCCAATACCACGATGATCGCAAGCGCCAGCCGTCGACAATGTCGCCGACAAGATAAATGGTATCGGCATCGTGGTAGCGCAGAAAGTCGAGGAGCAGCTCCGCCTGGCACCCGCGAGCGCCAAGGTGCACATCAGAAATGAAGAGGGCGCGAAAGTGTCGCAGGCCGCCTTCAGTCACGATGTACACCTCATGTTTGCCGAATCTCGGTGAATCTTAAAATGTCCGTGTTGCGACTGAATGACAGGCTGTCACAAGACTGTCATTCGAAACACCTATTGCATGCGCCCATGACAGTTCCGGCCGTGGCAGCTGCGTCATTCTGCGGCACCGCTCTGGTGTTCCATATCGTCAGCATCATCATCGCGGCCCGGCGATGCCGGCCGAGATCAGAGGCGCCATCGAAACGCGCGGCTGTGCTGGCCGCGGTCCCGCCGGTTAGCATCGTGCGGCCGGTGTGCGGCCTCGACAATTTCCTCGAAGAGACGCTCCGCACATCGTTCGAACTTGATTACCCGAGATACGAACTCATCTTCTGCGTCGCATCGACGCGCGACCCCGCCATTATGGTGGTGCAAAAATTGATCGCGGCCCACCCGCAATCCCATGCGCGGCTCCTCATCGGTGACGATCGGGTCAGCCAAAATCCCAAGCTCAACAATTGTGTCAAGGGTTGGCGGGCGGCAAAACACGACTGGATCATCATGGCGGATTCCAACGTGCTCGTGCCGCCGGACTATATCCGTCGTCTGCTTGAAGCTTGGCGGCCGGACACCGGCCTGGTCTGCTCGCCGCCGGTCGGGTGCCGGCCGGTCGGATTCTGGGCCGGACTCGAATGCGCGTTCCTCAATACCTACCAGGTGCGCGCCCAGTATGTCGCTGACGCGCTTGGCCTCGGTTTTGCTCAAGGCAAGACGATGCTGTGGCGGCGCGCGGATCTCGAAAGCGCCGGCGGCATCGGTGCGCTGGGTGCTGAGCTCGCCGAAGACGCGGCTTCAACCAAGATTGTGAGGGCGGCCGGCCTTCGCGTGCGGCTCACGGCTCCACCTTTCGAACAGCCGCTCGGTCGGCGCCGGATGATGGAGGTGTGGCGGCGGCAAACCCGCTGGGCGCGACTGCGTCGCTCAAGTTTTCCACGCTACTTCGTGCCGGAGATCGTTGGCGGTGCGCTCTTTCCGCTCATCGCAGCGGGATATGTGGCAGGCGCGGCTGACGTATCGGTCCTCGGCACTATCGTGCCGCTTGCTCTCGTCTGGTACGGCGCCGAAATCGCGCTGGCGAAAGCGGCGCAGTGGCCTTTGCCGCGGCTCTATGCGCTCCAGGCTTTGCTGCGCGACCTGCTCCTTCCGATACTATGGTTCGACGCCTGGATCGGCACCGACTTCGTCTGGCGCGGCCACCAGATGAGCATTGCGGCCGATGCGCCCGCGCCTTAGTGCACGCTCAAGCGCGGCGCGCCCATCAAACCCACCGCCGCACCCGCCCCTTGTAGGCCCGATACGCATCCCCGAACTTGCGCTCCAGATAGCGCTCCTCCCGCGCAATCACGCCCACATTGATGACCCACAGCAGCGGGACCACCAGCACGATCGCCCACAGGCTCCCGGCCGCGACGCTTAGCCCCAAGTAGACGAGGGTTGCTCCCAGATAGAGCGGGTTCCGGGTCCGTCCATAGATGCCGTCGACGACCAGCGCCGTCGTCGGCAGGTTCGGCGGAATGTTGGTGCCGGCGGCCACAAAGCGCCGCGTGCCCATGCCGATCAAGACGAAGCCGCACGCCGCGAGCGCGGCCCCGGCCAGATAGCGCGCGAGCGCATGCGCGCCCAGCACCGGGAGCGGAACCACCGCCTCCAGCACGGTGGCCGCCACCAGGAACAGCGCGATGACGCCGGCCACGTCGTGCGCCCCGGCCGCGCTTGCAGGCGTCTCGCCACCATCCGATCGCGACGTCGCCGTGGCGCCACCCGCCACAGCCCGCATGGCAAGGCGGGCGCCGACGAGGATGGCGATCACGGCGGTGCCGACCGCCAAGATGAGGACTGTTTCGGACATGCCCATGTAACGTACCTGCTAACGAACCTGCCGCAGGGCGTCAGCCCGCAAACGCTGAGATTTATTAAGCTCGTTTCGCTCGAGAAACTTCTGCAGCTTAGTACGAAGACCTTCCAGGTTCCACGTGTCGCATTCCTACACTATTAGAGCGCCCGGTCGAGCGGGGCGATGACGCCACAGAGTTAGGTCAACCTAATACGCCTCGATCGCGGCATTCGCTCCCTCAACTGCCGCCGAGCCCCAGCGCCGTAGCCATGATTCGAAACACCCGCGTGTTGTCGATGCGTCCGTGGAACATCTCCGCTCCAGGTCCGGTCGCCGTCAATACCACGTCATCGGCCGCATGAACGCCGCTGTTGACGTTGAAGGGCAGATTGCCGGTGCGGCGCGCGGCGCCCGGCACATTGCAGAATTTTTCATTCGCCACGAAGTCGCGGTTCGGCCCTGAAACCGCAGGGACGTTTTCCCCGTCGAGGTAGGGATGGCCGGTGTCGCAATAGTCCGGGAACGCGCCGAATACAAACGCCAGGCGTCGCGACACGTCGACCCGCTCGGGATAACCGGCGGCGTTCGGCGCCGGATAGTTCGGCAGAGTGGAGTTCTGATAGACGCCGAGCTTGTCGCGCAGTTGCTGACCGGGGCGGTCGTCATCGTAGGTGCCGACGAGCGCGGTCGGGTGCGCGTGGTCGGCGACAACGATGATCATCGTGTCGTTGCGCGCGGCCGCAAACTCTTTGGCGAGCTTCACGGCGTTGTCGAGCATGATGGTATCGTAGACAGAACGCTCCCAATCGAGCGAGTGGCTGTATTTGTCGATGCGCCCTGACTCGACCATCAACACAAAGCCCTTGTCGTTTCTCGACAGGATGTCGAGGGCCACACCGACTTGGTCGGTCAAATCCGGCTGATCAGGAAACTTCGCCACCGTGCCCTTTTTCAGGAAGAAGCGATCGAGCGCTCCGTCGATGTTGCCGGTGTTGAACAGTCCGATGAGCTTGGGCGCACCGCCCGCCGCCGCGAGTTCCGTCTTGGTTGAGACCAATTTGTACCCGGCGTCCGCGAAATTATTGAGATAGTTTACGTTGTCCGTGCGTTTTCCGCCGGATGATACGGGGAGGAAATTCGGCGAGCCGCCACCCATGATCACCTCGGGCTGCACGGCGAAAAACATCTTCACGATATCATCGTAATCCGCGCGCTGACGGGTGTGCGCCACCATGCCGGCGGGCGTGGCATCCTCGATTTCCGTGTTGGTGACGACGCCGATCGACATGCCGCGCAGCCGTTTCACGATTTCTGCAATGGTTTCCACGCGCGGGTGTTGCAACGTGTTCTTGTTTTTGGCGCAATAGACGCCCATCGCGTTGACGCAGGTCTTATGTCCGGTCGTGTAGGCGCTCATGCTATTGGCGCTGTCGGTCACGACTGAATCCGTTCCAGACGTGGAGACGAGCGCCATGTAGGGCATGTCGTCGATCGCAAGTTCGCCGCCATAGCGGCCCTCGACCAGACCTTTCGACAAGATGCGCGCCGCCGTCCGGTGCGCGATAGTCAGTCCGTCGCCGATGAAGAGGATGACGTTCTTGGCCTGCGCGCGCGGCGTATCGAAGACGTTCCAGGTCACGCTCGCGGTGCTGCCGTTCGCGGTAGCCTCAACCACATATTTGCCCGCCTTGGTCAGAGCGGTATCGCGAATCCAGAAGGCCGAATAGTCGCCGCCGTCCTCCCGCTCGATGACGGATGGGCTTTTGCCGACGACCGACGCCGCGTCTGCGCCGTTGATGGTGACCCGCATGGCTGCGGCGGGTGGCGCACCGGGAAATTCGACCTTGAGATCGAACCTCGATCCGGAGAGGATTTCAGCCCTGTTGAATGGATAAATTGTCTGGGCGTCGGCCGTTCCGGTCGCAACCAGGAACAGGGCCGTTCCGAGGCAAATGGCTGCTGTTCGTGTCATCTGTGATGCTCCTCAAATCAAGCGAGGCCTTGTTTAGAGCGGTTCCGCTCATATCGAGCCATTTATTCGGAGTCATGGCCGGGCTTGTCCCGGCCATCCACGTCTTGCTTGCTGACCTGCCGCAAGGCGTGGATGCCCGCGACAAGCGCGGGCATGACGCTGGAGGGTGATCCGATCCCACTCTTTTGAACCGGACGTGCGGGGAGGCCTACTCCCTGCGTTCCGCCAAATCTTCGACTTCGTCGATGAGCCTGCGGGCGCGTTCGATGAGGTCTTCGTGCTCACGAAGGCGCTTGTTGGCGAACGCGGCGCCGTTGAGGAGAGCGATCATATCGCTCGCCAATTCGTTGCGTTCTTCGGTGATCTTGCCGATCTTGGCAAGAAATTTCCCGTAGGTCTTGTCGTCGCTCGTGATCGCCCGATTCGCAGCCACCAGGCTGTTGCGGCCGACCGAGCCTTTCGTTGCATTGATCTGCTTAAAGGCTCGCGCCAGTTCGATGTACTCGTCGCGGCTGTCTTCCAGGGCGTCCGGCAGCGCACGCGACTCAAGCTTCTCGACCAGCACGCGGCCGTCGTGGATGTAGTCGTCCTTCAGGCCGAGAAGCGCCATGATGGTCGGGCGAAGATCGGTGTGATCGGAGAACACGGCATCGTTTCTGCCCTGCTTACGCACCCCTGGACCGGCCATCCCGAACCAAGTGCGCGTGATGTCTTTTTGGAAATCGCCGTGGTTCCAGGCAAATCCCGGATTTTCGAACACGCACGCCGGGGGCTGCGAGCAGTCCTTGCCCTGACCGGTCGACGCGCTCGAAGTCTGATTGAAGTAGTCTTCGTTGCCAAACATCGTGAACGTCGGAACCCGGTCGGGGAGCGACGGGATCATATGTAGGAGCTTCATTTCCGCGCGGTCGGCAAGCAAGGCCGAGAGGCGGTCGGTCTTGCCAGTGATCGGATTGACCGCCGTGAGGGCGTTGACGTCATGCTCCAAAGTGCGTGTCACCGGATCGGTCGGCGCCGGATTACCGATGATGTAGAAGTTCGGTGCATCATCGAAGTGAAGGGCGAACGGCGTCGTATTGCGCCTCTGGGTGAGCAGGAGCCGATCGACGAGGGTGTTGATCTCGCCGATGTTTGCGTAGGTGCACGGCACCTGGATGCCTTCGCAGTTCGACGGGCTCGGCGGTCCGCCGACGAAATGGTCATTTTCGTCCGCCGTGACGACGAACAACGTATTGTCCTTGGTGATGCCATTGGCGGCCAGCCGGTCGAAGAATTTCTTGAACGCCGCGTCGTAGGCGGCAAGCTGGGCCACATATCCGGCTTCGCCAGGGCCGAAAGCGGTATGGGCGACGTGGTTGTCGTGGGCGTCGGAAATATAGAAGTAGACGACCGGAACACCCGCTTCCAGCATTGTCGCCACATAGCCGAGCGATTGCGTCGCCAACGGATCGAAGCCGGGGAATCCGGGATTGCCGGCAGCGGTGTGGATGACATTGCCGTCGAGGTCCTTGATCGGACCGCCGGGCGATATCACCGGCTGCACATGGAAATTGCCGAAGAGCGCGTTGAAGCCCGTATAGCCGCCCGGCTCATCCGGGAGGAGATCCGGCCTGCCGTGGCTGTTGTTGCAAAGCGCGCTGCCCTGCGCGCAATGGATGGCGATGCCAAGAAAGTCGGCGTTTGCCTTGTCTCTCTGTTTGGAGTCGTTGGCTTCGATGCCTTCCGGCGATGTCGCCCCGAACACGGTATTTACATCGGCCGGAATGCTTTCGAATTCGATATTGGCCGTCGAAAATGCACCGAAGTCGCAGCCGGCGCGGGTGTACGCCACCCACGGGGCTGGTGCAATCTTGCCCAGCTCGTTCGTCATCTGCGGGTGACCGTCTGCGGCGTTCGCTGTCCAGTACAGGAACGAACTGTTGAAGCCTACTGAGCCGTCGGTCCGGAAAAAGCCGTAGCTGTTGGCGACCGCCCAACCGAACCGTTCGCCATAAAGGCCGGTCAAGGCCGTCACGATATCCTGCGCGGTATGCGAAATAAGCGGGGTGAAATGATTGCCGCTGACGGTGCCGTGGTCGAGCAGGAAGTTGAGCAGATGCGGCATCTGCTCGAGATCCGACGGTACGTTGGGATTGTCGCGTCGCAGATGGACGTTGTCGAATTGGAGATGAACGACCCGTTTGATCTTGTTGCCGGCCGATTGCAAATGGCAGGACGCCTGCGACGGCGCCGCGGCTTGTGCATTTCCGCATGCGATCGCAAGAGCGGTGCCCCCGAGCAGGACCGGCGCCAGCAACTTGCGAGAGAAACGTAAGCAATTCATCGCGCTCTCCCGTTTTTTCAAAGCTTGTTAGAAAAAGATTTGAGGTAGGGTATCCCTACGCGGGTATTGGAACTGGATGATGTTGCGATGGGATGACACCCTCGTGACGCCTGCGCGAACGGCCCGTTAGGTCGATTTATGCAAAGCAGGCGCTTGGCTTCTCACCGTTGATCTCGTGCGACGGCAATTGCGCAGGCGCCCCGGCGAAAAGCCCTCGCGGGAAGCGGCCCTCCAAACAGCTCAACGCGATCAGACCGCATGAAACGCGAGACGATGATTCATCGTGCTGTCGCATAAGTGTTGAGTCGCCGTCAGAATCAGCAGGTATCTTCGGCGAATTAATTCGCGACGAGTCAAGAACCGGTCGACTCGATGCGTCGACGACCTGCTGACGCATTGCGAACGAAATGCGGGCATCGCGGTTTACTTGAAACATGACGCTTCACGCTTCGCCGGCTTCTCCGGAAGGGCCGCAATGGACAGCGAATTCCTGCTAACGCGCCGGCATCTCGTCAAGGGCGGCGCGGCGGCCATTGCGCTGTCCACCGCAACGCCATCGAACACGCCTGCGTTCCCGGTCGGCGGCGGTCAACGTCCTCAACGCATGGTAACCGGCGTGGTCTTCGAGGACCTTTGCGGCGCCGGCTCGCGTCGGCCCGGCGATCCGGGGATTGCCGGCGTCCTCGTATCGAACGGTCGCGACGTTGTGCGGACCGACTGCGAGGGCCGATACCGGCTACCGGTCGACGACGAGACCATCGTCTTTGTGATCAAGCCGACCGGTTACAGCGTGCCGATCGACCGAGACGGCATGTTGCCGCGCTTCTATTACATTCATCGGCCGGACGGGACACCGGCAGAGCTGCGGCTGCGCGAGCGCGGGATCGATCCGACCGGGGAATTGCCCCACTCGGTCGACTTCGCACTGAGAAAGGCCGATGAGCCGGACCGATTCGACGTCATCTTGTTTACCGACACCCATGCGGACAGCGCGGCGGCGATCGATTACGTTCGCATGGACGTGGTGAATGGATTGATCGGAACAGGCGCCGCATTCGGCATGACCTTGGGCGACCTCATGTCCGACGATTTGTCGCTTTATGATCGCTATAACCGCGTCATCGGCCAGATCCGCATACCTTGGTACAATATTGCGGGCAACCATGATCTGAATTTCCATGCGCCTGGTCGGAAATATTCCTGCGAGACATTCAAACGCGTGTTCGGTCCGAATTACTATGCCTTCGAATATGGCGGCGCACTATTTCTGATGCTCGATAATGTCGACTATCTGGGCGGCGGCAAGTATGAGGGTCGGTTCGGCGCGCAGCAGCTTGCCTTCGTCTCCGCGGTGCTGAGGGAGACGCCGAAGAACCGGCTTGTCGTTGCCGCCATGCACATTCCATTGCGCAGCTATCTCGACCCAATCGACCCCACGATCAACACGTGGGACGGTTCCGAGCTCATCAAGATCATCGGCGATCGCCCGAGCGTGAGCTTCTCCGGGCATACCCATACGACCGAGCACCACTATTTCGGTTTCGAAAACCCTATGGCGGAACGCCGGCCGCATCATCATCACGTGATGACGGCGCTCTCGGGCTCCTGGTGGAGCGGTCCCTACGACCATCGGGGGGTCGCGGTCGCGGATTGTCCTGATGGCAATCCCAACGGCTTCCACATCCTGAGCGTCGACGGCGACCGCTTTACGACGCGGTTTCGCTCTGCCAAGGAGCCCGAGGGCCGGCAGATGCGCATCGTTCTCGCCAATGCGGACCATGCTCCGACCCAGGACGAGTTCGAGATGGGCCAGTTTTTCGGGGCTCCGATCCGCCAGGATCGTCTCGGCATGACCGAGGTGATCGTCAACGTCTTCGACGGCGGCCCGCATACCACGGTCGAATACCGGATCGGCGAATTCCCGCCGGTGACGATGCGACGCGAAACGCGACCGGATCCGTTTATCCGAGAGGTATTTGCCAGAAACCAAGCGACGAAGAAGCCGTGGGCTGAAGTTGAGCCGTGCTCTCACATTTGGACGGCGCGTCTTCCCGCCGATCTTAAAGCCGGCACGCACTGCATCAGGGTGCGTGTTGTCGACGAGTACGGCCGCGAACACCACGATCGTCTTTGCATGGAAGTGACTGGCGCACCTGCGCTGCGGGGGTGACCTAGGCATCAACTGGGCTTGATCATCCATCAGCCTCGTCCGAGGGTTTGATTCCGGAGAACGGTCGCGACCGCCCCCAGCATTGCACAATTCGCCGGTGTCCACCGCGCCCCGCCCCTCTCGACGCCGCCGCCCCATGGAGTAAGATTGGCGCAATCAGGCTCGTAAGAAGACTGCAAACATTCGGAGGATCGGCAAATGCCACGAGGGGTTTTGGCTGCGGCATTCGTGGTTGCATCGGCATCGGGGGCGTTTGCGCAGGGCGCGCCCGATGCGTCGTTCAACGATGCCCAACGCGAAGGATTGCGCCTTTTCAGCCAATCCTGCGGCGTCTGCCACACTGTGGTCCAGCAGCGAACGCGGCAATACGGACCGGTATTGTCGCGCGAGACCTTGGGCGGCGACGAAGAGCTGATCCGCGAATACATCAGCAACGGCACGCCGCGCATGCCGGGCTTCCGCTATTATTTCGAGCCCCCGCAAATCGGCTCCATCGTCCAGTACATCAAGACCATAGCGCCGCAGCCCGCACCGGCCGGCGCCAAGTAGATGGCTGACGGTAAACCGTTAAGGCCAGCGTGTAGTCCCTCGACCTAACTCCTTAACGATCCGTGTCACCGGCTAATCAGGAGATCGATCCATGAAGAGTCCCAGAACTTTCACGATAATCGGTACGGTATTCGCTGCCGCCATGTCGGCGACGGCGCTCACGCCGATGACGGCCGGCGCCGCCGATGCGGTGCTGAGCGGCACCATCAAATCCGCCGACGGCGCCGCGCTGGGCGGCGTCACGGTTTCGGCCCGCCTCGACGGCTCCAACATCGTCACGTCGGTTTTCACCGATGACAGCGGCAACTACTATTTCCCGCCGCTCGCCACCGGCAAATACAAGGTATGGGCGCAGGCGGTCACCTTCGACACCGGCCGCGGCGATGTCGACCTTGCCGCCGCCAAGCGGCAGGACTTCGCGCTCAAGCCGCTGAACGATTTCGTGCGCCAGCTGCCGGGCGACATGGTGCTGGCGGCGCTTCCCGATGCGACGCCGGAAGACGCCAACATGAAGACGATCGTGCAGAACAACTGCACCGCCTGCCACACGCCGAGCTACATCCTGCAGCATAAGTTCGACGAGGCCGGCTGGAACGCCGTCATCAACCTGATGAAGCATGCCAACGTCTACGGCATCTATCAGGGCCCCGATCACAAGGCGAGCCCGGTGCTCGACCACAATCAGAAGCAACTCGCCGCCTACTTGGCGCGCGCGCGCGGCCCCGGCGAGACCTCGATGAAGTTCAATCTGCGGCCGCGTCCGACCGGCGAGGCCGCTCGGGTGGTGTTCACCGATTACGAGGCGCCGCCCGATCCCGATGTCGGCATGCCCTACAAGGTGCAGACCAACAACGGCACCGACTGGTCGCTGGGCACCCCGTCTTACGTCTATCCCGGCTTCGGCGTCCACGACGCCTGGATCGATGCCGACGGCAAGAACGTCTATTTCACCTGCAACGTGCCGAACAATGTTCTCACGCTGGGCAAGTTCGACCTCAAGACCGGGGCGTTCAAGCCTTTGAAGGTCGCGGCCGCCAACGGCCTCGCGGCGCCGGCGCACGGCATGACCCGCGATCCGAGCGGCGCCATCTGGTTCAACGTCAACCCCAGCAAGGGCGGCCTCGGCAAGCTCGACACCAAGACCGACAGGATCGAGGTGTTCATTCCGCCGGAAGGCATGGCGCCGACCGGAGGCGCCACCACGGTCGACTATGACGGCCGCGGCATGATCTGGGTGTCGTCGCCGACCGGCGCGCTGCGCTTCGATCCGGCGGCTGAAAGATTCACCGAGTACAAGTCGCCGACGCCGAAATCCGCCAATGGCGGCATCGGCCTGACCTATGGGGTGGCGGCCGACCGCGACGGCAACGGCTACTGGGCCCAGATGGCGATCGATACCGTCGGTATCGGCGACGGCAAGTATGGCACCGCCAAGGAGATGAAGCTGCCCCCGGTCGAGGCGGTCCGCGCCCGGCTTTCGCCTCAGGACATCGCGTTCTACGAGGCCAACGGCGCCCCCGACTTCAGCAACCCGGCCC
>WNFC01003331.1_pt1 | contig 17385 bp, 9 predicted proteins | sample 5400541 | NCBI WGS metagenome assembly WNFC01 (sample SAMN13153342, study PRJNA577476) | soil metagenome | isolation source: 120 cm saprolite under Douglas fir tree site 2 hole 2 replicate 1 | place: USA:California | collected 2015-04-18
AAGACGCATCTTCCGTCGACAGTTGAAGCATTGCCTGCCCTGATACACCTCTCACTATTCCTATTCTTTGCCGGCCTTGCCATTTTTCTGTTCAATATCAACCACGGCGTATTCATCTCTGTGATTTGGTGGATCGGGGGATTCACTGCGCTGTATGGATCGATGACAGTGATGCCAATTTTCCGACACGACAGCCCTTATTACGCACCTCTTTCCTCCACAGCTTGGATTCTTCACGCCATTTTTTCATATGCTCTCTATAGAGTTCTCGCCCTCATCACCCCCGGTCGTTTCATTGACACTCAAACCTGGCCAGACTTTCGTCGCTTGAGTCAACGTTATCGTGACCGGATTTCAGGGGATGTGCAGAAGGCAGCCGAAACTACCTACGAACAGAAAGCGTTATTCGACATCGACCTCGACATATTGGACGAGACTTTAGACTCTCTGGGCGACGATGAAACACTGGAAACGTTCTTTGAGGCCATCCCTGGCTTCTTCAACTCGCCGTCGATGAAGAATGCTCGCCCTAACGAAGTTCGTCCAAAGATCATCGACTCGTTGGCAGGATTCTTGGACCGCAATTTGTCTTCCAACTCAGTCAGCGAAGAGACCAAGATTCGTCGGATCATTATCTGCATGAAGGCCACAAAGGAAATAGGCGAATCTGGTGATGATATCGATAGGATTCTTTCCCTCCTGAGAAAAGGCACTCTGGGCGAAGATGACAACCTGCTGGAAAAGTTCTTTGATATTATCCCCGATATCTTTAACTCACAGTTGATGAAGACATCCCTTCCTGTCGAGGTCCGTTCAAAGATCGTTGAGTCGTTGGAAGGGTTCTTTGACCGCAATTCGTCTTCCACCTCTGTCAGCGAAAAGATCAAGATTCGTCGCCTCATCATCTGCATGAATGCCACAAAGGAAATAGGCCAATCTCATGATATTTATAGGATCCTTTCCGCCCTGACACCAGACAATCTGCCGATGCTGGAGGTTGACCTGCTTGAACCGCTCTTGGATATTATTCCTGACTTGTTTGACTCAATGCTGGAGGGGGATCCCGAAAGAGATATGCCTTACCTCAAACTCCGGAATGTGTTGGATAATATCTTATACAATAATCTGTCAACCAACGCTGTCATCGAATCGGTAAAACATCGCCGCCTCGATATGTACTTGAAGGCCATCAAGGTGATATACGGCTCTGATCGAGTTGGTTCCACCCTTTTGCAAATTCTCAGAGGGGGGTTTGGTCAATTACCGCCATCCATGGAGATTGTGTATACTCTTTCACACTGGTGCGCTGATCACGATGATATTCGTCACATGGTTACGATTGCGCCATTCTGGCTTGGTGACACCCTTATCCATGTCCCTAAATGGGAACGCGATGGCCGTTGGATCGCATTCGTTAAGGATCAATTTGACTCGCCGGACAATGTCCTGTCTGAGGATGCCCTTCGGGAATACATCGCTCGTGCCCTTACTGGTAGTGACTCGGATAGCGTGGTGCTGGCGATTTTGATCCACGTGACTCGCCGAGGCATAAACGCTAATCACTTGGAATGGGACGATGCTCTGTCGTCAGCTTCCGAATTTGACATACTAGTATGCAATACGCTTCCTGAACTGCAAAACGAATTTTGCGCTTTATGGAATGAACTCGTTCAAAAAGCAAGGGGCCCAGAGTCTCATTATGATTATGTTAGAGCTCTCCGTTGGATTCGCCAACTTTACATCGCATTGCATCAAGGCACCGAGTCTGCCCCGACTGCCTTCGATACTTACACCGACCATCGGGACGACATTCTATCCCGGCAATCGTCGTATCCGTTGTGCACCATCGACACTCATCGTCCCACCCAGCCCATTCCTGGCAGTAGCGCCGCCCCACAACAAGCCGAAGCAAACGACATAGGACTCCCTTCTTCTGCACACCACTGCCCTCTGCCACAAAGATCCCCATCCCCATCCTCAGCCACCGATTCCGTGCATATCGCTCCCCAGGTTACTTCAGATACTACTCCCTCCGTCCATGAATCTGTTCCGACAGTTAATCTGGACCTAAACCCGGACATTTCGATGGAGGACACCCATCTCCTCATCGATGAGATGGGAGAGTACGCTCAAACTTCCTCAGCAACCTTGCTCACTCACTCGCATCCCGAACCTGTTCCCGCCACCGTTACTTCCTCCATTGTAGCTCATCCGCCTACTGTTTCTGTGGAACGTGCGTTCTCCAACACTCTGCAACCTAGTATTACCTCTGACATTACGTTGTTTCATCCTCTAGATGCACACAATCGGCAGGATACAACCGCGTCACATGCTGGATCAGACATCGCTCTCATCTCGTCCAACGGCACCCAAATCCCTAATTCTATCCCAAACACCGGTGTCACTCTACATACAAGCGATGAATCAACTGGCGTCCCTCGTACTGTCTCTGGCCCTCAATTGACCGCCTTCACGACGCCTCCGCCTCCCAGCAGTGTTATTCCCACGGAACCGCCTCCGTCAGTAGAATCGGCTCTCGTTCAACCTGATCACCTCTCGCACCCGGAAGGATTTCCGTCCTCAGCCCTAACAACAACCAACTGTCACATTACGCCACAGGATCCTTCCGTTTTTGTTACTAGAAGCATTGACGACCTTAGTTCGCGCGAGCACGACGAGACTCGTGACCCGAACCCATCTACTCTAACGGAGGCACTTCTTCACGTAGGACAATCAGGGCCATCACCTCAGGCCTCAGGCCTGATGTAACGTGGGCGTTGGCCATGAAACGGAACGAATTGTCAGAGCGTCCGTGATGCCGGAGCACCCAAACTTTCCAATTGCGGCTCTTCACAGCTCCCGACACAGGCACGGCCTCGAGGACGATATGTTTCGGGCTAAAGTTTTCAGATCCGTTGTACGGTTAATCTCGCTGCTACATTCTCTACTTGCTGTGATAGGTTCAAGTCTCGCCCTTCCCCTCCATCCCTTCTACTCGCTTTCTTTGGTATCACACCGCTTCTCCTCACCTGATAGGTGCATGTTTGTGTATATAAAGTATCTTCTTGACACAACAGTGAATTCCAGCGCAAAGTTAACCGTCTGCCTCTAATTTCCCCTCGCTTTGTCTCTTCTCGACTCCCCGATCGCTCTTTCTTCTCAATTGTTTCGGTTTCTTCCTCTCTTCTCTCGTTCATCGTCACGTCGATGCCTGTCTCGACTCTCAGGCTTATCCTTACTCCTCATTTCCTGCCCTCTGTGACGGTACGACGACCAGCAGATTCACATGTTCCGTCCCGATGATCCCCACCACTTCCAGGCTTGTTTCTCTGTCTTGACAGCGATTGCGGAATTCGAGAAGACTGAATTCGTAGAAACCACGTTGCTATGGCGGGCCTCTCTGGAGGACAAAGGCACTAGTGGGCCCACGGGCGGCCGATTCGGAGTGTCCAGTCAATGCGGGGGCACCTTATGAGGGCAAAGATTGATGCTTGGGAGATAAGAAGAGTATTAAAGGAAGAATGAATAGCGCCACGCACTACAGTTTTGTAGGCGCCTGTCGTACGTGCGTTCCTTATTCTCATTCCGATATAGATGGTTGGCCGAGACATAATGAAGGAGTCGACCCCAGGAGAAGAGTTGACTGTAAAAAGAGGAAGGACGAAGTGAAAGCAAGAGACGACGGCAGCCTGAACGAGAGACAGTGTGAACAGAGGATGTTGGCTCAGCGGCCTTGACGCGAAGACGAAAAAAAAAAGAGGAACAGAATGGACGCAAAGGACTTCAAAACATGGGCTGTATTCTACCAATAATCTCCTCGACGAGGAGGAGAATGGGTTTATATATATGCACAGTACCTACTAGCGTTTTGTCCGGGTCCGTATGTACTAAATAGAGAGAGGCGGTGGACGTAGGGAAGAGCCTGTGATCTTGCTCTGCACCGGACCCGTCCGGGACGTACAGGAAACGTTAGGCTCGGATCCAGCCGTCCTGCTTCACACTCCGACTACCTCCTCACTTACAACTCCGACTCTCCGCGTTTCAAACTCCGTACTTAGGTAAGGAGGTCACCGAACGCCTGGCTAGCGACTATCGTAGAAAATCGACTGTCGCGGGGCTCGGAGAAATCCGTTGAATTTAAACTCGGTGGAGCTTGATAGTCACATGGCTTTCCTGTTCTCAGCTACGTGCTTTGTCGTCCCAGACCCAGCTCCATCATTGGCACCAGCCCATCGCCACAGCATGAGAAAGCAGAAGATCTATCGATACTCTACCTCAAAAATGTTATCGTGTTGTCCGTATCCCCTCCAAATCCCTCGTGTGACTCTCGACAGCTCGAGAAAGTCTTTGCCCACTTGCACGCACATTTATTTGTGCACACTTTGGCTCAACCTCTACCCTACCGTGCTCATAACCTGTCACCATGGCGAATGTGCTGCAATGCGTGATCTCGGCTTGAAGCACACGGATACACTGTTGGGGCCTGGAAGAAGAGAAGATGACACGCGCTCTGTGCAACGACGACACGAAGAGGACTCTCGAGTGAGCATGTACCGTAGTACTTAGTGACAGCTAATTGACAGGTATTGATCGAATATTCATCAATATTGATCGACTGTCTCACTTATTTGACTTATCAGAAAAATATTCATCGGTAGCCTCTCGGTAGTACATGAGGTTTTTCCTGATGCTGCCCGACAAAGTGTGCGCGCTCACGGCATAGCATTCACAGGCGCACAAGCGGTGGAGACAACAGCGATGAATAACGTATCACACCCCCGCTTGCCTGACCGAAACTTCCATATCTCATGCAGTGCATAGAGTCTGTTCCACATACAAAAACGCATCCCACAGTATCCCATGAAGAGACATACGACAAAAAGTACGAAAAACGGTGAAACCCTGTCCGTAGCACTGAAGGTCCTTCGCTTCAAGGGCGCCCTCGAGCTCCACCCTGAAGCCCGTCACTTTCAAGTTCCTGACGCGCCAATCGACCCCGGCCTTTCATCCCGGCCTTGTTACACCAGCGCTCGCTGCGCTCAGGGACCGCGCACCATCCATTGCGACAGAACTCGGGAATCCCACGGAGCGCCAGCAGCGATGCACGCTCATGTGCCTGAGTTCCTGTGCAGGCGTCGCGCCGAGGCCCTCAGAAGCGGATGCGAGCGCAGGCAGGACCGCAATTTTCCCATGATTAAACGCCACCACACTTACCCAGACGCAATGCGCCGTTGCGCCGTCCGGTTCGGGCATAACCTTGGCGGAGGCGGCGGCTGTTGCAGTTGCGGCAACAGAGGTGACTACGATGCTGGGGAGAGAGCGTGGAGGGCGTCAGGTTCATTGGTTTCGCATGTGACCACAAGCTGCGCAGAAGTGCATATAACGGAAGCATCATTTCCAGAGAATACGGTGACGCTCGATAAATGGTACTCATCAGAGAAGCAAACTAACATGTGCACCCTTCTCAGCCTAGTCGTGGTGTTGATATTGATGTATGTGCGCTCGAATGCATCAACGCACCTAGTTGACCAGACTCTGTTCTCAGGCTGTAAATGGGACGGGCAAATGACTCGCCGGACTTCCCAATCTGTATGCCGTTCAGCACGGAGGCATGTTTATTAGTACGAGAAGCACTGATCACGGATGATTCAGTGCGATGCTGATAAGGCAGCTGACCCTGTTTATGAGGGAAAACGGCGCAGGACCTGTTCCAGAAGAATGCGATTCACACGCGGAAGATAACGAAGATAGCCGTGCTGCGCGGTGAGACATGTCAGCAGCACTGCAGGCGGGCATAGCCCTGTTCCTGAGGAGCACCTCCCGCCTGTGTGGAAGGTCCCTGTGTCCACCTGCCAGCCCCTCATTTTCAGGGAGACTGATGAATGGATACCGGTCGGTAGGGACGAATGTTGGTCGCAGACATTGCAGTGGAACATGGTTGGGTCGAGAATGCGGAGACGCTGGGCGGCGGCGGCATGGGCCGGACACAAGTATATCCGGTGCACGCCGGCACCGCCCAGCGTCTGGATATCAAGACTTCCGTGAAAAACTTAAAGTGCTTGAAGCGCCGAGGCCTGAGGACCACTGTATATAAATGTTTCTATTCTGTGCGTTTTCAGCCTTTTGACGGTGTCCTTCCCAGCGCTCTATACAGTTACCCTCTACTGCCCACCACCTTTCCTTCAATGAGCGGAGCCAAAAGCAGACTCCGGCCGCCCGGGCCGACCGACCTCGAGAGGGGCGGCAACGGAAGTCAAGAAGCCATCTCAGGTACTTTAGCTGTTGGTCCTTGCCTTCGTAAATTCACCAACGTAAAGTAGATACCAGTGAGCGCAACGGACAACCAAACGGATCGAAATCTGGCGACAGCTCTGGGCCGCTCTACTACTTGTATTCAAAGCCTAGAAAGAAAAAGGACGATGAAATGACGAAGCGCTGGCGACAAGATGCCAAGGATGTCCTTATTTTCGTGAGTGGTCCTGTCGTCATTTTCACTGCTACGTACATAAACTGTAGCACACCAGACCGGTCTATTCTCTGCGGCTGTTTCCGTGCTACTCACCGTATCCGTCCTCGACCTCAAACCGAACTCCCAAGATATTTCCGCATTCTATCTCGCGAACATCTATCAAGTTCTCGCCGATCCAAACGTCACCGTATCACCCCTACCTATTCCTTCCACTCTCCCTATACTGCCCCCGGTTAAATTCTCTCCTCCGAGATCCGCCATCTGGGTGAACTCACTTTGGTTTTTGACCCTAGTGATAAACCTCACGTGTGCTCTCTTGGCCACATCGTTACGTCAATGGTCACGTCGATACATCGAATTCACTCAGCAGCCACGATCTGTACAGAAGCGAGCGCGATTGCGTTGGTTTTTTCGTAGGGGCATGGACAAGACGCATCTTCCGTCGACAGTTGAAGCATTGCCTGCCCTGATACACCTCTCACTATTCCTATTCTTTGCCGGCCTTGCCATTTTTCTGTTCAATATCGACCACAGCGTCTTCATCTCTGTGATTTGGTGGATTGTTGGTTTTACTGCGCTGTATGGATCGATGACAGTGATGCCAATTTTCCGACACGACAGCCCTTATTGTGCTCCTCTTTCCTCTACGGCCTGGTTCCTTCACGCCATCCCTTTATATGTTCTCTATGGAGTTCTCGCCCACATCACCTCCGGTCGCTTCGTGGGCACTGGAACGCGGGATAGCCCTCGTCGCTGGATTCAATATCGGTCCCAGATTCCATGGGATGTGCAGAAGGCAGCCAAGGAAACTACTTCGACACAGTCGGAGGAGATCGATCTGGACATCTTGAAAAGCACAATCGACGGCGCTGTGGGCGATGACAAAACACTGGAAGCGACGTTTGAGGCCATCCCTGGCTTCCTCAAGTCGCCGATGGTGAAGAATGTCAAAGGATCTCTCCTTGACGAGGATCGTTCAAAGATCGTCGAGTCCTTGGAAGGGTTTTTGGACAGCAATTTGTCTTCCAATTCAGTCAACGAAGAGATCAAGATTCGTCGGATCATTATCTGCATGAATGCCACAAAGGAAATAGGCAAATCTCGTGATATCTCTAGCATTCTTTCCCGCCTGAGAAAAGATAATCTGGGCGAAGATGACAGCCTGCTGGAAAAGCTCTTTGCTGTTATTCCTGCGTTCTTTAACTCAATTCCGGAGGAGGCTCCCGACAGACATATGCCCTACCCCGAGCTCAGGGATGCGTTGGATGGATTCTTACGCCGTACTTTGCCACCCAACACTGTCATCGAATCGGTAAAAATTCGTCGGCTCGACATCTACTTGAATGCTATCAAGGTGATATATGGTCTTGATCAAGTTCGTTCCACTCTTTCGAAAATTCTCTTAGGGATGTTCTGTAAATTACCGACATCCATGGAGATTGCGTATACTCTTTCACGCTGGTGCAGTCGTCCCGAAGATACGGGTCGTATGTCGGTGGTTGCGCCAGACTGGGTTGCTGACACCCTTATCCATGTCCCTACACAGGAACGCGATGACCATTGGGTTGCATTCGTTAAGGACCAATTCGACATGTCGGAGGGTGTCCTTGTGGAAAACATCGCGCATGGTGACGATAGTGTATTACTGGCTATTTTGATTCACGTGACTGGCCAAGCCGCTTCCATCGACTCCCGGGCCGAGATTCTGCGGTCACTTTCCAAATTTGACATACGCAATACGCATCCTGACCTGCAAAACGAATTTTGCGCTTTATGGAATAAATTCGTTCAAGAAGCAAGGAACAAACCGGTTCCTTCTATCCAAATTCTCCGTTCGATTCGCCAAGTTTACATCGCATTACATCACGGCACCGATGCTGCCCCGACTGACTTCGATGCTTCCACCAGGTATTGGGACCCCATTCTATCCGACCCAACGTCGTATCCGTTGTGCACCATCCACAATCATCGTCCCACCCAGCCCATTCCTGGCAATAGCGCTGCTCCACAACAAGCCATCCCTCCTTCTGCACACCACAGCCCTCTGGCACCAAGACCCCCATCCCCATCCTCAACCGCCGATCCTGTGCACATCGCTCCCCAGGTTACTTCAGATACTACTCCTTCCATCCATGAATCTGTTCCGACAGTTAATTCGCGCGAGCACGACGAGACTCGTGACCCGAACCCATCTACTCCAACGGAGACACTTCCTCACGTAGAACAATCAGGGACATCAACTCCTCAGGCCTGATGTAAGGTTGGCGTCCGCGTTGGGCATGAAACGGAACGAATTGTCAGAGCGCCCGTGATGCCGGAGCGCCTTCTCAATTCTGAGTATCCACAGCACCCGACGCAGGCACAGCCTCCTCATCGTCGCTCCCCGCCTCCCCGCCCTTCGCAATTGATCGGGGACGATGTGTTCCAATCTAGTTTTCAGATCCGTTGTATGGTTACTAGTAATCTCGCTCCTACATTCTCTACTCGCTGTGATAAGTTTAAGTCTCATGCCATGGCTGCCTCTCCCCTTCAAGTATTGCTCCCATTCCTGGTCCCACTTTACTCCTTATGAACGGCCTTCTAAACCACTTCCTGATGTCTTCTGACCCGTATATTCGTTCGTCGTTTTATTCTTTTGTACTGACACATCGCCGTCGATTAGCTCCATCTTTATGCCTTCCTCGCCATCCCCTCCTCGCCTTCTTTGGCATCACACCGCTTGTCCTCACCTAATAAGTGCGTGTTTGTGTATATAAAGGGCTCGGTATCTTCCTGCAACAACGGTGGATTCAAGCGAGAAGTCGTCTCGCGTTCAATCGGAAACTGTCGTCTGCCTCTAAGTTTCCCTCTCATTGTCTCCCCTCGACCCCTCGATGCTAAATCGAGGTACGGTACTGGGCCACCCACTCCGATGTCTCGAGTCTCGGACCCTTCTCTCTCTCTTCTCTTTTGTTTCTGTTTCTGTTTCTCCCTCTCTTCTCTCCTCGTTCATACAGTGGTCCTAGCGCCTGCCTCGACTCTTATCATTGCCTCTCACCCCGTGGGACAACCAGAATGACCTACACATTGGTCATTGGTCATGTACACATTCACAAAGTTCTACATGGGGTTCTGTACTCCGAGGCGCACAATAATGGACTCCAAAAAACCAACCAGAATGACCAAAACTAGCTCCAAGACAAAATTAAAACTAAAATCTACCAAGATATCTGATTCATCGAGAGCGTACGAGGTAAATTTGTAACATACGTCATTTCTGTCACGCTTTGGACGAGATCTTGAGACAACGAATATCTTTCTTGATCCTATGTCCTCCTTATCTCTTTCTTCCTACATCGTCGCCGTTTAATACTTCCTTTATCATATATCATTTATTTATCTCCATAGACCCGTTTACCGCCTCTTGACTTACCGTAGGACCACCATTATACAGAATACAAAAAAATAATTCAATCCTGGTCTCGATCAGGGCAAATGCGACTGGCCCACTAGGGTTGCTGGTTGATAATGGATATTGCATTCCGTGGGGAAGTGAGCGTCAAGCTTGCCCATGGGCTGATAGTGTGACGGTTGAAAAAGAAAGACGGTGCGCACACAGAATACGTTGCAGACAGCAGTTCTGCGCTAACGGCGTGTCTGTGCTAGGTGTTGGTCGCTGACTTACACCTCGGACCTGAGGATCGCCGATCAGTCGAACTACCTACCTAATTCTTCTCCGTGGGCCGACCAAAAGGTGCGGTCTGGTAGGAAGGAATATCTGGCAGTAGAGAATGTTGCGGGACAAGTGCAGGGGCCGTGTAGGCGAGGATGCGGTGGCGGCTGTCCGCATCATCATTCGGAGTGGGCCTGCGATACAGAACGAACCAAGCACGGTCAACGATGTCGCTGAGCACAAGTAGGCACGGTGCCTCGCGGTAGTCGTTGAGATGGATGAATCCCGGGCAGAAGGTGAGCGGGAATTTGAGGTATGCGTGGACGGATCGTCATGTGCGATGGTGATCGCGTGAGGTCGTACAGTGGGGTAATCCCTACCACTGCCACGCTTGTCTCGCCATCTTGACAGTGGTCGCAACATTCGAGAAGACCGAATCTGTAGAAAACCCCGTCGCCCATGGTAGGCCTCTCATGGGGACAAAGGTGGTTATCTACAGGAGGTCCATTCCGAGTATCGAGTCAATGCGGGCAGACCTGATGAGAAGGGGAAAATATTGGAGATGAGAAGGGAGTATGGGGTACGAGCGACGCACCACGTACCACGCTTTTATATGGCCTCAATGTACATGTGTCCTTTATTCTCGTCCCGATGTAGATGGCCGGGGGCGGGAATAATACAGGGGTAGAGCAGAGGGGAAGAGTTGACTGTAAGAGGAAGGAAGAAGTGAGAGCAAGAGACGGCGGAGGGCTGTACGAGAGATGGTGTGAATGAGGATGTGGACAGAAGTCCACGACGGTGACTTGACGCGAAGACAAAAAAAAGAGAGAATGCGTGCAAAATACCTTCAAAACATGGGCTGGATTCTACTAATAATCCCCTTGACGAGCAGGAGAGTCAGTTTATATACATGCGTGGCACCTAAGAGCATCTTTCCCGAGTCTATATATACTGGATAGAGGCAGTGACGGGTGCTGAAGGAAAAGGAGCGAAGGCGTGGTTTTGCACCGGACGGACAGGAAAGGTATGCAAACAAAAAGGTTAAGTGGCATGTAAAAGTTGTACAGCGATAATCATAACCATGAATGACGCGTATGGTCGCTACATGATGGCGGCTATGTAAAGCAAGGTTGTCCGAGAGCAAGAGGAGGGGAAGGTGAGCGCATCGGATTGTTTCGTCTTCCACAGGCAGTCGAGGGAGGTGGTGCATCGCTGTCGAGGAGACCATACACTCAAGCCGTGGTTGGCCGGTGCTCCGACGTGGCCGGGAACCGGCCGGGCCGCTCGGCGCTCGGTGGTCACCTGACTAACACGCGAACAAGGGCGTGCATGCCGCTCAGCGGCCCACAACCACCACGAGTAACTTACCGCGATGAAGCGCTGCCCGAAGAAGAGCTAGAGGCACGCAAAGTGGGGGTCCGTACGCTCTCAAAAGAGCGCTGGGAAGCGCTGCAAATCGAGAACGTCGAGTACCCCGACATCCTCATACGTCGCATCGCCATGTCGTCCGCTCCTTCTGACAATGCGCCCGTCGCACCCGATGGCAAATCCATGGCCATGGCCAGCCAAAACCCAACTTCGACGGACCAACCGCCCCGCGAGCCACAGCCACAGCCGCAGTGCCTGATTCGTGCAGCTCAATTTCTGCCTTCATCTCTGCCGTGTAACAGCTACGGTTAACCCGGCTGCGTTATCTTCGTTCGGCACGTCCCGCCGTCCCGCCAGACGCTAACAAGAGTGCTGCGCGCGTGGTTATTCTCATTGCCTGCGGATGACGACGACAATGCCGCGGCGCTCGACTTCGTTTACTATACCAAGGTCTCGATACCGTGCATTTCCCTCTCCCTCACCCCTGACTTTACCAACATCGCCCGCGACATTTTAGGAAACAGTGCTATTTGCGCTTGACTACGCCGGACCACGCACTGTCGCTGCTGAAGCGACTCGAACAACCAGAGGGGGGCAGATTGGTGAGCCCAGGTGGCAGAGATGGCACCGATGACCTCATGCCGTACGTAGAGTTTTTATATACAAAAACGCATTCTACGGTATCCCCTGAAGAGACCCACAATATATGTAGCAAAACGCATAAAACCTGAGGGGCGCCCTCCAACCCCACCCTGACGCGTTTATCGATCCTGTTTTCGCGGCTGTTCATCGCTTCGTCCCACCCGTGCTCGCTGCTCTCAGGGACCGCGCGCCATCCACCACGATAGAGCTCGTACATCCCATGCCGGCGCACGCTCACGTGCCTGTGTTCCCTGTGCGGGCATCGCACCGAGGCACTCAACCGCGAACACGAGTGGGGGGAGGACGGTGATTCTCCTGTGCTTGGACACCATCACGTATACCGAGACAATGCACCGTTGCGCCGTCCGGTTCGGGCGTAACCTCCGCGGCGGCTGCGGCTGTTGCAGTTGCAGTTGCAGTGACAGAGGTGACTACGATGCTGCCAGTGGGGGGAGAGAGCGTGGCTTGCAGGTTTGCGTTTGAAGGGGAGTCGGGATCAAGATCGTTGCATTTGGATGCGACCGCAGACTGTGGAGAAGTGCATAGAACGCAAGCATCGAACATAGACGACGCTCCATAAATGGTGCTCAGCAGAGAAGCGTACTAACTCGTGCGCCCTTCTTACCGCCTAACCGCGGTCTGGATCAGCTACATTGATGTGTGTGCGCTCGGATGCCTCTACGCACCTGGTTGGCCAGACTCTGTCCTCAGCCTGTGCATGGGAACAGACAAATGGCTCGTTGGGGTTCCTTGTCCCATACAGTACTAGATGCCCTTTCATCATGGAAGCATGTTCATTAAGAGTAGAGGCACTGATCGTGGATGATTTAGTGGCGGTGATAAAGCATCTGACCCCATTTGTGACGGCGCACTGCGCAGGACCTTTCCAGAAGAATGTAATTCACACGTCGAAGATACAGCAACGCAGAGCCATACTGCGCTGTGAGACATGTCAGCGGCAGCGGCAGGTAGACACAACTCCTGTTCCTGGAGGAGCACCTTGCACCTGTGGAAGGTCCATGAGTCCATTGCGAGCCCCTCATTTTCAGGGAGACTGAAGGGATGCTGGCTTGGCAGGTACGAGTGTTGGTCACATGGCGACTTCCAAGCATATCAAGTGGCAGGTCGGCAAAGATGTGGCGGTGGCGTCAGTCCAGGAGATATCAGATAGATAACCAGCTGTCACTGCGGCCATCCCTCATGCTGGTTGGAGAGATCAACATTCCCCAAAGGGAGAACAAAAATTTGAGGTGTATAAGGTGAAAAGGGTTATCGCAGAAGTGCCAGAGGCGGCTATAGTATTAGTATCAGGACCTGGAAGACTCGGGCGTGGAGCAGATGACGATGTATCGCACAGTCAAGCGCTGTCCTTGACAGATTAAAAGCCCGACGAATGGTGACTTTGATCGAGATCTGAGGCCTGAGGTATGACCCGTACAGTCGGTTTAGCGCGGTCGGAGTTGGAGTTCGGGGCAGTATATACAGCAGGTGGCGTCCTTCGTCGTTGAGTTTTGACGGTGTCTGTCCCTGCGCTCTATACAGTTACGCCCCATACTGCACAACACCTTTTTTTTTCAATGGCCCAACTTACTGACATCGAGAAGGGCCCCGAAAGTCAAGCTGCCCCAGGTTTTTAACTAGTACTGTCCTTGCATTGGTACTTTCACTAACGTGTAAACTAGATGATCGCAACGAACGAACGCATGATCAGTCGTCGCCGCCGCCGCCGCCACCACCACCACCACCTGAACCAGCACTAGCACCACCACCACCACCACCAGCAACGCCGTCACCGACTAAGAAGAAATCGAACTTTGGTGACAGCTCTGGGCCCCTCTTCTCCTTGTATTCAGACATTGCAGATGAAGAAGACGAGGAGATGGCCACCCGCTGGCAACAAGATGCCAAAGACATCCTCATTTTCGTGAGCAGTCATGTCGCCATTCTCACTGCTACGTAGATAACCTGTAGCACCACAGACCGGTCTATTTTCTGCTGCTGTTTCCGTGCTACTCGCCGTATCCGTCCTCGACCTCAAGCCGAATTCACAAGATATCTCTGCGGTCTATCTCGCAAATATCTTTCAGGTTCTCGCCCGCGCCGATCTAAACATTACCTTGCCACCCATATCCATTCCTCCTATACCGTCTCCTGAGCCATTCTCTCCTCCGAGATCCGCCATCTGGGTGAATTCACTGTGGTTTTTGAGCCTAGTGATCAACCTTACATGTGCTCTCTTGGCCACATCGTTACATCAATGGTCACGTCGATACACCAAATTCACTCACCCCTCACGATGCGGCCCAGAGAAGCGAGCACGATTGCGTGCATTTTTTCGGGGTGGCTTGGACAACATGTATCTTCCGTCGACTGTTGAAGCATTGCCTGCCCTGATACACCTCTCTCTGTTCCTGTTCTTTGCTGGCCTTGCCGTTTTTCTGTTCAACATCAACCACGACGTGTTCATTTCTGTGGTTTGGTGGATTGTGGGTTTTACTGCGGCATACGGATGGATGACAGTGATGCCAATTTTTCGACACAACAGCCCTTATTATTCGCCTCTTTCCTCTACAGCCTGGACACTTCACGCCGTTGTTTCATATACTCTTTGTAGAGTTCTCGCCTTCATCACCTCCGGTTACGGTAGCTTTCGGCTCTTGAGCGACCATTATCATGACCGGATCTCAAGCCATGTGCAGAAGGTGGCCGAGGATACTGCTTTGAAACAGCCATCGCGGCTCGATCTGGAGATCTTGGACTGTACAATAGGCGACGCTCTGGGCGATGATGAATCGTTGGAGGAGTTCTTTGAGGCCATCCCTGGCTTCTTCGAGTCGCCGTTGGTGGAGAATGATCTCAAGGGATTTCTCCACGACAAGCTCGACGTTCGTTCCAAGATCGTCGAGTCGCTGGAAGGGTTCATGGAACGCAATTTGTCTTCCAACGAAATCAACATTCGTCGGCTCATCATCTGCATGAATGCCACAAAGGGAATAGGCGAATCTGGTGATATCTATAGGATTCTTTCCGGGCTGAGTCAAGGCACTCTGGGCGAAGATGACAACCTGTTGGAAAAGCTCTTTGATATTATTCTTGACTTCTTCAAGTTAATTCCGGAAGAGGATCCCGAAAGATATATGACTGACTACAGGCTCTGGCATGCGTTGGACGGACTCTTATGCCGTACTTTACCAGCCAACACTGTCACCGAATCAGTAAAAACTCGCCGGCTCGACGTCTACTTGAATGCCATCAAGGTGATATACGGACATGAAGACGTTGATTACGCCCTTTTCGACATTCTTGGAGGGGAGTTTGGTCAATTACCGGCATCCATGGACATTGCGTATACTCTTTCACACTGGTGCGCTGCTCGCAAAGATATACCTCATATGGTTAAGATTGCGCCAACCTGGGTTGCTGACACCCTTATCCATGCCCCTACACGGAAACGCGATAAGGATTGGATTGCATTCGTTAAGCACCAATTTGACTCGCCGGAGGATGTCCTGTCGGAGGATGCCCTTCAGGAATACATCCGTCTTGATAATAACTGCGTGTTGCTGGCCATTTTCAACCACGTGGCTCGCCAAGTCATTCGCACCGGTTCCTGGGGCTGGGATATGGATATTCTGTCGCCACTTTCCAAATTTGACATCCGCGATAGCGATGAGCGTCCTGAACTGCAAAACGAATTTTGCGCTTTATGGAATCAAATCGTTCAAAAGGCAAGGGACGAAGACCCCGATTATTGTTTGTATCTTCTCCGTTGGATTCGCCAACTTTACATCGCTTTACATCAAGGCACCGACGCCGCCCCGACTGCCTTCGATGCCTCCACCAAGGATAAGAACAACATTCTATCCCGGCCATCGTCGTATCCGTTGTGCAATATCGACGGTCATCACCCACACTCGGCCGTCCCTCGCCCCACCCAGCCCATTCCTGGTAGTAGCGCCGCTCCACAACAAGCCGAGGAAGCACATATCATCTCAGAACTCCTCGCCCTTCCAGGACAAGAATCCTCATCCCCATCCTCGAAGTCCAATCCTGTGCACGGCCCTCCGCAAGCTACGGTTCCTTCCATCCATGAATTTATGCAGACGTTTGGTCCTGACCTAAACCGGCTTGTTTCGAATCTTTCGATGCTGGTCTCACTTCTGTCGGACCAGTCATCTTTGTCTAGCGCCAACCTTACTACAAAATTTGGGCGCAACGACGAGCCAACACCAGATATAGGCATCAAGGTACAGTCCTCTCAAACGCCTACGGCGACTTTACTCACCGGCACTTTCCACCAGCATCCTCAGGTTGACCCTGTTCCCGTCACAGTTACTCCTTCCATTATAGCTCATCCGCCTTCTGTTTCTGTGGAACAACAAGGTGAGTTCTCCGACACTCCGCAACCTATTGCCTCGGACCTTACGTTCTTTCATTTCCTAGATGCCCACCAGCGGCAGGATACAACCGTGTCACAAGCTGGATCAGATGTCACTCTCGTCTCGTCCAATGCTACTCAAATTCATCCTTCTATCTCTATCGCCAGTGTCACTCTACAAACAAGCGAGGGATTAACTGGCGTCCCTCCTACTACTGTCTCTGACCCCCAATCGTCCCTCATCGTGGCGCTTCCAACTACCAGCAGTGTTATTCCCACGGAACCCCCTCCGTCAGTTGAATCAACTGTCGTTCAACTCGATCCCCTCTCGCACCCATTTGGATCTCTGCCCTCAACCTTAACAACAGCCCACTCTCACATTGCTTCACAGGTCCCCGGGCCTTCCGTTTTGGACGTCCCCGTCACTAGAAGCATTGGCGGCCTCGGTTCGCACGGGCAACACGAGACCTGTGACCCGAACCCACCTGCTCCAACGGAGGCATCTCTTCGTGTACAACAAACAGGGTCATCGACTCGTGAGGCGCGTGAGGCCTGATGTAAAGGGGGCGTCCGCGTTGACCACGGAACGGAAGGAATCGTCGGAGCGCGCGTGATGCCGGAGCGCCCAATTTCCGGAAACTTCCGATTCCGAGCCTCCACAGGCCCGACGCGCACGGTCTCCCCATCGTCGCGCCCCGCCTCCCCGCCTCCCCGCCCCTCGCGATTGACCGAGGGCGTTGTGTTTCGAGCTAGTTTTCGGATCTGTTGTATGGTTTATCTCGCTGCTACATTCTCTACTTGCTGTGATAGGTTTAAATCTCGTCCTATGGGATGTCCGCCTCTCCCCTTCGAGTATCGCTCCGATTCCCGGACCTT
>WNFC01006050.1_pt1 | contig 17385 bp, 10 predicted proteins | sample 5400541 | NCBI WGS metagenome assembly WNFC01 (sample SAMN13153342, study PRJNA577476) | soil metagenome | isolation source: 120 cm saprolite under Douglas fir tree site 2 hole 2 replicate 1 | place: USA:California | collected 2015-04-18
GCAGCGAGACGTCGATGCAGAAATTCGTCCTGCCCACGTCGGCGGGCAGGACGCTCGGACCGCTGGGGTACGGGAGGCGGCGGTCATAAAACGCGACGGCGACCGCGCCGCCGGGGCCGGCCGCCACCGACGGCTGGAACTGATCCGTCGGGACACCGGCGGCGTCGACATTGTCGTTCACCCTCACCGGCGCCGACCAGCTGCTGCCGCCGTCGGTCGACTGGGTGAACTTGACGTCCATCTGGGTGCCGTCCCAGTTCTCGTAGGTGAGGTAGAGGTGGCCGGGGTACGTCGGGCTCGCGGTGAAGTTCTCGGTGATCCCGTCACGGAAGGTCGTGTTCGGCAGGCAGCAGGTCGGCAGCACCCCGGCCGTGGCGGCCCGGACGAACGGGGCGAACGTCTGGCCGTCGTCGCTGGAGTGGCTGACGTACAGCGCCGCGGTCGACGTCTTGCCGTTCTGCGGGAACGAGGCGAACGCGATGTACAGCGTTCCGGCGGCGTCGACCGAGGGATAGATGTAGGTGTTCGACGGGCCGGTCTGGCTGGGTGCGGTGATCGTCACCGCCTTGGAGAAGGCCTGTCCCCGGTCGCGGGAGACGGCGATCCGGATCTTGGTCGTCGAACTATTGAATACCGACCACATCGCGTACACGTGGTCCTGGTCGGGGCTGCCGACGACGTCGTTGACCGCGATCCACTGCTTGTCCTCGACGTGACCGGCCTGCTTGGCCGAGGCGTTCGGAGACTGCTCCAGGTCCTGCCCGCCGTTCCCCTTGACCCAGGTTTCGCCCATGTCATCGGAGTAGGAGACGTCGATCGCTCCGTCGGGATGCAGCGTCGAGCCGCCCCAGAAGGCGTTGAACGGCAGCGTCGTCTGGTAGACGCGCCCCTTGGTGTCGAACGCGACGTTCGGATCGGTCACGTCCGTCCAGCTCGGAGGCATCGCCTGCGTTCCGGTCGAGACGCAGTCATACCCCTGCACCTGGTTGTCGCCGGCCGGCGTGCCGCCCGGGATGCGGTAGGAGCCGAGGTAGAAGTCGTAGAACTTCGAGTAGTTCTCGAAGAAGAACTTCGAGCTGCCCACCAGGTCCTCGGTGCCCGGCTTGACCGCGATCCACGACTCGGAGTGATTGGAGTCCAGCGTGCCGGCCCGGCACGTGCCCGGATTCGGGAACGTCTGCCCCGGCGGCACCGGATAGCCGCCTCCGCGCGTCGGCGAGCTCACCACCTGATTGGTGAAGGTAAAGCTCGATGTCCCACCCGAGCCGCCGGCAGCGGCGGTGCTCGGGCCCACAACTCCGACCGCCAGCGCCGCGCCGACGATCACGATCCTCTTCAACATTGGATCGTCCTTCCCGCTGGAACGTCAGGTCTGAATTTACACCTTCTCGTCAAGAGGCCCTATTAGCCGCGGCAGCACGCTATTCGCCGGCACCGCCTCCTGGCGGGCCAGCGCGTCGCGGGTCCGGCGGTTAGCGTTTGGGCGGCTCAGCGTGGGTAGCTTGATCGGATGCGTACGCTCAGGCAGGCGCACTGGATTCGGCGTGCTGGGCTAGGTCTGACCGCGGTCATGCTGGTTCTTGCGCTTGGCGGCTGCCTGAACCCGTTCTCCGGCACCCGAGGCGGGCTGCACCGGTTCCGTTCCGGCCAGTGCAAGCCGGGGGCGCCGCTCGCCGGAGTGTACCTGCCGTTCAGGCTTCACGTGAAGAAGAGCTGCGTCACGGTCACCGGCATTGTCGATTGCCTGCGGCGCGAGCCCGACGGCGACGTCCACATTGAGTTGCGCCTCGACCGCGCTTATCGCCGACTGCTGACCTCGGCGAATGCGTTCCAGCGGTGCCCGCACCACACGGGCCCGCATCTCGTCGTGGAGATCATCTCGCAGGGGGAGCAGCTTCCCTTCCTTGACAACAGCGCAAGCCTGGCTGGTTTCGTGACGCCGGGGCCGCCACCGGTAGGTGCGAGTATCCGGGTCACAGGACCCTACGTCTTGGACACCAATGCCCTGCACGACTTGATCGTCCCCGGGAAGAACGTGGCCGACTGGGCCGAGATTCACCCGGCCTGGAACATCACAGTCGAGGGACGGGCCAGGTAGCCTGACGACCTTTGCGCGCCCACGATCATCGGGCGGGTCAGTCAGTGGCCAGGGCTGGCAAGCGCGACCCGCCCGGGGTGCGCCGACCCGCGTCGGTCGGCGCGCCCCGGACGGACATGTTGTGGTTACGGTGTGATTGCCGCCGTGTAGATATTCTGGTCGAGGCCTCCTGTGATGTCGAAGCAGGCCGTCAGCGACGACGTACAGGTGCCGCCGGTCTCCGGGTCTCCGGCCACGTCCGCGGCGTCGTTGTCACCAGAGGTGTCGGGCGCCCCGACGGTGTTGCGCTGGTCGGTCCAGATCGCGCCGATCGTGTTACCCTGCGCAGCCACCGTGATGTAGTCGCCGAAGAACGGGACGAGCCGGCCGCCGAACTGCTCGTAGTTCGGATTGGTTGGCGCGTTGGTGACCTGGATGCTCGACCCCCAGGTCACACCGCCGTCGGTGGACTCGGCGTACCGCACGTTGAGGCACGACGATGTTGCCCTGGTCGCCCCGGTCACGATGTTGCACGGCGCGCTGGCGGGCGAATAGGCCGGGTCGTTCCGGGAGTCGTACCAAATCGCGCTGACCCGCCCGGCCGACGCGGTCAGCCATACGTAGAACTGGTGGCCGGTCGCGGACTTGTCGAGCAGCGCCGGCTTTGACCAGGTCACTCCACCGTTGGCGGAGAACACGAACTCGATCTGGCCCTGGCCGGATGTCTGCGCGGCCTGGAAGGCCATGACCAGCGTGCCGTGCACGTTGTCCGCCGCGAGGTACGGTCCGGCCAGATCGAACCGCGGGAACGTCTGCCCGGTCGGGCAGTTAAACGGGCTATCACCGCATTCCCTGGCCCCGTTGCCGGAGAACTGCTGGGAAATGAACGGAGTGTAGGTCAGCGCAAGACTGGCTTTCCCGAAGGTCTTCCCGAAGTCGTCCGAGGCGGCGAACGCCGCGCCGGTGACCGCACCAGGAGCCCGGGATAGCGCGCCGCCGGTGTTGCCCTCCCAGGCGACGTTGACCTGGCCGGACGGGCCGATGACGATCGACGGGCCCTGGTTGCCGCAGATCCCCGAGGAGATCTTCACGGGGGTGCTGAACGTCGCGCCGTGGTCGGTAGACCTGCTGAAGAAGATTTCGTTGCAGCCGTTGCCGTGGAAATCCGACCAGGCCGCATAGACATTTCCGGTGGCCGGATCGGCGACGAGGTCAGTCTTGTCGTTGAATGACCCCAGGCCGAACGTGTTCGTGGCGAGGATAACGGTCCGCAGGTACTTCGAGCCGTCGGTCGAGTGGTCGGCCGCGTTCGACGGACCGTACGTGGCGACCCAGATGTCACCGGTATTGTCCCTGAACCGGCCGGAGACGCCGTTCTCCACGCCGCGGTTGAAGTTGTTTCCCATGTAGAACAGGTCACCCTGGCCGTCCCAGGACATCATCGGGTCACCAGCCGCTAGCGCGCCGCCGGCCACCATTGCCGCCAGAGGAGAGCTTGTCCCCTGGGGCGAGGTGTCGCCGTTGTAGGCGGGCAGCAGGCTATCGGTCCAGTGCAAGCCGCCATTAGTGCTGCGGTAGAAGCCGGCCCACGCGTCACCGGCGGTCGGCACGGTGCAGTAGTCGTTGGAGCCTGCGGTCCACACGCTGGTATCGTGCGGGTCGATCGCCAGAGTCGGCTCGTTCTGCATCCTACGGTCAAAGCCGCAGCGGGACAGCACGCCGTCGGTATAGCTGCCGCCGGCGAGATGGTCAGCGCTTACATAGGAGCTGCCCTGGTCCACCGTCACCCGCACGTTCGGGCCGGCCGACGGGCCGCCAGCCGCCACGGCGGCGGTGGCGCTATAAACGCCCGCCGCGAGCAGTGCGGCCGACGCGGTGACACTGATCATCACTGATCTTGCCCGCATGAAGGAACCTCCCCAGATGAGCCGGCTGTGACCGGCATTACGGCCATTCACATACTCCACCCGGCGGCGGGCCGCACGCCATCGCCCCGGCGGCCGTGGCTGCGGTAGATCTGGCGGTGCTCGACCGCCTGCCGATACGGCCATTCACATACTCCACCCGGCGGCGGGCCGCACGCCATCGCCCCGGCGGCCGTGGCTGCGGTAGATCTGGCGGTGCTCGACCGCCTGCCGATTTGCCGGGTTCGAGTGCTGCGTCCGCAGGCGGCTGGTCAGAGCCCGGCGATGGTCACCTGCGCCGGATGCTCGACGGTGAACCGGTAACGGATCGCCGCTGTCTGCCCGCCCTCAAGCGAAAGCTCCCAGGTGAGCTCGCCCAGGTCATTCTGCTCGACCGGATCCGGGCTGGTCTCGCGCAGCCGCACCTTGATATCGCCGTCCGCGGACACCGGGACGTGATCATGAACGCTGACCCGGGTCTTATTCGGGCGGTGATTTTCCACCGTGATCTCATAGGCGACGTCGATTGTGCGCGTGCCCCCGATCACGGCCTTGCTCGTGCTTCGGCGGCGCAGCTCCCGTTCCACCCTGACCTGGTCATCCACTCCGAGCTGCAGCTCGAACTCCTCGCCCGCGGCGACGGTCTCCAGGGATGTCTCGCCGACGTACTGGGCGTCATGGAAGACACGTGCCGGGCCGGGGAGCAACAGCAGTGACGAGGTATTGGTGACGGTCGCCCGCAGGTATGCCTCGGGGGCGAGAACCGGAACCGCGAGGTGGTCGACTGTGGCGTCCAGTGCGAACCGGGCGACCATGGTCTTGTGCGGCCCGCCGTCGGCGGGCACGGCCAGCGGACGCTGAACCCGGTAGGCCACGCCTGCCCCTGCCTCGCCGGGTTCGGCGGCAAGCGGCGTGGCCTCCGCCAGATCGGTCTCCGGGCCGCCGTGACCGGCCGATGCGGCGAACATGGCAGCGTGCGCACCTCGCTGAGGAACCGCCCCCGCCAGCGCCATTGATGTGCCCGCCGGCGACCGGGGAACCGGCTGGGCGCGCCCGATGTACCACGGATGCAGCTCGGGCAGGGTCTGGTGCAGCGCGCGCCGCGTTGTGGACAAGACCAGCTCGACGGCCGGCCAGTCCTCTCCGGTCTGCTGCGTGACCTCGGCCAGGTAGCTGACGGCCAGCCGCTCGCCTTCCAGCGCCAGGTCATACAGCGGTCGCCAGGAAGCGCCGGACACATGATAGGAAAGCTCCACCTCGGCGCGGGTAGCGGCGCTGGCCTCAAGGGTCGCGGACACCTCGGCGAACACGACGGAACGGCCGACCCGTTTTTCCGCCGCGCCGAGGCGCTGCTCGGCGGCCTCGAGTTCCCGCTGGGCCTCGAGCCTGCGCGCTCTGATCTCGCGGCGGCGGCCGAGCCCGGCCGCGGTGTCAGCGGACAGATGACCGGCCATCCGGGCGAGATCGTCATGGTCGGCGCGGCCGAACCCCACCGCCCGCGCAAGTGCCGTAGCGGCCGCCTCGGACAGGTGGCCCAAGAAGTTCAGGCGCGCCTGTTCGGCGGTGTCCTCGTCGTCAAGCGCCTGGACGACATCGCGGCACCTGTCAACCTCCGAACGCAGCCGCGCGGTCTCCTCGCGCAGGGGATCGGTGCGGTAGCGACGGTGGACCTCGACGTTCAGCAGGGCCAGATCCGGCCCGCGGGCCGCGACGCGAACCGACGCCGGATCCGCGCTGGCCGGCAGGTTGCCGATCACAACAGGCCGCAGCCCCCGCTCCACGTTCACCGTGCCGCTGCGCTGTACGCGGGCGCCGTCCCTGAAGACGGTCACGGCCGTAATCGGTGCGTCTAGGCCACTGCCCTCCGCCATCGGCCTCTCCTCTTCTGGCGCGTACTTCCATCGTTCCGCACTTTGTCTCGCCAGTATCCGCCCATCACCTCCCCGTATGACCGGCCGGAGGGTGGTCAGCATGACCATGTGCTTCGCCGCCCTGCGAGGAAGGGTCAAGCGCAGCTCGCAGGCCTGAGTCCGGCGTCCGCTGAGCGAGGATGAGTCGCCAGGTAACCTGGGCCTGTGAAGGCGGGAGCAGCCCTTGTGCTCACCGCGGACCCCGATGAGGCGGCGCGCCGTGCCGCCGGGGAGGCGCTGGCGCTGCTTGGGGGCCTGTCCCCCTCGTTCGCGGTGCTGTTCGCCTCTGCCCATTTTCTCCGCTCGGCAGAGGCCCTGGTTGCGGCGGTCGCTGAGGAGACTGGCCCGCTCCCTCTCATCGGCTGTGTGGCGGAGGCGGTGGTAGGCGGGGTCCGCGAGGTCGAGTCCGAGCCCGCCGTTTCGCTCTGGCTCGCTGCGGGGCTAGGCCCGGTCGAGACGTTCGCCTTGGAGTTCATCGGCACGCCCAGCGGCGGCGCCTACGGCGGCTACCGGTTCGAGCCGGGCGGGGAGGGCGTTCACCTGATGATCTGCGACCCGTTCACCTTCCCGCCCGGCGACCTGCTGGCCCACCTGAACGAGCACGTCCGTGGAACGGTGGTCATGGGCGGGATGGCAAGCGGCGGACTGGCGCGGCAGCAGAGCCGGCTGTTTCTCGACGGCCGGGTGCTGTCCCATGGCGCCGTCGGGGCCCACCTCGCCGGAACCGACGTCCATCTCCTGGTGTCCCAGGGATGCCGGCCAGTCGGTGACCCCTACACCATCACCCGGGCCGAGGGCAACGTGATCCACGAGCTGGGCGGGCGTCCGCCGCTGGCGCGCCTGCGGGAACTAGCCGCAGCGTTGCCCGTTCGGGACCGGGAACTGCTGGCCCAGGGCGTGCACGTGGGGATGGTCATTAACGAGTACCGGGCCGAGCGGCGCCAGGGCGATTTCCTGATCCGCGGTGTCGTCGGCGCCGACCCCGAGTCGGGGGCCATCGCGGTGGGCGATGAGGTGGAGGTGGGCCAGACGCTGCAGTTCCATGTCCGGGATGCGGACTCGGCGGACGAGGACCTGCGGCGCACCCTGGAGCGGGAAGCCGCCGCTCTCGGCGGCCGCCGGGCGGCCGGGGCGCTGCTGTTCACGTGCAACGGCCGCGGATCGCGGATGTTCTCCGAGCCCGGCCACGACGCTGGGCTTCTCGCGAAGATGCTGGGCGACGTCCCGGTGGCGGGGTTCTTCTGCGCCGGAGAGCTCGGACCAGTAGGCGGGCAGAACTACCTGCACGCCTACACAGCGTCGATCGCGGTGTTCCCGGCGGCGGCGCCCGAGGCATAGCCCCGGTGACCTGGCTCGACGTGGCCGGCCGGTGCGCGGTACGACGACGCCTGGTGCGGGAGGGCACCGCCGGGTCCGCGGGAAGGACTGAGTCCGCCCCCCAGCGTTGACATCGATTCCGTGCTGCTGCAGGGATGGCTTATGCTGCGCGGCAGATGCCGGCCACGGTGCGCTGAGCGGGCACGAGGGGATGTACTGGCTCTGGCCTGGCACTGCCGGACACGCCGGTGACCGCTGCGCGCGCCCAGCGCATCCGCAGGACTGCGGTCTCGGGGTGCTCGCCGTACTCCTGCGCTACCCGCGCCGCGCAGCCCTTGGCGCCGAACGCGCGGACAGCCGCGGCGATCGCCTGGCGGACCTGCGCTGCGCTGGGCTCATCGGAACGCTGCAGTGCCGATGCGAACAGCGCGTCGGCCCGGGCGGTGCCGATGCTGAGGTCGTAAGTCGCTGACTGCATCGTGGGCCTCCTTGACTGGTAGCTGTACTGAGTACAACACGGGGGTCTGACATTTTCGGTGCGGCTGGCCGCGCCTCCCGAGCGCTGCGGATGCCGCTATGTAAGTCAGACTCCGCGGCGCGGGTGAACTCATCGACAACCCCGGGGGCAGCGCGGCGATCGGCAAGACCCGCCCTGTGTCCGTTCGGATTTTGGGAGTCGGTGTCCCGTCCGCCGGGGGTTGGTACTTGACGCGCGCGAGCGGTCGCGGGAGGCTCGGCGATGACTCGTGCAGGTTTGTCCGGTCTAAGGCCGTGATTACCGGACTGCCGGCGTGTTCCTTCCGGCCAAAGATGACGATGGAGGGCTTGGTCATGGTACGCAGACGCGGTTTCATCACGTTGGTTGCCGGTGCGGCCATCATGGCCGGCCTGGCTGTCGCGACCCCCGCGGCTACCGCGGCTACCGCGGCTACGACGGCTGGCGGGACGGCCGCGACGGCGCCTGGCGCGCCAGGCGCGCCGTCGTATTTTGACCTGGCCAGGAAGGACTGCCTGGGCACGGCGGCAGGCCAGGGATCCAAGGTCTGGTACACCGTGGCCGGCGGGGTGCTGTCCGACGTCTACGAGCCGACCATCGACAACACCGACGTGAGCACGCTGCAGTACATCGTGACCGATGGGGCGACGTTCACCGACCTGCAGGCCCGTGACATGACCTACACGGTCGCCGCCGATCCCACGGGCATGTCCTGCACCGTGACCTCCACCGACGCCAAGCATGGCTTCCAGCTGGTCACCACCTACATCACCGACCCGGCGAGCGACACGGTACTGATGCACACCAGGCTGCAGGACCTGCCCGGATCCAGCACCAGCCTGGCTGCCCTGCACCTGTACGCCCGGCTCGACGCCCATGTCAACGGCAACGGCGGAGGCGGGAGCGGCAACGCCGGCGCCAACTCCGGCGTGGTGGATACCTCGGGCGGCGCACCGGTCGCGGTGGTCTTCAGCACGAACACGGTCACGAACGCCGCCAACCGGGATTACGCGGTACCCACCTACATGGCCCTGGCGGGCACCGCCGCACAGGCGGCGAGCGTCGGCTACGCGGGCACCGCCAGCGACGGCCTCACCCAGCTGGACACCGGTCACGCGCTGACCCCGTACACCTCCGCGCCGGACGGCCATATCGTGGCCACGCAGAACGTGACCCCGGGCCATGGCAACTCGGTGACGCTCGCGCTGGGTTTCGGCCGCACCCAGGCGCAGTCAGTTTCCGTCGCCGAGGGTTCTTTGAGCCATCCGTTCGGCCAGACCTCGGCCAGTTACCTGCACGGCTGGACCGTTTACGACTCCGGGCTGCGGCCGCCGGCCGCCAGCTTCCCCGGGCTGACGCCGGGCCAGGCGGCCAGCCTGGACAGCCGCTACTACCTGTCGGCCAACGTCCTGAAGGCGAGCGAGGACAAGACCTTCCCGGGCGCGATCGTCGCGTCCCTGGCCAGTCCGTGGGGCCAGTCGGTGCCCGCCGGGGTGACCTCCGGCGGCCAGCCGTCCTATTTCGGCTCGTACCGTGAGGTGTTCGCCCGTGATCTGTACGAGGCCTTCACCGGGCTGATGGCCGACGGGGACCTCGCCACGGCCAGGGCGGCGACGCTGTTCCTGTTCGACCGCCAGCAGCTGCCAGATGGGGCGATGCCGCGCAATTCACTGCTGAACGGCAAGCCCGCCCCGGACACCGGCGGCACCCAGCTGGACGAGGCCGCCTACCCGATCCTGATGGCGTACCTGGCCGGACTCGGCGGTGACGCCACGCTGTGGCAGAACCACATCCGGCCGGCCGCGGACTTCCTGGTCGCCAACGGGCCGTCGTCTGGCGTGGAGCGCTGGGAAGAGCAGACCGGCTACTCTCCGTCCACGATCGCGGCCGAGATCGCCGGGCTCACCGCCGCGTCGGCCATCGCGGCGAGCCACGGTGAGGAGGCCCGGGCGAACCTGTACCAGGCCACCGCCGATGACTTCCAGCGCCACATCAAGTCCTGGACGGTGACAACCACCGGCCCGTACGCCCCGCGCTACTTCATCCGGCTGTCCAAGACCGGCGACCCGAACGCGGCGATCAGCTACAGCCTCGGCAACGGCGGCCCCACCCTGGACCAGCGCACCGTACTCGACGGCGGCTTCCAGGAACTGGTCCGGCTCGGCGAGCTTCCGGTCACCGACCCCGACGTGCAGGCATCGCTGGCCGTGCTCGACAAGCACATCTCGGTGTCCACGCCCAGCGGGACCGGCTACTACCGGTACGGCAACTCTGCCGCCAGCGGAAGCGCCGACGGTTACGGCGACTGCTACCAGCCGAGCCAGGACTCATGCAAGACCCCCGGAGCACCGTGGCCGCCGACCGACACCGGCACCGGGCACCTGTGGCCGAACCTGTCCGGCGAGCGCGCCGAATCCGATCTCGCCGGCGGGGCCACCAGCGGCGCCGAATCCCTGCTCCAGGCGATAGTCAACTTCTCCTCTGGCGTAGGGCTGGTGCCCGAGCAGGCCTGGGAAGACCCGAACCTGGCGGCCTCGCCGTATGGCAGCGACCCGGCCACGGCGTCCATCGGATTCACCGACGGCCAGGCGACCGGCTCAGCGTCCCCGCTGACCTGGGCCCAGGCGCAAGAGGTGCGGCTGATCGCCTCCCTGGGAACCGGCCGCAACGTGGACACCCCGGCCATCACCACCGCGCGTTATGTCACCAACGGGCCGCCCGGCTCGCTACAGGTGACCATCACCGCACCGGCCCAGGGCAGCACGCTGGCCACCTCCTCGACCACGGTGACCGGGAAGACTACGGCGGGATCGGCGGTGACGATCGAGTCGGCCGACACCACGACCGGGGCTCCGGCCTCGGTGACCAGCACGACCGCGGCGGCCGACGGGTCCTTCTCGGCGACGGTCCCGGTCAGCTTCGGCAGTAACGTGATCACCGTGTCAGCCACCACGGCCGGCGGGAAGAGCACGGGCTATAACCAGGTCACCGTCACTAATGAGGGCGGCGGCAGCACCGTGCTCGATGTGACCGACCCCACCGGGGACGACAACGGGCCAGGCACCTACCAGTACCCGACCTCCCCCGACTTCCACGCCGGGGCGTTCGACCTGACCAGGTACCAGGTCCTCAGCGACGGGACCTTTGCCTACCTGCGCGTAACGCTGCGCAACCTGGACCCCACGTTCGGGGTGACCGACGGGGCCCAGTTGCTGGACGTCTACGTGCACGTGCCGGGCGCATCGGCCACCTCCACCCAGGCCGCGTTCACCTCACGCAACTACACGATCGCGCCGGCCGGAGCCTGGAGCCAGCGGGTCGAGGTGCAGGGATTCGCGTCGCCCGTGTGGGTGGACGCAGCGGGTCACGCCGTGGGCACCGCGTCGGCGCTGGCCGTGCAGGCCGACCGGACGATCACGGTCGCGCTGCCCGAGGCGCAGTTCGGCACCCCGACGTCCGGCTGGGGCTTCAGCGTGGTGCTGACCGGGCAGGACGGCTTCAGTCCCGATCAGGCGCGAGGATTCGCCCCGACGCCGCAGCCCTTCCTCTTCGGCGTTTGCGCGCCGGGCGGGACCGCGCCGATCTGCTCGGCCGACCCGGCCACCATGCCCAAAGCCATGGACGTGATCACGCCCCCGGGAGTCTCCCAGGCGACTGAACTCAACCCCACCGTCGGCCCGGTGATCATCCAGCCGGTAACCGTGCCGTGACAGGGTCCCGGCGACACAGGTGACGCTGGCTCCGGGTGAGCGTTCAGCGCGGCTCGCAGATAACCAGCGGGATGTCACGGTCGGTGCGGCGCTGGTAACTGCCGTATCCTCCGTAGGCCGCCACCACTCGAGGCCACAACTCGGCCTTCTCCTCCGGCGAGGCCCGGCGGGCCCGCATCGGCTGGCGCCGGCCGGCCATGGTCAGCTCGACCTCGGGATGAGCCACCAGATTGAGATACCAGTCAGGATTACGGTCATCTCCGCCCTTGGAGGCCACCAGGATGACCCGGTCACCGTCGATGACCGGCGCAGTCAGCATCGTCGAACGCGGGCGGCCCGACTTGCGTCCCACCGTGTGCAATTCAACGACCGGCATGCCCAAGGCGGAGTTCAGCATCCGGCCGCCACTGAGACGGACGATGGCCCGGTGGACCTGGCTCGCGGTCTTCAGGCTGATGTCGGCCAGGTACTGCTGCATGTCCATGATGTGACCCTAACGTGCCGGAAGGGAGGTCATCGCGCCGCGGCCAGCAGGTCGCGCTGATACCGCTGGCACCAGCGCCGCGCCCGGGCGGCCGGTGCCGCCATCGTGCGCCAGTGGTCGGCGAAACCCTGGTGGCCGGCGTCGGCGGCCTCGGTGACGATCGCGTACGTCCAGTCGTGGTTGGCCACGACCGCCTCGGCCACGTGACGGCGGCCGGCCGGGGGCAGCCCGGTGGCGTGCAGGAAGATCCGGAACCTCTCCAGCGCGCGGCCTTGCCGACTGTCGGCGATGTCCTGGTCGTCCTGCAGCGGCGCCCAGGAGCGCGCGGCCGCGGCGAAGTCCCAGGCGGCGCTGCCGGGCCCGGCCAGGTCGAAGTCAATCAGCGCGACGGCCCGGCCATCGCGGAACACCAGGTTGGCCGGGTATACGTCGTTGTGGCTAACCAGACCGGTCCGGAACCGGGCCGGGATCGGCCGGGGCCACTGGTACCCCGCCGGGTCGAACGACGCCGCGGCGAGGTGATAGCGGCGCACCAGATCGGCCACGCTCACCAGGGCGGTGTCGGTGAGCGTGTCCGCCGCCAGGGGCGGGACCGCGGCCTGGCCGTCAATGTAGGTCAGCGTCTCGGTGGAGGGGCTGACCGCCAGGACGCGGGGGGCGCCGTCGAAACCGACAGCCGAAAGGTGGGCGAGCAGGGCGTGGGTGGCACGCCAGCAGGGCGCGGTCGGCCTGAGCACGGTGTCGCCGACGCGGACGACCAGGCCGCGGTTGGCGGTGCCGCCGGATAGCGGCCCGTCTGCTCGCCAGCCGTCGGCCTGGAACGTCTGCGGGCTAGGGCCCGCTGTCGCGCTGGGCGGCCAGACTGAGCATGGCTCGGGCGAGACTTGCGTGCGTGACCAGGCCATGGACAAGCCCTCCTCGGATCGCGGCGCACACCGCAGGGCTCTTGGAAACGCCATAGGCGACGCAAAGGACGAACGGGATCCGCTCCAACGCCGCACCGGGCGTCACGATCATGCGGCTGTCAAGCGGCGTCGCCACGGGCCTGCCGTCCTCGCCGATGAACACCCCGGCCAGTTCGGCGCGCACCCCCAGCACGGCCAGCGCGTCGCGCTCGGCCGGCGAGACCGCGTCATAGATCGTAGACAGCCCGGGCGCCCAGGCGCCGATGGCGACCACGGCTATCGTCACCGATGGCACGAGGGCGAGAGCCCCGGCGATGTCACCCTGGCGGCGCACCGCCGCGGCCGTGTGCGCGTCGTCCAGGATCATCGGAGCGTAGAAGACGTGCGCCGGGCCGCCGCCGATGCGGGCCACGCTGCGGACCAGGTCGAGCAGGTCTCGGCCATCGGGCGGCGGCACGGCCCCGGTCAGCTGGACGATCGGGCACGGCGGGATCTGGGTCAGCGCGGCCGCGAGCCCGCTCAGCGTGCGTGACCAGGACATGCCGAGGACGTCGCCGGGCGTGATGAGGTCCATCAGCGCCTGGCCCGCTGCCTCGCCCAGGCGGTGCCGCAGCGCCTGCTCCTCGTCGGGGAAGTTGTACACGAAGGCCTGCTTGAGCCCGAAGGCCGAGCACAGCTCCGCCGACAGGCCCGCGTCCAGGCTTCCACCGGGCAGGCCGATCTCGATGCGCACCATCCCCGCATCCCGGGCGGAGTCGAGCAGCCGGGCGACCCGGAACCGGCTGATCCCGAGCCGGTCGGCGATGTCGACCTTGGAGACGCCCTCGAGGTAGAACTGCCGCGCCACCCGGGCAGCCAGCACAACTTCGGACGGCCGATCGGCTGACAAGCCGGCCATGTACTCCTCCAGTCCGGCCCTGGCCGCTCATTTGAGCGTCCAGATCTCATATTCGCAGCTTTTCTTGACTTTGCCTAGCAACGAGATCAGTGTGTGTTCCATGGCTCATATGAGCGATGACCGCTCAGATGATGAGCATACGCACAGGCGCGGTCACGGTAGCGCAGGAGGCCCTCCATGAGGTTCGGAACGTCGCGGGACGTCCGCCTGACCGGGGCCCTTGCCGTAGCCGCGCACCCCTCGCGGCAAGATCGAGCGACGGCAATGTTCCATTTCGGCCGGCCCTCCACGGATCCTGATCGGTCCCGCTCGCAGGGACATCCTCATCGTTGCGGAGGTTTATTTATGAGATCTTCCCTGTTCAAGCTCCGCACGCTCGGGGCAGTGGGCTGCGTGACCGCACTGGCGGCGGTGGCCGCCTGTTCGAGCAGCGGCTCGAGTGGCAGTAGCAGCACTAGCAGTTCTGGCACGATAACCGTGGCCGTGGTGTCCAACCCGCTGATCACCAACCAGATGATTCCGCTGACCACCTCTAGTTTCGAGAAGCAGTACCCGGGAATCCAGGTCAAGTTCGCCACGTACACCGAAGGTGACCTGCGGGCCGCGATCGAAAAGAACGTCAGCACGCACAGCAACTCGTTCAACGTCATCATGATCGGCCCCTACGAGACGCCGCTGTTCGCCAAGAACGGCTGGCTGACCGACCTGTCCAAGCAGTACATCGCGAGCGATACGGCCTACGACGCCGCTGACCTGCTGCCGCCCATCGCCAAGGCCCTGTCCTACAAGGGCGACCTGTACGCGGTGCCGTTCTACGGCGAGTCGTCGATGATGTTCTACAACAAGGCTTTGTTCGCCCAGGCCGGGCTCACCATGCCGCAGAATCCAACCTGGGCGCAGGTCCAGGGCTTCGCGGCCAAGCTCAACCAGCCTGGCAAGGTGGCGGGGATCTGCCTGCGCGGCCTGGCGGGCTGGGGCGACAACATGGCGGCGCTGGACACGGTCGTCAACACCTTCGGCGGCCAGTGGTTCGACATGAACTGGAAGCCGCAGCTCACCTCGCCGGCGTTCGAGAGCGCGACCAACTTCTACGTCAACCTGGTCCGCAAGTACGGCGAGCCTGGCGCCGCCAACGACAGCTTCAACCAGCTGCTGACGCTGTACGGGCAGGGCAAGTGCGCGATGTGGTACGACGCGACGGTGGCGGCGACCTCCATCGCGACCACCTACCCGTCCGTTTTCGCCCAGACCGGGTACGCCCTCGCGCCGGTGAATCTCACCAAGTCCTCCGGGTGGCTGTGGACGTGGGCGCTCGGCATCCCGCAGGGCACCCCCAACGCGGGCGCCGCGTGGAAGTTCGTGTCCTGGGCCACCTCGAAGCAGTACGACCAGCTGGTCGGCGCCAAGTACGGCTGGTCCGCGGTCCCGCCCGGCACCAGGACCTCGCTGTACAGCAACCCGAATTACCAGCAGGCCGCCAAGGCGTTCGCGGACATCACCCTGGCCTCGATCAACTCGACGGACCCGGAGCACCCGACCCTTAACCCGGTGCCCTACGTCGGCGTCCAGTACGTCGACATCCCGCAGTTCGAAAGCCTCGGCTTGACGGTCGCCCAGCAGATCGCGGGTGCGATCGCCGGCACGGAGAGCGTGAGCCAGGCGCTGCAGGCCAGTCAATCCGCCGCCTCCCAGTACACCCCGGCGCAACTGTCCGGCGGTTAGCACGCACGTGGTGGGGCCCCGGGAGGAGAGCGGCGCACCGGGGCCCCACCATCAGTCCTGCTACGTCGTGAGAAGGGCAATTCCGTGACAGTACTCGAAGGAGTCGCACCTCCCAAGGTCGAGGTCCGGCCACGCGGGATCGGCCGCCGTGAGCGGTGGCAGCGCCGCCTCCCCCTGCTGCCCGCGCTGATCTACACCATTGTCGTGACCCAGATCCCGTTCGTGGTGACGCTGTGGTACAGCTTTCAGAGCTATCTCTGGAACACCCCGGCGCCCGCGCACTTCAACGGGGTGAGCAACTACAAGACGGTCTTCACTAACCCGGCTTTCCGGGGCTCGCTCGTGCGCTCGGTCTCGATGACCGCCACCGCCGTGATCGTCGCCATGCTCCTGGGGGTGGCTTTCGCGGTGCTGCTGGACCGCAAGTTCCTCGGCCGGGGCGTGGTCCGGACGCTGATCATCACCCCGTTCCTGGTCATGCCAGTGGCGGCGGCGCTGGTGTGGGCGGGTCCGATGCTCGACCCGAACTTCGGGCTGCTGAACTACCTGCTGGAGCCGTTCGGCGTCCATCACGTGGCCTGGCTCAGCACGCACGCGCTGGGCTCGGTGATCGTGGTCATGATCTGGCAGTGGACGCCGTTCATGACCTTGATCATCCTGGCGGGCCTGCAGAGCCAGCCGTCCGACACCCTGGAGGCGGCGAAGGTCGACGGGGCCGGGGCCCTGGCCACGTTCCGCGAGCTCACGCTCCCGCACCTGCGGCCCTACATCGAGCTCGGGGTCCTGCTCGGCTCGATTTACCTGGTCAACGTGTTCGACGCGGTCAAGGTGATGACCCAGGGCGGCCCCGGGACCTCCACCACTAACCTCCCCTTCTACCTGTACCAACAGGTGAATAACGCGTTCGACATAGGCGGGGCGGCCGCGACCGGCGTCGTCACCGTCATCCTGACCATCATCGTGGCCACGTTCGCGCTGCGGATGTTCGCCAGGGTGTTCCAGTTCGAGGAGGCCGGAGTATGAACGAGCCAAAGGGGCGCGGCGCCGCCTGGACTGAGGAGCGAGGAACGAGCGACGAGGGAAGGCGACGCCTAAAAGGCGCCCCGGAGGCGAGCGGAAGGCAGAGTACGAGCGACGAGGGAAGGCGCCGCCTCAAGGCGCCCCGCAAGCGAGCGGGAGGCAGAGTATGACTGCCATTCCGGTGCGGGCCCGTGAACCCGGGCCGCAAAGGTTCCGCGAGATGTCGAGCCAGGTGGGCTGGGGGGTCGTCGCGTGGGTGGTGGGGATCGCGTTCTTCCTGCCGGTGCTGTGGATGGTGCTCACTGCCTTCAAGCCGGAGTCGGCCGCCCAGACCTGGCCGCCCAAGTTCACCTTCAGCCCGACGCTGGCCGAGTTCCGCCTGGTCTTCTCGGGCATGGGCCCGTTCCTTACCCACTCGGTGGTCGCGACGGTGGGCTCCACGGTCCTGGTGGTGCTGCTGGGCGTCCCCGCCTCCTACGCCCTGTCCGTGCATCCGGTCAAGGCCTGGCGCGACGGCCTGTTCTTCTTCATCTCCACCAAGATGCTGCCGATCGTGGCCGCGATCGGCCCGCTGTACGTCATCGCCCTCAAGGCGCACCTGCTCGACAGCATCTGGCTGCTGATCATCCTCTATACCGCGATGAACCTTCCGCTCGCGATCTGGATGATCCGGTCCTTCATGCTCGAGGTGCCCAAGGAACTGCTCGAGGCGGCTCGCCTGGACGGCGCGGGGCGGATTCGGGAGATCAGCGGCGTGATCTTGCCCATCATCTCCCCCGGGCTGGTGTCGACCGCGCTGATCTGCGTGATCTTCGCGTGGAACGAGCTTTTCCTCGCGCTCAACCTGACGTTCACGAACGCCGCGACCATGCCGATGTTCCTGATTAGTTCCGTCCCGCAGGAAGGGCTGTACCTCGCGCACCTGTCCGCGGCGGCCACGGT
>WNFC01003333.1_pt1 | contig 17383 bp, 14 predicted proteins | sample 5400541 | NCBI WGS metagenome assembly WNFC01 (sample SAMN13153342, study PRJNA577476) | soil metagenome | isolation source: 120 cm saprolite under Douglas fir tree site 2 hole 2 replicate 1 | place: USA:California | collected 2015-04-18
CGCGCAGGCGCGCGCCCAGGACTACGCGGGGAGCGCCAAGGAGGCTCTTGCCGCATTCCCCGACGGCGAAGACAAGGACACGCTGCTGCTCGTCGCCGACTACGTGGTGGATCGGGACAAGTGACCGGGAGAGGCGCGCCGGCGCGGCCCGTAGGCCACGGCTTTAGGAAGCGGAAGAAGACGAATCGGACGGCTTGGGCTTTGCTGCCGGCTCGCTCTTCGGCTTTTCGGAGCTCTGGGTCTTCTCTGAACTCTTGGCTTTCTCTGAACTCTTGGCTTTCTCCGAATGTGAAGGCGCCGGTTGCGGCGTGCTAGACTTCTCTCCGGCGGGGCTCGGAGCCGGCGGAGCCGAATCGCCCGACGTGGACTCCGACTGCGACGCCTTCTTGCGAGACTCGGACGGGTAGTCGGTGACGTACCAGCCGCCGCCCTTCAGAATGAACGGGGCGGCCGACAGGAGCCGGTGGATGGGCCCACCGCAGATCTCGCAAACCTCGAGCTTGGGCTCGGTGATCCGCTGTTTCACCTCGAAGACACGGGGGCACTTCGGGCATTCGTACTCGTAGGTCGGCACAACCATGAAGGTTAACAGGGGAGAAACGACCCTGTCAAGGCTGGGCGGCGCGCGTGGCTCGCTCCTGGTCGGCGCGGCTCTCGTGCTTCTGCTCGGATGCGCCTCCAAGCAGGACGAGGAAGTGGCGAAGCTCCGAGCGAGGGCGACCTACGAGCAGGCCGTGCGAAACCTGAGCGAGAACCGGCTGGCGCTCGGCATGGCCTCGCTCAAGGAAGCCCTGCAGCTCGACCCCGAGAATGCCCAGTACCACAACACGCTCGGGCTCGTACTGCTCAATCTAGGCAGGCCGACCGAGGCGCAGGTCGAGTTCCAGACGGCGCTCGACCTGGACAGGAATAGCCCGGATCTACAGCACAACCTCGGCATCTCGCTGGCCCAGCAGAGCCGCTTCGACGACGCCATCGCCGCCTACAAGAAGGCGCTGTCCTTCCCCACCTACACGACACCAGAAGTCGCCTACTACAACATGGGCGAGGCGTACATCCGGCTGGGCAAGCCTCAGGAGGCGCAGGAGTCCTTCCGGGCCGCTATCCAGCTCGAGCCCACCATGGCGGCGGCCCAGTACGGGCTCGGCCTGGCGCTTTCCCAAGGAGGCCGGAATGACGAGGCCAAGGTCGCCTTCAGGCGAGCCAGGGATCTCGACCCAGCCTCGCCCTTTTCCGAGCTGGCCAAGAACGCTCTCAAGCAGCTCGGAGACGGGGGATAAAGCTAAACGGCTGACGAGTAGTACCACCTCTTTTATCTTGACGGGTTGACTCTCCCCGGGGTAAAAGTGTCAGGTCACAGACGGACCGCAATTGATGCATGCGGTTGAACCCATGCGGTTGAACCAATGTAGTCGCGCGAAGGTGGTCACCGGCAGGACGCACACTTTGCAGCACGTCGTGCACTCACACCATGAGGAGGCGGTAAATGAGAAGGATTTTGTTCCTTTCTCTCGCCCTGGTGGCACTCCTCGGCTTCGTGGCGCCCCCTGACGTCTTTGCTCAGGCGGCGGCGCCCACGCCGAAGTTCACCATCACGGGCCTCATCGACTCAGTCGGCAGCTGGTCGCAGAACATGAACACGCTGGACCAAAACGTCAACCGGAACCGGGACCATGTCTTCTATGGCCGGACCCGCGGCCGGTTCGACATCATCGGCGAGGTCGGCGAGGCCAAGGGCGTGTTCGGATTCGAGATGGACCACACGTGGGGCCAGTACGGCTTCGTCGACAGCAACAACACGACGGGGTGTCAAACCTCCTCGGCCGGCGCGGTCACCTGCACCCCCGGCGTCGGCGCCACCGAGGCTTCGTTCGACATGAACACGGACACACAGGGCAACTTCCAGATCAAGTGGATCTACGTCGAGTTCCCGCTACCGCTCGTCCCGTTTGCGACGATCGTCCGGCTCGGCGGTCAGCCCTTCGCCACCGCCGCCAACTACAAGCTGGCGACCTATGCCAACGGCGACTTCCCGGGCGTGAACCTGTACACGACGTTCAGCCCGACCTTCAAGGCGCAGCTGACCTACGTGCAAATCGACGAGAACCTGTACGGCAAGGGCAGCTCCCCACTGATCCCGTTCTTGAATAGCAGCAACCCCGGCGCGGCGACCCTCCAGAACAAGTGCATCTTCAACAACACCGCGACCGGCGTCAGCACCGTGGCGTCGGGGACGCAGTGCACGTCGAACTCGCGCGGTGACAACTTCGCGTTCATCGGCAGCCCCGAGATCACCGTCATGAAGGGGCTGGACATCAAGCCGATGTTCTCTCACTTGTCCGCCACGGGCCAGCTCGGCAACGTCGCCTCCCGTCAGGGTCGAGGCGGCGTGTCCATCAACCAGGGCGGCCCGTTCGCCCCGATGAACGCCCCCAACTCCCAAGGGTCGCCCGGTGTCGCAGGCGCCGATGGCGCGGGCACGGGCGTACACGAGTACCGCCATACGGTCGGCGTGGACGCGCGCTGGCGCTCGGGCCCGTGGTCGGTGGACCCGACGATCCTCTACCAGTTCGGCACGCAGGCGAAGTGGAACCCGGGCGGCATCGCCAGCGCCTATGGCCAGGCGGGCACCAGGCAATCGGCACACATCAACGCCTGGCTGGGTGACATCCGCTCCAGCTTCCAGCTGGGTCCCCTGCTCCTCTCCGGAATGGTCATGTGGACGACCGGTCAGGACGCGAAGAGCAACCCGTACAAGAGCATCAAGTACTTCACGCCGCTCGATACGGACACCTCGTACCTGGCCGACTGGGGCACCCAGATCATGTCTCTCGGTCTCGACTACGGCCAGATCATCGCCATCAACGGTAATAACCCAGGCGTGACGATCGGCTGGGACAAGTACGGTCGCGTCAGCCCCGGCGTGAAGGCCAGCTACGCGCTCACGCCTGCCCTCACCGTGGGCGCCCAGGTGATGCCGAACTGGACGTGGAACAAGGTGGATACGGATGCCTTCCTCGTCTCGGGCGGCGGCCTCCAGCCGTCGTTCGTCTGCCGGAAAACCTTGGTGAGCTGCCGGCCCAAGGGTGAGTCCAATTACCTCGGTACCGAGTTCGACATCTCGCTCACGTACCGCTTCGCGCCCGGCCTGGTGTTCGAGTGGGCCGCCGGTTACATGAAGGCCGGCAACGCGCTGGCCCACCGGTATGTCGCCAGCGACTACAACGCGGGCGCAGGCATCCCGGTCAGGAAGGACATCGGCGTCAACGACATCGCCATCTCGACGGCTCGCGTCCGCTTCAGCTTCTAGCACGCTGGCCTCGCAGTAAAGCGGGCCCGGGGGGCGACCCCCGGGCCCGCAGTCTTTTCCCCATTGCTTGCCCTGTCCTCCTGGGGTCGGTATCATGACGCCATGAGGCGCTTCCCTTCCCTGGTCCTCCTCGCCCCGGTCCTCCTCCTGGCTCTGAGCGCAGTACCTGTCTCGGCCCAGGCCCCGCCCGCAGTCGGGCCGGCGCCGACCCCGATCACCTCTCTCGTCGCCCAGGTCACCGCGCTCTTCCCCAAGGTCGAGGGCGATGTCCTGAAGGTGGACGGCGGCCAGGTCACGCTGTCCATAGGGCAGCGCGACGGGGTGGTGACTGGGGTTGAGCTGGTGGTCGTCCACGAGGGGGAAGAGCTCAAGCATCCGAAGACCGGCGAGGTCCTCGGCAAGAAAGAGGAGACGGTCGGGCGGGTGAGGGTGGAGGAGGTTGCCGAGGCCTACTCCGTCGCCCGGGTGACCACGAGCAAGAGCGGCGGCATCGCCCCCGGAGACAAGGCGCGCGTCTCGTCCGGGAAAATCCGCCTCACCGTGCTGCCGCTGTCCACCGGTATCAGGGACAACCTGATCGAAGCCGCCGTCCAGGAGCTGGTGGACGGGCTCACGCGCACCGGACGTTTCAGCGTGGGCATGGGCGACCCCATCGGAGTGGCCCTCGCGCAGCAGGGCGTCAAGCCAGAGGATGCCCTCGAGGGCAAGGGACTCCGGCAGGCCGCCGAGCGCTTCAAGGCCGAGAACGTCCTCGTCCTGCACTTCAAGCGGGTCGACACCAAGCCCTACATGGACGTGCGTCTCTACGAGCTGCCCCGGCCGGAGGCCGCGCTCACGACGGCCTTCTTCGTGCCGCCGTCGATACGCCCGACGACCCAGGGCAGCCGCTTCTCCCAGGGCGGTTCCGCCAACCCGCCGCAGGCCAAGCAGCGCTCGCTCCTGGCGCGCCTTCTCGGGCGCGAGCTCGAGGCGGGCTCCTACTCGAGCGGGGAGAACACCATCCCGCTCAGGGAAGTGGCGAAGTTCCCCTTCGCGGCCTTGGCCATCGACGTGGGAATCATGCCCAGGGACAAGATCCCGCGCATGGTGGTCAGCGACGGGTACAAGGTCTACATGTACAAGGTCGTGGGCACGAAGCTCGAGGCGGAATGGTCCATGTCGGTGCGCTCGCGGGGCCAGGTCTTCTCCGTGTACCTGGTGGACCTGGACGGCGACGGTGTCTTCGAGGTGATCGGCAACCGGCACGACCCGCAGGGCGGGCTCAATTCCTTCATCCTGGGCGTCAAGGACGGCAAGCCGCGCTACCTCGAGGACAGCATCGAGGAGTTTCTCTTCGCCGTGGACGCCAAGGGCGAGGGGCACAAGCAGACGGTGTGGACCCAGCGCTTCAGCCGGGAGAAGTTCTTCACCCAGGGCCAGGCCGAGCAGATGGCGTGGAAGAACGGCAAGCTTGTGACCGACAAGGCGGTCCGCGTGCACCGGGCCTTCCGGCCCATGGGAGCGGTCCTGTCCAACATGAACGGCAAGGACTCGCGAGTGGTGGCTTTCATCGACGAGTTCAACCGGCTCCAGATGGCCACCGACGGCGAGGACCTGTGGCGCTCGGGGACGGCCGTGGGCGGCGGCTCCATCACCCTCGAGCAGGAGACGGGCGTCGTGACCGGTAAGGTCCGGCGGACCGCCTTCTACAAGATCGAGCCGACGCCGCTCGCCATCGATCTCGACGGTGACGGCGTGGACGAGGTCATCGTTCCGCAGAACATCGTCAAGGAAGGACTCCTCGCCATCGTCTTCAAGACTCCCGCGGGCTTCAGGCTGCAGTCCATCGACACGGGCTTCGAGGGGACGATCACGGCGCTGGGCGGCTTCAAGACTGACGACGCCAACCAGCCGACCATCATCGCCACCGTCGTCCGCTACAAGAACATCTTGAAGACCCAGGCCGAGACCCAGGTCATCATGACCGTCCCGCAGGAGTAGTCTCGCTGTCCTGCCCGGCCTACCCGCCCGCGATCGGAGCTGAATCGTGATCCACGCCTACCGGGGCACGCCCAGGGCGCACGCGTCCGCCTGGATCTTGGTGTCGGCCGACGTCATCGCCGCCGAGGCCGAGCTGGCCAACGGCTACATGGCGCTGGCTGCAGAGTATCGGACCGCGCAGGCGAGGTAGCCATGGCCATCAAGGCGGTCAGGGGTGTCCGTGACATCCTGCCCTCGGAGACAGGCAAGTGGCAGCGCGTGGAGGCGGCGGCGCGCAAGACCTTCGAGGCGTACGGGTACCGGGAGATCAGGCTGCCGCTGTTCGAGCGCACCGAGCTCTTCGCCCGCGGCATCGGCGACGAGACCGACATCGTCAAGAAGGAGATGTACACATTCGACGACCGCGGTGGCGACTCGCTAACGCTCCGGCCCGAGGCGACCGCGTCGCTCCTGCGCGCCTATATCGAGCACGGATTCCAGGTCGAGCCCAAGCCCGTGCGCCTCTACACGGCCGGCCCCATGTTCCGCTACGAGCGCCCGCAGGCGGGGCGCTACCGGCAGTTCCACCAGGCCAACGTCGAAGCGCTCGGCGACGTCCACCCCGCGGTGGACGCCGAGGTCATCTGCATGCTGATGGACTTCTTCCGCGCGCTCGGGCTCGGCGAGCGCCTCGCGCTGCACGTCAACTCCATCGGCGACCCCGGGGACCGGACGGCGTACATCGCGCGGCTCCTGGATTACTTCAGGCCTTTCGCCGCGTCGCTCTGCGGTGAATGCCAGGCGCGGCTCGGGCGCAACCCGCTCCGCGTGCTCGACTGCAAGGTGCCCGACTGCCAGCCCGTCATCGAGAAGGCGCCGTCCATCCTCGACTCGCTCTCGCCCGAGGCCGCGAAGCACTTCGAGAGCGTGCGCGGCTACCTCGACGTCATGGGGCAGGCCTACACGGTCACGCCGCGGCTCGTGCGCGGCCTCGACTACTACGTGCGCACGACCTTCGAGGTGAAGACGGCGGATCTGGGTGCCCAGGACGCGGTGGCGGGCGGGGGGCGCTACGACGGCCTCATCGAGCGGCTGGGCGGCCCCGCCGATCCCGGCATCGGCTTCGCCATCGGTCTCGAGCGGGTGGTTCTCCTGCTGGGCGAAGCGGACGCGGCCCCGCGTCCATTCGTGCTCTTGATACCGCTGGGAGAGGCGGCGCTCGAGCGTCTGATGCCCGTCGCGCGCGCCGTCCGCCAGGGTGGCGTGTCGGCCGAATTGGGCTATGGCGCCCGCAAGTTGCCGCGGGAGCTCGAGCGGGCCAACAAGCTCGGCGTCGCCTACGTCGTGATCGCGGGTGAGAACGAGCTGGCGGCGGGGGAGGCAGTGCTCCGCGAGATGAAGACGGGAGAGCAGCGACGCGTGCCGATCGCGAAACTGTCCGAGGAGCTCCGTTCCCTCGGCGAGCAGGCGCCCCCCCGGTGAGCGAGCCGCGCGTCGAGCCCAACCCGGTCGAGCCCATGGCCGGCTGGAAGCGGACGCATTCCTGCGGCGCGCTCCGCGCCACGGACGCCGGCAAGACCGTCACGCTGATGGGCTGGGTCTTCAGGCGGCGCGACCACGGCGGACTGATCTTCGTGGACATCCGCGATCGCGAGGGCATCACCCAGTGCGTGTTCAACCCCGGCGACGGGCCCCTCGCGCACGCGAAGGTCCAGGGCGTACGCGGCGAGTTCGTCGTGGCCGTACGCGGAAGCGTCGCCCCGCGTCCGGTCGGCACCGAGAACGCGAAGATTCCGACGGGCGCCATCGAGGTCCACGCGAGCGAGCTCAAGATCCTCAACGACTGCCGCCCGCTGCCCTTCCAGATCGACTCCGAAGGTGACAGCGAGGTAGACGAGACGCTCCGCCTCAAGTACCGCTACCTTGACATGCGCCGCGCGTCCGTCCTCAAGGGCTTCCAGATCCGCGATCTGCTCTGCCGCGCCGTGCGCGACTACCTCCACGAGCACGGCTTCCTCGAGGTGGAAACACCCTTCCTGACGCGCTCGACGCCCGAGGGCGCGCGGGACTTCCTCGTGCCGAGCCGGCTCCAGCCGGGCAGCTTCTACGCGCTGCCGCAGTCGCCCCAGCTCTTCAAGCAGCTCCTGATGGTGGCCGGCTTCGAGCGCTATTTCCAGATCGTCCGCTGCTTCAGGGATGAGGACCTGCGAAAAGATCGCCAGCCGGAGTTCACGCAGATCGACATCGAGACCTCCTTCCTCGACCGCGACGACTTCTTGCCCATCGTCGAGGGCATGGTGGCCGCCATCTGGCGACGGGTAAAGGGTGTGGAGCTTTCGCTGCCCTTCCCGCGCCTCGGCTACGACGAGGCCATGGCGCGCTTCGGCTCCGACAAGCCGGACTTGCGATTTGCGCTGGAGCTGACCGACGTCTCGGCGCTCTTCGCGGGGGGCGAGTTCCAGGCCTTCGCTCAGGTCGTGGCGGGCGGCGGCGCCGTCAAGGCGCTCCGCATTCCCGGAGCCGGCGGGATGAGCCGCAAGGAGATGGACGACCTCACCGCCGAGGCCAAGCAGGCGGGCGCCAAGGGGCTGGTCTGGATCAAGGTGACGTCCGACGGCATCAGCTCGCCCGTGGCCAAGTTCCTCGGGGCGGTGCAGGACCGGCTCCTTGCCTCGACCGCCACTGCCGCGGGCGATCTCCTGCTCCTCGTGGGCGATGCCGCGCCCGTCGCGGCGGTCGCGCTCGGCCGGCTGCGCGTGGATCTGGCCAGGCGCTTCAAGCTGATCCCCCAGGACCGCGACGTCTTCACCTGGGTGATCGACTTTCCCCTGGTGGAGTGGAACGCGGACGACAAGCGCTGGGACGCCGTCCACCATCCGTTCACGGCGCCGCGGGACGAGGATCTGCCCCTGCTCGAGTCCGACCCGGGCAAAGCGCGGGCCAAGGCCTATGACCTCGTTCTCAACGGCCAGGAGGCCGCCGGCGGCTCCATCCGCATACACCAGCAGTCGGTTCAGGAGCGGCTCTTCGGCCTGATCGGCATCTCCAAGGAGGAGGCACGGGCGCGCTTCGGCTTCCTGCTCGAGGCGCTGGAATTCGGGGCTCCGCCCATGGGAGGCATCGCGTTCGGCCTCGACCGCCTGGCGGCGAGCCTGGTGGGGCAGGAATCCATTCGCGAGGTCATTGCATTTCCAAAGACGCAGAAGGGTACCTGCCCGCTCACGGACGCACCCGCTCCCGTGGACGCGCGCCAGCTTCGCGATCTGGGGATCAGCGTAGTCGAAGGAGCCGGCCCCGCGTGAGCGATGTCGCCAGCGCCACCCGCCGCGTGCTGATCCCGCCGGACCTCAACCTGCTCGCCCTGCTCGGGCGCAACGACGAGCACCTGAAGCTGCTCGAGACGCAGTACGATGTCCGGGCGACGTCGCGCGGCCACGACGTCACCCTGCGGGGCGACGAGGAGCGGCTTCAGCAGGCGGAGAAAGTGCTGCGTGAGCTGATCGACATGCTGCGCGCGCGGCCGTCGCTGGTCGCGGCCGACATCCGCTCCGCCCTCCGCATCGCCGGCGCCGAGCCCGACACCGACCTCAAGGGTTTCCTGGCCGACGCCATCGCGGTGCCGTCGCGGCGGAAGCTCATCAGCCCCAAGACGGCCAACCAGAAGCGTTACCTCGACGCGATCCGGAGCCACGACCTCGTCGTCTCGATCGGCCCCGCGGGCACCGGCAAGTCCTACCTCGCCGTGGCCATGGCGGTGTCGGCTCTCGTCAAGCGAGAAGTCTCGCGCATTATCCTCACGCGTCCGGCCGTCGAGGCGGGCGAGCGGCTGGGCTTCCTTCCCGGCGACCTGATCGAGAAGTTCCACCCGTACCTCCGCCCGCTCTACGACGCGCTCTACGACATGCTCGAGGCCGAGAAGGTCGCCACGCTCAGCGAGAAGGGGGCGATCGAGATCGCGCCCCTCGCCTACATGCGCGGCCGCACGCTCAACGACGCCTTCATCATCCTCGACGAGGCGCAGAACACGACCTCGGAGCAGATGAAGATGTTTCTGACCCGCCTCGGCTTCAACTCCAAGATGGTGATCACCGGCGACATCACCCAGGTAGACCTGCCGCCGAGCCGCCCGTCGGGGCTCATCGAGATCCAGCACGTCCTCAAGGACATCGACGGGATCCGCTTCATTTACTTCGACCACCGGGATGTCGTGAGGCACGATCTCGTCTCAGCCATCGTCCGCGCCTACGACCGCGTCAAGCCCGCCCGGCGCGCGCCGTCCCTCGACGCCGGCCTCTGATGCCCGCCGCCGTCAGCAACCTCCAGCGAAAGATCCGCGTCTCGCCGGTCAGGCTTCGAAGGACGGCCGAGTCCGCGCTCTCCGCGCTCGGCCGGGCCGATCGCGACGTCCACGTGAGTGTCGTGGACGACCCCGCGATCCGTCGGCTCAACATGCGGTACCTGCGCAGGCGCACGACCACCGACGTGCTCGCCTTCGATCTCCACGCACCGGGGCCGTCGCGCCTGCTCGGCGAGGTGATCGTGTGCGCCGACACGGCGAGGCGACAGGCGAAGCGGGTGGGGGTGTCCGTGGCGCTCGAGCTCGACCTGCTGGTGGTCCATGGGCTCCTGCACCTGGCGGGCTGGGACGATCACGAGCCGGGAGAGGCCCGGCTCATGCACGAACGCGAGCGGGAGATACTGAACGAGACCGGCCGTCGCGCGCCCCCGCGTCTCTGGAACGGCCTCCTCGCGTGACCTCCCAATCGAGCGGGCCGGGCCAGCCGCATCGGGCGGGCTTCGTCGCCCTGGTGGGCCGCCCGAACGTCGGCAAGTCGACCCTTCTCAACCGGCTGGTGGGGGAGAAGATGGCCATCGTCTCGCGGCGGCCGCAGACGACGCGGACGCGCATTACCGGCATCAAGCACCTGCCTCACGCCCAGGTGGTCTTTGTGGACACGCCGGGCCTCCACGAGGGCACGGGCCGGCTCGGAGAGCTGATGGTCAAGACCGCCGAGCGCGCGCTCCAGGACGTGGACCTCGTCTGCCTGGTCATCGAGGCGACGGAGAACCCCGAACGACTCGACCGCACCGTCTTCCAGCGGCTGAAGGGCACGCGCGTTCCCGTGTACGCCGTGCTCAACAAGGACGACCTCGTCGCGCCCAAGTCGAAGCTCCTCCCGCTCATTTCCGCCTGCCGCGCCGCTTTTCCGTTCAAGGAGATCGTGCCGGTCTCGGCGGAGACCGGGGAGAACTGCGAGCGGCTGCTCGCCCTCATCGTGGCGGCCATGCCCCTGCACCCACCGCACTTCCCGCGCGAGTCGCTGACCGACCAGCCCGAGACCTTCTGGGTCGCCGAGGCCATCCGGGAGAAGATCTTCCGCCTGACCCACCAGGAGGTGCCCTACGCCTGCGCGGTGCGTGTCGCGGAGATCACCGAGCGGAAGCGGCCCGAGTGCCTCTACATCCGGGCGAGCATTTTCGTCGAGCACGACTCGCAGAAGGGAATTCTGATCGGCAAGGGAGGAGTCGCGCTCAAGCGGATCGGCACCGCCTCCCGCGAGGACCTCGAGCGCTTCTTCGGGATCAAGGTATTCCTCGAGCTTGCGGTCTCGGTGAGACGGAACTGGAGAAGAGACGAGAAGGCCCTCAAGGAGTTTGGCTTCCTGCTGACCTCATAGCGATGGCGCTGTACAGGACGCAGGGCATCGTCATCGGACGCCGGGCACTCGGCGAGAGCGACCGGCTGGTGGACTTCTACACGCGCGACCACGGACGCGTGCGCGGGGTCGCCAAGTCGGCCCGCCGCATGCGCTCCCGCTTCGGCAGCGCGCTCGAGCTCTTCACGCTGGGCGAGCTGGTCTTCTTCGACACCGGGCGCAGCGAGCTGGTGCGCGTCGACCACTTCGACATCGTCCATCCCTTCGTGCGGGTGCGCGAGCATCTCGAGCGGCTGGGTCAGGGGGCGTGGGTGGTCGAATGCCTGACGAGGCTCACGCCGGATCGCGATTCCCAGCCGGCCCTCTTCGGACTGACTCTCCGAAGCCTGCGCGCCCTCGACACAGGCGCGCGACCCCAGCGGGTGGCCAGCTGCTTCGCGCTGCGAGCGGTGGACCTCCTCGGCCACCGGCCGCGAATCGACCGCTGCGTCGAGTGCGGGCGCGCCTACCCGTTTCGCGAGGCGGCCCTCGACATGACGGCGGGGGGACTCCTCTGTTCCCGCTGCGGGGTCGGGGCCGACGCGCTCCCCGTCTCGGGCGCCGCCGTCGGGCTCCTCAAGCGGCTGCGCGCCCTCGCGTGGGAGGAAGGCTTGAGACTGCCGCTCGCGGCCGAGCTGGACGCGGAGCTGGCGGCGACGCTCGAGGGCGTCATGACCCGCCTCATGGGCCACCTGCCGCGCTCCTCGCGCTTCCTCGCCCAAACCCGGCGCCCGCTCTCGCCGCTCCCTGCGCCGCTCTCCTGAGCGTGTCTTTCTTCGTGCTATCCTGAGCCCATGACCGTGACCATGGATACGCTCGTCTCCCTCTGCAAGCGCCGTGGCTTTGTCTTCCAGTCGAGCGAGATCTACGGCGGCACCGGCTCCTGCTACGACTACGGCCCGCTGGGTGTCGAGCTCAAGAACAATCTCAAGCGGCTGTGGTGGCGCGACTTCGTGCAGAGTCGGCCGGACATGGTGGGCATCGATGCGTCGATCCTGATGCATCCCTCGGTCTGGAAGGCGAGTGGTCATCTCGACAACTTCACCGATCCGATGGTGGATTGCCGCGAGTGCAAGCTGCGCTTTCGCGCGGACGACGTGGACACGCGGCCCTGGACGCACTACTGCGCGGCGACCAAGGGCAACCGGTTCACGATCCCCGCCGGGGAACCGTGCTCGCACTGCGGCGCGCGGCGCACCCTGTGCCCGGATTGCGGCAAGGGCGAGCTGACGGCGCCGCGCCAGTTCAACCTGATGTTCAAGACCTTCATGGGTCCCGTCGAGGAGGAAGCGTCCGTCGCCTACCTCCGGCCCGAAACGGCCCAGGCCATGTTCGTCAACTTCGAGAACGTGCTCCAGTCGATGCGCCTCAAGCTCCCCTTTGGAATAGCTCAGGCTGGCCGGTCGTTCCGCAATGAGATCACCCCAGGCAACTTCATCTTCCGGACGCGCGAGTTCGAGCAGATGGAGATCGAGTACTTCGTCAACCCGCGGGACACCGTCGAGGGCCGGCCGGCCGACGAGTATTGGCACGACCGGTGGATCGCGGACTGCATGGCGTGGTTTCGGCGCTACGGCCTCCGCGAGGAGAACCTGCGGCTGCGCGAGCACGGCCAGGACGAGCTCTCGCACTACTCCAAGCGGACCGTGGACATCGACTACCGCTTTCCCATCGGCTGGAGCGAGCTGATGGGCATCGCCAACCGGACGGATTTCGACCTCAAGCAGCACGCGAAGTTCAGCGGCAAGTCGCTCACGTACTTCGACGAGGAGCGTAAGGAGCATGTCGTGCCCTACGTCGTGGAGCCCGCGTCGGGGGTGGACCGCGCGCTCCTCGCTTTCCTCGCCGATGCCTACGCCGAGGAGGAAGTGCGGGGCGAGAAGCGCGTGGTCCTGCGCTTCCACCCCGAGCTGGCGCCGGTGAAGGTGGCCATCCTGCCCCTCCTCAAAAAGCGGGAGGAGATCGTCAAGACCGCGCACGGAATCCGCGATGCTCTCGCCAAGCAGTGGCGTGTCGTCTACGACGACACGGCGGCCATCGGCAGGCTCTACCGGCGTCAGGACGAGGTCGGCACGCCCTACTGCGTCACCGTGGACGTGCAGACCATAGGCGACAGCGAGAAGGGCGAGGCGGGCGACGGCAAAGTGACCATTCGTGACCGCGACTCGATGGAGCAGGCCCGCGTCCCCATCGACGCGCTCCCGGGGGTGTTCCACGATCTGCTGAGCGGAGGCGCCTGGGCCCAGGTCGCCTCCCGATACCCGGCCACGACATAAGCTACTGACCCTCCGTCAGCGGCTTGGCGGGCGGCTTGTCGGTCTCGCCGGCCTGATCGGTCTGCGCCTCACCCTTGGCCGTGCCTCGCGAGCCTCCGCAGGGACTCCTGGGCTCGGTGCCCGCCAGGAATGCCATGGGCACGAGCCGGGCGCACGTGCCCGACGCGGAGAGATCCACCGGCATGATCACCACGCCCTCCGGGACCGGGAAATCCTCCACTGGCTTGCCCGCGAGCGCCTCCTTCATGAAGGTCGTCCAGATAGGCACGGCCACGCGTGAGCCTGTCTCGTCCTTGCCGAGGCTCCTCGGGCGGTCGTAGCCGACCCACACCCCGGTGGCGAGGGTCGGCGTGAATCCGATGAACCAGGCGTTGGAGTAGTCGTTGGTCGTGCCCGTCTTCGCCGCTACTGGCCTGCCGAGTGCCTTGGCGGCCTGCCCGGTGCCGCGTTCGACCGTGCCCATCATCATGTGGGTGATGACGTAGGCGAGATCGGGAGGGAGCGCCTGCCGCCCCTGCGGCACGTTTTCCTCGAGGAGCTTGTGCTGCGCATCGAGGATATAGCGGATGGCCGTGGGCCTGATCCACGTGCCCTGGTTGGCGAGCGCTCCATAGGCGGAGGTCAGCTCGAGCAGCGTCAGGTCGGACGTGCCGAGCGCGATCGAGAGGTTTTCCACGAGCGGGCTGTCCACGCCGAGGCGGCGCGCGATGTCGACGGTGCGGCGGATCCCCGTCCGCTCCTGGACTCTGATGGTCGCGACGTTGATGGACTCTTCGAGGGCCTGCTGGTAGGTGATGGGCCCGCGGAACTTCCGGTCGTAGTTGTCGGGCTTCCAGATCTTCCCGCCCGCGAGCGGGTACTGGATGGGCGAGTCGTCCACCACGCTGGCGGGCGTCTGCCCCGACTCGAGCGCCGCCATGTACACGAACGGCTTGAAGGCGGAGCCCGGTTGACGCCTCGCCTGCACCGCGCGGTTGAACTCGCTCTTGAAGAAGTCGTAGCCGCCCACCATGGCGCGGATGTAGCCGGTCTGCGGCTCGAGGGCGAGGAGCGCCCCCTCGGGCCGCTCCGGAGGGGCCGTGTCCTTGCCCGCCGCCGAGGCGCGGCGCGTCTGGAGCGCACGCAGCCCATCGCGCAGCGAGGATTCCGCCTTGAGCTGGAGGAGGGGTGAGAGCGTGGTGTAGACGTGGAGCCCGCCCTTGAAAACGAGGTCGGCCCCGAATTGGGCCTCGAGATACTGCAGAACGTACTCGAGGTAATACTGCCCGGTTGTTCGGCGGCGCTCCGGCGGCACCAGTCCGAGGCCTGTCCCGGCCAGATGCTTGGCCTGGCTCGGCTTCATCACGCCCGTATCCACCATGCGCGCCAGCACGATGGCGCGCCGCCGCATGGCCGCCTCCGGATGCTCGAACGGCGAGTAGGTCGCCGGGGCCTTGGGCAGCCCGGCCAGGAGCACGCACTCGGCCGGCGCGAGCTCGCTGACACCCTTGCCGAAGAACGTGCGCGAGGCGGCCTCGACGCCGAAGGCGCCGTGGCCAAAGTAAATCTGGTTCAGGTACATCTCGAGGATGCGGTCTTTCGAATAGCGCCGCTCCAGCTCGACGGCGAGGACGGCCTCCTTGAGCTTGCGGTCGAGGCTGCGGTCGGGCGTGAGGAAGAGCACCTTGGCCAGCTGCTGGGTGATCGTGCTGCCGCCTTCCACGATGCGCCCGCGCCGGAAGTTCTGATAGATCGCCCGCGCGATCCCCATCGGGTCCACGCCGAAGTGAGAGTAGAAGCGCGCGTCTTCCGTGGCGATGACGGCTTCCTTGAGGGCGGGCGGCATCTGGGAGAGCGCCACGAAGATGCGTCGCTCGACATGAAATTCCGTGATGGGTTCGTCGTTCTCGTCGTAGATTTTCGAGCCGACGCTCGGCTCGAAGCTCTCCAGCTGGGTGACGGAGGGCAGGGAGCGCGGCAGGATGGTCAGGACCCAGAAGGCCGAGACCCCGGCGGCGAGCACGCCGACGGCCAGGATCACCACCAGCGGCACGACGAGGAGGCGCATCCAGCGCCGGCGGCGCTGCGGAGGCTTGGACGGCAGTTTCCGTCGTGGCGGACCGGCCATGGATTGCTATTATACGCACGTGAGCTCGACAGGTCTTTCGATCGACGCCCAGATGGCTCGCATCCGCCGCGGGGCCGCCGAGATCGTCGTCGAGGCCGAGCTGCGCGCGAAGGTCGAGCGCTCGGTGCGGACGGGACGCCCGCTGAAGGTCAAGCTGGGCCTCGATCCCACGGCGCCCGACCTGCACCTCGGGCACACCGTCGTACTTCAAAAACTGCGCGACTTCCAGGAGCTCGGCCACCAGATCGTCATCATCATCGGGGACTTCACCGGGATGATCGGCGATCCGACCGGGCGCTCGGAGACGCGCAAGCCCCTGACCTGGGACGAGATCCGCGCGAACGCGGAGACGTATCGCGTGCAGCTGGGCAAGGTCCTGGACATGAGCAGGACGCAAGTGGAGTTCAACTCCTCGTGGCTGGCGAAGCTGACGTTCGAGAACATCATCCGGGAGACCGCGCACCTCACGCTGGCGCAGATACTCCAGCGCGAGGACTTCGCCAACCGCTACGCCTCCGGTCGTCCCATCAGCCTTCATGAGCTCCTGTATCCGCTCGCGCAGGCCTACGACTCTGTCGCGCTGGGGTGTGACGTCGAGCTGGGAGGCACGGACCAGACCTTCAACCTGCTCGTCGGCCGCGATCTTCAGCGCGCGCACGGCCAGGAGCCCCAGGTGGCGCTGACCGTGCCGATCCTCGAAGGGCTCGACGGCGTCCAGAAGATGTCGAAGAGCCTGGGCAACTTCGTGGGCATTACCGATCCGCCGGCCGAGATGTACGGCAAGCTGATGTCGGTATCCGACGATCTGATGTTCCGCTACTTCGAGCTGGTCACCCGGGTGTCTGAGGAGGAGATCCAAGCTCTCAAAGCTTTGCATCCCATGGAAGCCAAGAAGCGGCTGGCCCGGACGGTCACGGTCATGTACCACGGTGAAGCCGGGGCCCGGGAGGGAGAGGCTCATTTTTCCCGCGTCGTTCAGGGGGGAGAAGCACCTGATAATGTTGAGCAAATTACACTTTCTGCCGGAGGCGCCGCGATGCCTGGGTCAATTCTTCCCCCTGCGGAAGACCGTTGGCCGATCTGGAGGGTCATCAAGGAAGCCGGGTTGGTGGTCTCATCTTCGGAAGCCCACCGAATGATTCAGCAAGGAGCTGTAGAGGTAGACGGACACCGTGTCTCGGATGCCAACCAGACCCTGTCGCCAGGACGAGGCTACCTAATTCGGGTTGGCAAACGCAGATTCAAGCGGGTGCTTCTCGATCACTATCAAATGTAGGAGAGGATTTTCTTGACAGGCCCTTGGCCCGCCCGTATCATCACTTCTTGCCCATCCTCTTAGGCGGCAACGCCTATCCGTGAGGGTGTTGAGAGACGGCAGCGGGTCGGAAGCACTCAAGCTGACCTGTTCCACCTCATCCAAGGGGTTTTACCCCGCTGTTCTTTGAAAATCGCATATGTTACTGGCTCACCGACGAAGTGTGAGCACCATCCGGAACTACTGAGTACCTTGCGCTCGACCGAAGCAACATCTTGGTTGGGCTTTTAGGGACCAGGCTTCAAGTTTGTCGATTTTTCATGGCGAGTTTGATCCTGGCTCAGAGCGAACGCTGGCGGCGTACTTAACACATGCAAGTCGAACGGGGATCAGTTGTGTAGCAATACATTTCTGGTCCTAGTGGCGCACGGGTGAGTAACACGTGGGTAACCTGCCCTTGAGTTCGGGATACCCCCTCGAAAGGGGGGCTAATACCGGATACGTTCCTCGGATCGACAGGTCTGGGGAGGAAAGGTGGCGCAAGCTGCCGCTCTTGGAGGGGCTCGCGGCCTATCAGCTAGTTGGCGGGGTAACGGCCCACCAAGGCTATGACGGGTAGCTGGTCTGAGAGGACGACCAGTCACACGGGGACTGAGACACGGCCCCGACTCCTACGGGAGGCAGCAGTGGGGAATTTTCCGCAATGGGCGAAAGCCTGACGGAGTGACGCCGCGTGTGGGACGAAGGCCTTCGGGTCGTAAACCACTGTCAGTGGGAAAG
>WNFC01003335.1_pt1 | contig 17381 bp, 17 predicted proteins | sample 5400541 | NCBI WGS metagenome assembly WNFC01 (sample SAMN13153342, study PRJNA577476) | soil metagenome | isolation source: 120 cm saprolite under Douglas fir tree site 2 hole 2 replicate 1 | place: USA:California | collected 2015-04-18
GTTGGGACACTTCGCATAAGCACCTCCAAATAAGTTGGCCGAGAGCCTACGACGTGCATGTGTACGGGGTCGAGAATTTTCGCCGCGACCGCGTCGTGCAATCAACACGGCCAGCAATCGCCGCCCTCGCGAACCAATTTGTGTGCTGTCCCAGTTGATCGCAGTTGTTCACGCCCACAGCGATTCCGTCGTCGCGCTGCGCATCGTTTTCAGCATTTGTCTGGTCGCCGTCTTTCTTGCCGGCATTTATGTCTTCCGCATTCGGAAGAGTCTCTTCGATCGCGATCCTAACGTGACCGCAGACACCTGGGCGGCGCGCAACTTGAGATTGTGGCAAGTAATCCTCGTCTGGATTCTGGCGATGGATCTTCTGATCACGATGCTACTCCGGTTATAGCGGCTTTTGTCGAGCATCGCACATTCATCGAGGTCAGACCGCCGCGACAACTGTTCTGGAAAAGCGAGCGAATCGCGACCATGGTAGCGGCGTTTTGAAACTGCCGTTCAGTTTTTTTCTTGCGCTGCGTTATCTCAAACCGAAGCGGACTTTTCTCTCCATCATCACGCTCATCTCCGTGATCGGCGTGACGCTCGGCGTGACCGTGCTCATCCTCGTCATTTCCGTCATGACTGGATTCGACCGCGAACTGCAGCAAAAAGTGATCGAATTCGACGCCCACATTTTGGTCAGCACCGAAGACGTTTTGCGGAATTGGCGCGACGTGACGGTGAAGCTACGCAACACGCCCGGGGTGGTGGCGACCGCGCCTTACATTCAAGCGCCGGTGATTGTTGAATTTCAAAATCGCCGGCTCGCCCCGATGATTCGCGGGATCGACCCAGCGGAAGAAGAACGCGTCATTCCGCTACGCAAATTTATTAAACAAGGTGAACTCAATCTCGAGGGCGACTCGACTGTTCTCGGGATCGAGCTCGCGCGGAAATTACAAATCCGTGTGGGCGACAAGCTGATTGTTTATTCGCCGGGAAACCTGAATGAAATTCTGAACGGCATTAAGAAACTCGAAAAGTCGAAAGGCGCAGAGGAACAAGAAGCGATTGACCAATTGCGCGATGTCGTTCTGCCAAAGGAATTGAAAGTCACCGGCATTTACGAAACCGGGCATTATGTGCACGACTCCGAATTCCTGCTCGTGCCGATCTATATCGGCCAGGAACTTTACGGGCTCGGCGACGCGCTTCACGGGATCACAGTCAAGACGAGCGATCCGTTTCGCGCCGGCGAAGTGAAGCGATCCATCGAACGCTTCCTCGAGCCGCCCGAGTACGTGCAGACCTGGCAGGACATGAACCAGCAGTATTTTGAGGCGATTCGGCTGGAGCGAAACGTGATGTTTTTTCTCCTTTTTTTCATCGTCGTGGTCGCGGCCTTTGGCATCATGAGCACTCTCATCACGGTGACGGTGCAAAAGCGGCGCGAGATCGGGATTATGAAAGCGATTGGCGCAAATATCTGGCAAATCGTCTGGGTTTTTCTCGGACAGGGAATTGTGGTTGGATTGTTTGGAACGCTCACCGGCCTCGGACTCGGTATGACATTGATTCGCTACCGGAACGAATTCAGTCACTGGCTCGCACAGGTGCTGCACGTCGAGATTTTTCCGCGCGAAGTTTACCAGTTCTCGTCGATCCCAGCGGAAGTGATCCCGATCGACGTCGCTAAGATCTGCATCAGCGCATTTATTATCTGCTCGTTTGCTGCCTTGATCCCGGCTTACTTCGCTGCCCGGCTAGATCCGGTAAAAGCGCTGCGTTACGAGTAGATTGTTTACTCGGAGGGACGGGCTTCCGTATGTCCCTCCGCAGAGAGAAAAAGGTCGAGCGCGCGGGATGCGTATTCATAACCTCCCGCACATTGGCTCTCGCGCGGACCTGCGACATTCAGCGTCTCAATCTTCTGCTTGCGCACAAATTGGCTGATCATTTCCGCCGCACACTCGGCAGAGACTTCCGCGCCGTTGATCAGTTTGTGCGGACGCTTCTGTTCAACACAAAAACGAAATGTTTGTTCGCTGCCGCCGCCCAACGTGTCGAAATAAATAATCACGGTGCCATCCGCATCTGTTACGTTTTGCAGCGTACGTTCCGTAAAGCCGCCATGCTCCATTTCTTGCAGCGGATAATGGGCGGGAATTCTTCCGTATTCATCGCGGCGCCCAGCAGGGCACCAGCCGCCACACTCAGTTCTATGCGCGAGAGCAACATCGAGCGCTGCCCGATCAACGCCGGTTTGTCCGCCCGAAATGATCTTCAGCATCTGAAATCATAATACGGGTACTGTGGGACCCGCGTCACGCTGACGAATTTCAGCGGGCGGCGGGAGCGCGCCGTCCCTGCCAGCTTCCCTTTCGCAACGCCCCACACTACCATCATCGGCATGCGATCTACTTTTCGTTTCGCCTGCGTTTGCGCTGCAATTTTCTCGCTTGCCTCCGTCCACGCCCAAATCGACCGCATCACCGGCAAAGCTTTTGCAACGCGGTCAGAAGTTCTCGGTCAGCACGGAATGATTTGCACAAGTGTTCCGGCAGCGACGCAAGTAGGACTCGATGTTCTTAAACGCGGCGGAAGCGCAGTCGACGCTGCAATTGCCGCGAATGCGACCCTCGGGTTGATGGAACCGGTTTCAAACGGCATCGGTGGCGATCTTTTCGCAATCGTTTACAGCGCGAAGGAAAACAAACTTTACGGATTAAACGGCAGCGGTCGCTCGCCGCTTGGGCTGAGCTACGATCAGATGAAAAGCGAACTGCAAAAGCTGCGTCGCGAATTCATTCCGCCGACCGGAATGTTACCAATCAGCGTGCCGGGCACTGTGGACGCCTGGAGCGAGTTGCACAAGAAATTCGGTAAGCTCTCGTTAGGCGACGATCTCGCGCCGGCGATTCGTTACGCTGAAGAAGGATTTCCTGTCACCGAGCTGATCGCGTTTTATTGGGGCAAAAGCGTTTCCGCTTATAAAAATCTGCCGGGCGCCTTTCTCGAAACTTACACGCTCGACGGTAAAGGCCGCGCCCCAGCCAAGGGTGACATTTTCAAAAATCCGGCGCTCGCCCACAGCTTGCGTCTGATCGGAGAGCAAGGACGCGATGTCTTTTATAAAGGCGAAATCGCGGAAAAGATCCACGCCTTCATGCAGGCGAACAGCGGTTACTTGCGGAAAATCGATTTCGAAAAACACACTTCCACCTGGGCCGATCCGGTTTCGACCAATTACCACGGCTACGACGTTTTCGAACTGCCGCCGAATGGACAAGGCATCGCCACGCTGCAGATGCTGAACATGCTTGAAGGATTTGACCTACGCACGATGGGCTTCAATTCGGCGCAAACGCTGCATGCGATGGTTGAAGCGAAAAAACTGGCATGGGCGGATCGCGCGAAGTTTTATGCCGATCCTGCCTTCACCAAAATTCCTGTCGCCGGTTTGATTTCAAAAAGCTACGCCGCCGAGCGACGCAAACTGATCGATCCGAACCATGCTGCGAAAAGCGTTAATGCGGGCAATCCCGCGCTCGGCAAAAGCGACACCATTTACCTCTGCACCGCCGATGATGAAGGCAACATGGTTAGCCTGATTCAAAGCAACTTTCGCGGAATGGGCAGCGGCATCGTTGTCCCGGGTCTCGGTTTCATGTTTCAGGATCGCGGCCAATTGTTTTCGATGGAACCAGGCCATGCGAATGTTTACGCGCCGGGCAAGCGGCCGTTTCACACCATTATTCCCGGCTTCGTGATGAAAGATAAAAAGCCGTGGCTCGCGTTCGGCGTGATGGGCGGCGATATGCAGCCGCAAGGTCATGTACAGGTTTTAACCAACATGATCGATTTCGGGATGAATGTGCAGGAAGCTGGTGACGCATCGCGCTGGCAACACGAAGGCGATAACGAACCGACCGGTGAAAAGATGACCGACGCCGGCTACGTCGAAGTCGAAAGCGGCATGCCCTATCAAACAGTGCGTGAGCTTCGGTTGAAAGGACATGATGTGCGCTTCGATGTCGGTGGTTACGGCGGTTACCAAGCCATCAAAGTCGAAACGCACGACGGCCAACGCGTTTACGTCGGCGCGAGCGAATCACGCAAAGACGGACAAGCGGCCGGTTACTAACCGGCGCAATTCATTCGACTCATCACTAGGGAGCAATGCGGTGCGTCACTGTGTCATTATGAAATGTAATGTGATCACGCAGTTGGAACCAACCGCCTTGATTCTTCGCAGCGCCCGCTACGCTATTGCTCTCGTTCGCAGCGAAGTCCTGCCATGAATTGTAACGGGCAATGGTGAGAAATCGCCACGCTCCGCCTTCCAAGTGCTGCATTAAAACGTTGCCGACGCTGGTGTCGCTTGGCCGGGAGGGTGGTTCGCTGAGCTGCTTTTCCAGTTGATCTTGATGGCCGGGTGCGGGGCGAAAAACTGAAACGACGTAGACCGAATCGACGCTTTTACTTGAGTCGTCGCCAATTCCCATGGCACGCGCGAAGTCGGCCCAGGGCGGTCCGTTGACGAAGGTGTCATCGTGCCAATCGCTGAGGTCGCGCATCGCCGGTCCCCGGGGATTACCGGCAGCTTCGACGGTCGCTTTCGTTCCAAGATGCTGGATCACCACATAATCCCAAGCCGCTCCTTCTTGATGGCGAAGCAGGATGAAGTGCCCTGGCATGGGCGCTTGCGGATTGGGCGTTTTCAGAAAGTCGGCGAGCGCAGCGGCTTTACCGAGAGCGGCCTTGTTGAAGTGCACGTGATAAACGTCAGTGCGCGCGATCGGTGCTGACGAAGTAGTGGCCTTGTCGTGTGCCGCTGGTGTCGGTGTGGTCTGCGCTCGCACGAACGTAACCGGCGACAGAGTAAGTAACGTTACTGACAGGATAGAAACGATCGATTTCATAACGCCTTTCTTTTGTTTAATTAGACCTAATGGCGGCACGTCCAGAAACCCCGGCACCCTGTCTGGGCGGCCTGCATCGAAACAAACGCTTCGGCGCGTGTGTTTTTGCGAGGTTATGTCCTCGGTGTTTTGCCCGTCAACATCAATTCCGCTCCGCGATGCGAGAGTGAATCAACGACATGTTCGGTGGCAATGGTCACCCTGGTTTTTTCTCAATATGCAGTACGTTCACCTAACAGGTTCTCCAAATCGAGCGGGCGAGTGTACATTGACAATTTTCCATCGGCTGTGCGCGGCCATTGTTCCTTCGGACGGTCCCAATAAAGTTCAATGCCGTTTTCATCGGGGTCGCGCAGATAAAGCGCTTCGCTCACGCCGTGATCGCTCGCGCCGTCGAGCGCAATGCCGGCCGCTTGCAAACGACGCAATGCCTGAGCGAGTTCGGCGCGCGTCGGATAAACAATCGCGAAATGATAAAGACCGGTCGTTCCGCGCGGCGGCGGCTTCCCGCCTGCGCTTTCCCACGTGTTCAAGCCAAGGTGATGATGATAACCACCGGCGGAAACAAACGCCGCTTCATCACCATGACGTTCCATCAGTTCGAATCCTAGCACGCCGCAATAAAAATCCAGTGCGCGCTCCAGATCGGAAACTTTCAGATGGACGTGGCCAATGCGCACGCGCGGATCGATCGGTCGCGTTTGTTTCACTGGCGACTAATCAGAGCTCCCATTTCTTCGGCAGATTTTGCTTCAGAGTTTCGATAGGTTCAAACAGGTCGCCCAATTTTTCGACACGCCACAAGACTTGATCGGAAGTAAAGGTGAGTAGCTTGGAATCTTTTTTCTTGAGCGCGTTTTCAACCTCTTGCCAAGTGACCGGCGTAGATACGGTCGGCTGTTCTTTGGCGCGCAGCGAGTAGACGTTGATGGTCGTTTTGTGTTCGTCGTTCTGACTCCAATCGACGAACACTTTTCCTTTGCGGAGCGCTTTCGACATGTTGAACGTGACGAGAGCGGGATGTGCGCGTTCGAGATGTTCGGCGAGAGCACGGGACAAATCCTTGGTTTGATCGAAAGTGACCGGCGTATTCAGCGGCACATAAACCTGGAGACCTTTGGAGCCGCTCGTTTTCGCAAACGATTTTAGCTTCATTTTGCCTAACAAGTCGCGGAGCCAGATTCCGACCTGACAACACTGCACGATGTCGGCCGGCGCTCCGGGATCGAGATCGAAGACCATCATCGTGGGACGCGCCACATCTCTTTTGCGCGCGAGCGAGGTGTGAAGCTCAAGGTTTGCGAGGTTCGCTGCCCAGACGAGACTCGGCAGATCGTTAGCCAGGCAATAATCCATGATCCGGTTGTTGCCTTCGCTCCAGACTTTCGCGGTTTTCAACCATTTCGGTCGGTGGACCGGGCAATTCTTCTCGTAGAAAAATTCGCCTTCCACTCCGTTCGGATAGCGCTTCATCGTAAGCGGACGATCTTTCAAATGCGGCAGCAGCACCGGCGCAATGCGGATGTAGTAATCGATCACCTGTCCCTTCGTGAAACCAGCCTTCGGATAGAGAATCTTGTTCAGGTTTGAAACCGGAAGCTTGCGACCTTCGACGATCAATTCGACTTTATCGCTCATTGTCTGTTCATCGTTCACTCGCGCTGTAGCGGCGGTCTATGACCGTCGCACGCTTTCTTCAAACACGATCGTCTTTGTATTCCAGATTAAGTATTTCTCCGACAAACGGCCACGCACGCCAGTCTTTTGCGAGCTCGGCACGGACAGGATTATCACGAACATACTCCCATTTTGCCGAGTAGGATTCGCCGCTGCGCAGAATGTGATCAAAAAATCCCTTCTGCCAATGCGGCGAGGCAATGCCTTGCTCGTTGAGCGTTTTGGAGAGCGTGTTTTTTAACGACTTCACCCAAGTCGAAAGATTAAGTCGTTCGTCGTCGATCACTACGAACGCGTGAAGATGATCTGGCATTAAGACGTAAGCGCCAAGCCATGCACCACGATCCCCGCCTGTTTTTCCAAATTCAACGAAACGCTTGTGGATGGCAACATTATTCAAGATCGGCCGGCGCTTATTCGTACATGTTGTGACAAAATAAATTGGAAGGCGTTGGAATATGGACTCGAGTCTTCGGAGACGTTCGGGCATAGTTTCGTCGTCGAGCAGATTCATGCGACGGTCACAGACCGCCGCTACAGAAGAGGCGAATCACGAAAAAAATCTCTCCGGCGTAAGCATCGGCTGCGGCCGACAAATGCGCGCGACGCAATGCTCCCAGCTTTCGTGTCCGCTCAAAATTTTGATTTCCACGCGCAGAAAATAAATCGGCACCTGCGGATTGGTCAGGCGCGGAAAACGAACCGCGTCTTTTTCTGTCGTCACGATCATCTCCAGATCGCGGCGGATACAGCGATTAATGAAACTTTGCAGTTCCGCCTCGGTGTAACGATGATGATCGAGATAGCGTTTCGCGAGCTCGATACGCGCGCCGAGCTTGCGCAAACCCTCTTCGAAACTTTCGGGCGCGGCGATTCCGCAGAGCGAGCCGATGTAGGTGTCGCGCAGTCGATCGAGGGGCAAACGCCCGTCGGTCATGACATTTTGGAGATGCAGGGGTTGATGCGCACATTCAATGATCTCAGCTGTCCGATTGTAACGGCGGATGCGTTTAATTAATTCATCGTTAGGCTCCCCTGTGCTTTTCGTGATGAAAATGTAACTTGCGCGGCGCAAATTCCGCGGCGGCTCGCGCAAAGTTCCTCGTGGGAGCAGAAATTCATTTCCGAACGGCGCCTGCCGATCGATGAGCACGATATCGAGCCGATGTTTGAGATGGAGATATTGCAATCCGTCATCGAGCAGGAGCGCGTCGGCCTTCATTTTCCTAATGGCATAGAGCCCGCTTTTGACGCGGTCCTTGTCCACCAACACGATCACGTCCTTCAAATTGTGCGCGAGCATATAGGGTTCGTCGCCTGCAGTGAGCGAGTCGAGGAGAAGCGCTTTCCCATCTGAAACGATGCGCGGTGGCGCGGAATCCCTGTGTCGGATGCGATCGATCCAAGTTTTTTGAGACGGTCGCGGCACACTTTTGTATCCGCGGCTCAAGATCGCGACGCGACGTCCGCCACTTTGCAAGGCGCGCGCGATGTTTTCCACAACAGGCGTTTTGCCGGTACCGCCGACGGTTAAATTGCCAATGCTGATGACAAGGCAGCCGAGCGTTCGCTCTCGGAAAATTCGGTGACGGTAAAAAAAGAGACGCAACTGAACAAGACGCTCATAAATAAACGAGAGCGCATAGAGCAGGCCGCGCAAGAACGTGGCGCGGACGCCTTGGCGACGCTCGAGAATAACGTCGATGGCAAACTGTTCGAGGTTTTCAAGCCAGCGGCCCATGCGGAAGTGATTAGTGACGAGTGACGAGTGACGAGTGACAACGCATGCCGCGGTTGTCGGCCTGCGTAATGAGCGTCTGTGCTTTCACAAATTTTGCCGCGGACAACATTGCGGCTGCGACTTTTTCGGGTGAGCGCAATGTCACGCAAACGATCGTTGATCCAGATCCACTCAAAAATCCACCGATTGCGCCCGCTTTTTCCCCGGCGCTAATCACATCATCGAGGAAAGGCATTAGCTTTTTCCGATATGGTTGGTGCAGGTGATCGCGAAAGCAGCCCCGCAATTTTTCGTAATCGCCCGAAGCGAATGCGGCCGTGAGCGCGCATGCATTGCCGCAGGATTCGACCGCATCCCGATGCGGGATGCGCTGGGGTAGTATGCTGCGCGCCGTCGCCGTGGCAATTTCAAAATTCGGAATGAGAAGCACAAATTGCAGCCGGGGCGAAATTTTAAAATGATGATGCTGCCCATTACCGGCAACATTAAATCCGCCGAAGGCTGCAGGAGCAGCGTTGTCGGGATGACCTTCCAGGCGGGCGGCAAGGTCGAAGAGCTCGCGACGATTAAGCGGATTTTGGGTGAGAGCATTAAGCCCCTGTAAAACCCCGAGCCTCACCGTCGCGCTGCCGCCGAGTCCACGCGACCGCGGCACGTCGCCGATGATTGAGCAAGAAAACGGAAACGCTGCACGCTCTGCGTGAGTGAAAAATAATTTGGCCGCAGCGCGGATGATCGCGTCTGGGCGCGACGCAACGCGGCGGGAAATTGTCACATGATTGTAAAGCCGAAGCGCGAGTCCGAGGCAATCGAAGCCGGGACCGAGGTTCGAAGTGCTCGCAGGGACGCGGACGGTGACTTGTTGCATTGGGCGGCGAGGGAGCGCGATGACGATAAAAAGCGCGATGCAATAGTAACGCGCCACTCCATTGCGGCAAGGAAGGTAGGCAATTTGACACAGAAGCAGGTTTCGGTTTGGAAACTTTTGTCTAGGTTGTCCGCTTGGTGTGAGCACATCCGTCTGGATTGAGCCAAGCTTGTTGCGAGACTTCGCCGCGGAAGGCACTGATGCGCATCGACTCTGCACATACAGCGACGGATCGGTAGAACGTTTCGCCTCCGACATACTTGTTTCCTACAAAAGCGAAGTCGCGAAAGAGCGACTTACCACAGAACTTTATTTGTGGGCGTTAAATGCTGATTTCAAATTCGGTCGCGTCTTTGGACGCTACCTTCCAAAACAAAATGCAGAGCGCGAAACACCGAAGCTCATCGTGGGGGATTCGAATACGAATTTACAAAGTGTGGCCAGCGAACGCCTGCTCCTTTACGGAATCGATTTCGCGGCTGGTTACTCAGTTGGTTTGTTTCTCGACCAACGCGCAAATCGACAATTCGTTAGGCGGGCCGCTCCCAAAAGTTTGCTCAACTGTTTCGCCTACACCTGTTCGTTTTCAGTCGCGGCAGCCAGCGTTGGCGCAACGACGGTCAATATCGATCTCTCCAAGAAATCGCTCGCGCGCGGCCGGGAAAATTTCGCGCTAAACAGTTTGCCGACGACCGATCATCGCTTCGTGCCAGACGATGTTTTTGAGGTTTTGCCCCAGCTGATCCGACGAGGTGGAAAATTTGACGTCATCATTCTCGATCCGCCGACTTTCTCGCGCTCCTGGCGCCGAAAAGTATTTCAAGTCGAGCGCGATTTCGAGTCGCTACTCGTTCTCGCCTTGGAACTGGCGGAGCGAGACGGACACATTTTGATTTCAACCAACTGCATGAAGCTGAACGAGCATGCGCTGGAAGTGATGGCGCGGTTCTGCTTAAGATCAACGCGCCGCGCCGGAACATTTCACCGTGAACCTCCCCTGCCCGATTTTCCCCTAGGCAATGCCGCACGCAGCATCTGGCTGAAGTTGCGCTAAAAATTTTTGAACGCGCAATCAGCCCTCACCATCCGAAAGATAAGTAACATGGACGAACAGTTTGCAACCACCCAGGAAGATTTCGCCGAGCGCGGGCTTCGCTACACGAAGGATCAGTTCGAGCAGATTCTGCATCAGACAGAAGATTATGTCCGCGAAAAACCGACCCAATCGATCCTCTATGCGCTCGCCGCCGGATTCATCTTGGATCGTCTGCCGATCGGTCGCATTTTAAGCGGCATTGTCCGGCTGCTGTTGATCGCGTTCAAGCCAGCCATTCTCATTTACGGCGCGACCAAGATCTACCAAGCCGCGCAACGCGAAGAGCTGTAGCCGCGGCCCTGTGGGCCGCGGAGATTTTCGCGACTGCCAAACTTAGGAACGCCGCCCATAGGGCGGCGGTTACAGAAGTCAGCGGTCGAGCGTAAAGCCAACGTTAACCGTGACCTGCCAGTGATCGATCTTTCCATTTTCAATGTGCCCACGCGTCTCGGTCACCTCAAACCAGCGCATGTTGCGAACTGTTTTTTCCGCGCGAGCCACCGCGTTAGTAACCGCTTGTTCAATGCCGCGCGGCGAAGAACCAACCAACTCGATCTTTTTATAAACGTGATCACTCATGCACGAAATCCTGAACCGCGTACGACGAGCAAACAATTGCAAATTTCGCAGCACAGATCGCAAGCGCTCGCTGGGTAGCACGCGCGGACACGGAGCAGATTATAGCAGCGAGGCTTTGGCTTGGATTAATCATGTGCCGAAGGAGACGTTCGCCACGGCGCGCGAGACGCGCGCCTCCCAGAACTTTCCATTGAGCGCGCGACAGCCGGTGGGTAGGCTGCAACCCGAATTGCCGCCATGGAGACAAACATCGAGTCGCACCTCATCGAGAAACGTGTTTTCAAACCAGCGAAGACGTTCGCGAAAAGAGCCCGGATTAGCAGCCTCGCGCAATATCGGAAGATGTATCGCGAATCGATTGAGCAGCCGGAAAAGTTTTGGGCGCGCGAGGCGCGCGAACTCGTCTGGCACTTGCAGTGGAAGAAGGTGCTGGAATGGAAAGCGCCCTTCGCGAAATGGTTCATCGGCGGGAAATTAAACGTCTCCGAGAATTGCCTCGACCGACACCTTGCGGGTCCTCGCCGCAACAAAGCTGCAATTCTTTGGGAAGGGGAGCCAGGGGAAAAGCGCACGCTGACCTACCAGCAGCTGCATCGTGAGGTGTGTCGTTTCGCGAATGTGCTGAAGCGAAATGAGATTCGCAAAGGTAATCGCGTCATTATTTATATGCCGGCGATTCCGGAGGCAGCGATCGCGATGCTCGCTTGCGCGCGAATCGGCGCGGTTCACTCCGTCGTGTTCGGCGGCTTCAGCGCGGACAGCATTTGCGATCGAATCGCCGATTCGGGTGCGATCGCCGTCATTACTGCCGACGGCGGCTATCGTCGCGGCGCGATCGTTCCGCTAAAGAAGAATGTTGATGAGGCGCTGCGCGGCGAGACATCCATCAAACGCGTGATTGTTTTCCGGCGTGCCGGCAACGAAGTGCATATCGAGCAAGGCCGCGACGTTTGGTGGCATCGCGAGATGGAATATGTGGACGCACATTGCCCGCCGACTTCGCTCGATAGCGAACATCCGCTCTACATCCTTTACACGAGCGGATCGACCGGAAAACCGAAAGGCATTCTGCACACGACCAGCGGTTATCTCGTCGGAATTTATTCGACGATGAAGTATGTCTTCGATATCCGCGACGAAGACATTTACTGGTGCACTGCGGATATCGGCTGGGTCACCGGACACAGCTACGTCGTTTATGGCCCGCTCGCTGCCGGCGCGACAACCTTGATGTATGAAGGCGCGCCGAACTGGCCGGAGCCGGATCGATTCTGGCGAATCATCGAAGAATATAGGGTCAACATTCTCTACACGGCGCCCACCGCGATTCGTGCATTCATCCGGTGGGGCGACCATTGGGTGAAGAAGCATGATCTTTCTTCGCTCCGCCTGCTCGGAACAGTCGGCGAACCGATCAATCCCGAAGCATGGATTTGGTATCACGAAAAAATCGGCGGAGGCCGTTGTCCGGTCGTCGACACGTGGTGGCAAACGGAAACTGGCGCCATCATGATCACGCCGCTTCCTGGCGCGATCCCCACCAAACCGGGAAGCGCAACGCTTCCGTTCTTTGGTGTGGACGCCGCGGTGGTGGATGCGAAGGGCGTTGAGGTGGGACCCAACGTCGGTGGGAAGCTCATCATCCGGCGGCCGTGGCCCTCGATGTTGCGCACGATCTATGGCGACAAGGAGCGTTACAAAAAACAGTATTGGAGTGAATTCAAAGGACGTTATCTCACCGGAGATGGTGCGCGTCGCGATCAGGACGGATATTTTTGGATTGTCGGCCGGATCGACGATGTGCTGAACGTGGCTGGGCATCGCCTTGGTACTTCGGAAATTGAGAGCGCGCTTGTTAGTCATGCGCGCGTTGCCGAAGCTGCGGTTGTCGGTCGACCCGATGAGATGAAGGGCCAGGGCGTAGTCGCCTTCGTCACGTTGAAAAGCAGCGCGGAAGCCAGCGCTTCGTTGAAAGATGAGTTGCGCAATCACGTGGGGAAACATATCGGCGCGATCGCCAAACCCGATGAAGTCCGTTTTGCAGAAGCGTTACCAAAGACACGCAGCGGAAAAATCATGCGGCGTTTGCTCAAAGAAATCGCCAGTGGCAAAAGCGTTACCGGCGACACTACGACACTCGAAGATTTCAGCGTGCTCGCGAAACTGAGCGAAGAGGAATGATGGGGTAATGGCCTCCGTGCCGTCCGGAATTTGGGACCTGACGGAGCACGTCCCTCCGATTTTTTCGATTTGTCACCCGATCAATTCAGATAGCCTTATCCCGTGAGTTTTATTGGCACAGGTCTGCGCGAGATCGGACTAAAAATCCGGCGGCAAAGGACACGTATGGCGTTGCGGCACGAGAAACGCCTCCTGCAGAAAAGCGAAATCAGCCTTGGGCGCGAGGGTTGTTCGCAGGCCGTCAATTTTCCCGAAGTGCGCAACGAAATCGTCGCGCTAAAAAAACTCGAGCAGGAACAAAAGGAAGTCGGCGTGCGAATCGCGCAGCTCGAGGAAGGAATCAAACAGATCGAAGCACAGCGCCAGCAGAATGCGAAAGAGCAAAACGCGGCGATCGCAAAGCTCGAAGAAGAAAAGAAGCCGATCATCGAGCAACGCAACGCAGCCAAAGCGGCCGCCGATCTTTGCGACCGTGAACTGGCTGGCGTCGATCGTCGCCTGCAGGAGCACGATGCGGCTGATCGCGATTTACTGAAGCAGCTCTCTGATTTGCAAGCGCAAGTCCCGCCACCGAAAGATCTGGCCTCGCGCACGCTGAATCTCACTGCACGCCGGGCACGCTTACCCGGCGAACGCGAAGAGATTACGCGCGCTCGACTGGGTAGCGCCGAGGCGTGTCGTCAGGCGAAGGAGACACTTAACAGGACGCAAACGGAGTTGGACGCGGCGGAAAAAAATATCGCTCGGATCAGAGGCGAATTCGAAGCGCGCGATCGCGCGCTTAACGAAAACAGCCGAACGCAGCAGACCACGATTGCCGAAGCGCGCAAGTATCATCAGACCGTTGAGGAGCGAAAAAATCCCGCATATCTCAACATCGGCCGGCATCTGGCCTCGCAGGGAATCGCACCACCGAACGCGCCTCATTTACTAAAAGAAGTCCATCGTCATCGTGAAGCGGTCGAACGTTATCTCGCGCACCGGTCGGAACTAGCGGCGCTTTCCAGCCAGATCGACAAACAGGAATTGCGGAAGTTTTATTTTTCGATTGTTTCGGTCCTCGTCTTACTCGCGATCATCCTGCCACTCGTCTTTCAAACGCCGGCGCGCCGGGAATGGTTGCCGCAGGAAACCGAAGCGATCCTCTCGCTCAACATGGAACAGTTCGAGCGCGACGAATTGCCGAAGCGCTGGCGCAAAGAGCAGCCGAGCGCCTGGCAAAATCTTTTAGCGGGATTATTGGGCGGCGCAGCAAAAACTCCAGTGCTTAATCTTTCGAACGACGTGGTTCGCGTCACGCGGGCGGTGACCACTAATGAGCTAGGCACCGCGACGCGCGAGTTTGTCCTGGTGGAAGCTCGCTCCGATTTCTCGCGCACCGTTCACTCACTTGAGCAGGATCAAAGTTTTAATAAGACCACGATTACCGGCTTGCCTGTTTGGCAAAAAAACGATCTCGCAGTCGGCCGAGTCGGACCGCGCACGCTCGCGGTCGGCGGCGTGTCAGAAGTTAATGAGCTCGTGCAAGTGCGGCTTGGTTTGAAGCAAGATTTGAAAATCGGCGGGCAACTTTTCGGTCGCTTTCAAGCATTGGACCAAGAGAGCGGGCTGCGATTGATTTCGCGCGATCCGCCCAATCTCGCACGAATTTTTCATCCGGTTTTCACGCGCGAGCTGCTGGATTCCGCGCAATTGCTCGGGCTCTCACTCACCTTGAACAATCCCGCCAAGGCGCGTCTCCTCGTGAGATTAAGAAAGCCGGAGCAGAGTGCAGAGCTGGCGCGGCGATTGGATGAGGAGCCGCAGCGCTGGCTGCGGTTGGAGGATTCCGATTTGCTGCTTTACGCGCAAACACCGCAGGTCATCCGCGAGAATCAAAACCTCGAGCTTCACTTCAACGTTCCTGACAATAGCGCGTTGTTACTTTTGGAACGGCTGGCACGAATAGACGCGCCGGTCGCGACCGCTCAGTAAACAAAAGTTCAGACTTTGCATTGGGCGGATTTTTGGCTGTTCTTTCACGCGATCTGCTCCTTTTGCCCTCGTTGAAAAGAATGTCTTTATTCCGGTTTTCCACGCTTGCGCTTCTTTTTTGCGTAGCGTTTTCGATCGCGCATCGGTCAGCTCGTGGCGCCACTCCAGCGCCTGCCGACGAAGCATTGGTGGATATTAAAAAGGTCGATCCGACAATCGTAGTCGATCTGCGTTACGCAGGGACGCGAAACATAGTTGGCCGGGCACTCTATCCGCCAGGAATGCCGGCGCTGGTGCGCGCGAGCGTCGCGCAACGCCTGGTCCGCGCCCAAGCTTATTTGCAGCTTCACCATTACGGGCTAAAAATTTGGGACGCCTACCGCCCGCCGCTCGCACAAGCTCAACTCTGGCAGCTTTCCCATAACGGCTCGTATGTTGCCGATCCGAGCGATGGCCACGGTTCGCTCCACACCTGGGGCGTTGCCGTCGATGCGACGATGGTTGATGAAAAAGGAGAGGAAGTCTTGATGCCGACAGATTTCGACGCCTTCACACTAGACGCGGGTTTGCATTATCACGGAAGCGATCTGCAAGTGAGTTATCATCTCAAATTATTGCAGACTGCGATGCGGCGCGGCGGCTTTTATGGTTTGCGCACCGAGTGGTGGCATTTCATTGCTTACGATTGGAAGAGATTCGGGCCGGTGCAGGAAACAAAGCTTTCGGCACAATAATTCCGTCTGATGTGGCAGGCTTTTTTGCGCGACCTCCGGCAACCTGAATACATTCATGTTCTCATTAATCCGTTGCCAGTTTACGGGTTGGCGATCGCTGTTGTTGGATTGATCGTGGCGCTTTTCTTTCGCAGCCGATCAGCGCAGGTAACATCGCTCGTTCTTGTGATGATGACGGCGGCATCGGCCTGGCCGGTTGCGCATTACGGGGAAGAGGCCTCTGACCGGGTCTTAGCGATGGCGGACGAAGACGGACAGGCATGGCTCGAAGCGCATGAAGATCGCGCGGAGAGATTGGTCTATTTTTTCTACGCTTTGGCGTTAATCTCAGCCGCGGCGATCTTTGTTCCGAAGAAGTGGCCCCGGGCTGCGACACCGCTGGCTATTATCACACTCATCATGGCGGCGATGTCGTTAGGCGCAGGTGGATACATTGCTTATGCAGGGGGTAAGATTCGGCACCGCGAATTTCGGAATGAGCGACCGCCTCCAAAAAAAGCGGAGAGCGAGGAGCATCCTTAATCCTGTAGCCGCCGCGCTGCGCGCGGCGATACAGTTAACAGGCTCCGCTGGCGCTTCGCACAGTGAAGCGGCTACAGCAGCGGCGAGCGTTCGGTGTGCACCTCATTCGGTTTCGCACCGGCTTGCGAAATCAGTTTCACTACTTCCTCCTTCGTGATCCTGGTTGGATCGTAGTAGACGCTCACTTTGCATTCATCGATTGCGAGCGAATCGCCGCGCACGCCTTCCGCTTTTGCCACCGAATTCCGGATCGCCTCCTCCTCGCGAGGTCCAATTGGCTGAGCGACCTCGATTTCCGCCGCAATATATTCCTCGGCGCCGGAAAGATTCTCGTCCTCCATTTTACCGGTTTACAATATGCAAAGCACGCTTCTCGACCGCGAGGGCGGCTTCTTTGACGGCTTCGCTTAAGGTCGGATGTGAGTGGCAAGTGCGGCCAAGATCTTCGGAGCTGCCGCCAAATTCGATTACCGACACTGCTTCAGCGATTAATTCCGACGCGGCATGTTGCAAAATGTGCGCGCCGAGAATGCGATCCGTTTTCGCATCGGCTACGAATTTGACCATTCCTTCAGTATCTTCATTTGAAAGCGCACGTCCATTGGCACGAAACGGGAACCTGCCAATGCGAACCTCGATTCCTTTTTCTTTTGCCTGATCTTCGGTGAGACCGACGCCGGCGAGTTCCGGATTCGTGTAAATGATTCCCGGTATGGCGTCATAATTCACATGCCCGGATTTGCCCGCGATGATTTCAACGCAAGCAATGCCTTCGTCTTCGGCTTTATGTGCGAGCATCGGACCGGCAATGACGTCGCCAATCGCGTAGATACCTTCGATGTTAGTGCGGAAATGCGCATCGACTTTCACGCGGCCACGTTCGTCGAACTCGACGCCCAATTTTTTATCTACTGCGCCATTTGCAAATGGCTTGCGGCCAACGGACACCAACACTTTATCCGCTTCAAATCTTAATTCTTCGCTGCCTTTTGTAGCGGTAGCTATCGCGCGTCCATCAGCCACGTTGACCGCGGTAACTTTCGTCTCCAAATGAAAAGTGAGGCCCTGCGCGGTCAACGAACGCTGCAAAAGATTGGAA
>WNFC01005381.1_pt1 | contig 17380 bp, 16 predicted proteins | sample 5400541 | NCBI WGS metagenome assembly WNFC01 (sample SAMN13153342, study PRJNA577476) | soil metagenome | isolation source: 120 cm saprolite under Douglas fir tree site 2 hole 2 replicate 1 | place: USA:California | collected 2015-04-18
TCGACGAGTTCGTGGCAGAAGTCGCCGCGCTGCTCCAGGCGCAGCCCGACGCGAAGGAGATCCAGGTCGAACGCGTGAAGTTCCTGCGCTACGGCGAGGCGCGCGGCGACTACGACCAGGTCGTCGCGACACTCAACGCGTCCGACCCGCACGGGAAATAGCCACGCATGTACCGCCAGCACTGAGCACGAATTCAGTGGCCGGCGCTGGCGGTGCCAACGCGCCGATCGTCCAACTCTGCGCCCACCTGGGGGAGGCGCTGTCATCCCTAGCCAGCCGAGCAGATCGGCGGGTACGGAATGTCAACGGCGGCGCATGAACTACAGAGCGTGAGTGAAAGCTACCCGAAGATACGGGCGTGCGCGTTTCTGGCGCCACATCTCACGTTCTGACCTGCGCGTGCCGAAAACCTCGTCCGTGTCACGCGACCAGGCGATATTCGTTGATGGCGCCGCCGGCGCGAGTCTGTCTTCGGAGGTGGTAGTGCTCAACCGCGTCGAAAGCGGCGGTGAAGTTCGAGCCGCGGTCGCGGATCATGAACTCGACCCGATGCGCCTGCTCGCCGACGACACGGGTTGAGTTGCTGAACCCAGTCAAGTGCGGCCTTGACGTCGTGGCTAATCGTGCCCGGCCTCAGGATCGGCCTCCACAGGCGGCAACCTCACGTTCGGCAGCAGGAAAACTCCTGGTCCAGACGCGGGATGAGGTGCGACATATTGATCGATCTGGCATCCAATATCCGACATGCCAAAGACCTCCCGGCCGCCCAGGCGGGACTGCGTGCTTGCCGGTACTGGAAACTCGGTGACGCCTGGTGACCAGCTGGCGAGGCAGCAGTCAACGCTGTTATGAGCGTGTGTTCCCTGTATGGAGCGCCGGTCGGCCGGGCGTGGGGTGATGTTCTGGCCGTTGGCAGTGGCTGGGGATTTAGATTGTCTCGATGGTGACGCTGGAGGCGTAGGCGGCGAGGGCCTGCAGGTCGGCGGGATCTCCGGTGAGGACCGTCCCGCCAGGCTCGGCGGCGGCAGTGATGAGCGCGTCGACCGCCGATCCCTTGTGCGCCCTGCCTCGCAGCCAGGCAGCCCGGCGGGCGAGCGGGACAGGAACGGTCTCAGCGACGTCGCATGTCCGCAGGAAACGGTGCTGCGCGGCATCGCGTGATCCATCTCCGGTGAGGCACTCGATGAGCACCATGGAGGGAACCACCGGCGGCCACAATCCCGCTGCGCGGAACGCCGTTATCAGCGCGGCCGAGCGTTCCGCCAGGCGCGTGACTGCGCCGGAGTCCAGGACCAGCATCAGGATTGCTACCTGTCAGCTGGCCTGTGATGCCCGCTGTGAGGCGATCCGCCGGGCGATGGCCTCGGCGCGGGCCCGGTCTTGCGGTGATGGCTCGCCGACCTCGGCGAGCAGCGCGGCCAGGTAGGCGTCGGTCTCGCCGAGCAGATCCTGGCGGCGTACCTCGGCACGGACCGCTTCCTGCAGAAGTTCTGACGCGGGCAGGTGCCGTGTCTTCACCCGCTCGTAGAGATCGTCGGGGAGGTACACCTGCATCCGTGGCATACGCCTAACTATACACACTGAGGGGTTGGTGGCGGCCGGCCGGACCGCACGATCCGCCGCCGGGTGGCGCAGTGGGCGGCATGGATCGCGATCCGGGTCTTCGGCTGGCTCGTGCTGCTCGGCCGCAGCCAGCGTCCAAGGACGCGGAGATCATGGTGCTCCGGCACGAGGTAGCAGTGCTGCGCCGTCAGGTCACGCGGCCGGAGCCGGACTGGGCCGACCGGGCAGTCGTGGCCGTACTGGTCCGGTTGCTCCCGCCGGTACTGCGGTGCCACCGGCTCGTCACGCCCGGAACACTGCTGGCCTGGCACCGCCGCCTCGTCGCGCGTTCATGGACCGTGGCTGGCGGGGGGATACGGGGCCGGCGGTGGCGTTCGGCGGGGGAACAGGGTGTCCATCGTGGTGGCGGCGGTGTACAGGTAGTAGTCGAACAGGCGGGTCAGCGTGGCCTGCCGCCCGTCTTCGCTGTCCTCGACACGGGCGAGTTCGCGGGCGTAGGCGCGCAGCAGGTCATGCATGGCATGCCGGCCCGGGGCGGCGGGCTGGATCAGGTGGGCGCGGGCCAGCACGTCCAGCGCGCGGCGGGCGAGCCCGGCTGTGGTGGCCGCTAGCGCGGCGGCGGCGTGGAAGTCGAGATCGGGGCCGGGGTGCAGGCCGAGTTGCCGGAACAGGCTGGCGGCCTCGGTGTCCAGGTATTGGTAGGACCACGAGAACACGGCCCGGATCCCGGTGCGCGGGTCTGCGCCGGCGTCCAGCAGGTCCAGCCGCTGCTGCTGGTCAGCCAGTTCACCGGCCAGCCCGGCGAGGCTGGCGCCCGGGCGGGTGGCAGCGAGCTCGGCGGCGATCCGCAGCGCCAGCGGCAGCCGCGGTCACCGTGCCGCGAGCGCGTCCGCGGAATCCGGGTCGCCGTCCACCCGGGAGCCGATCAGCGCCCGCAGCAGCCCGATCGCCTCTGCTAGCGGCAGCAGGTCCAGGTCCAGCCGGACGGCGCCATCCCGGGCCACCAGGCCGGCCAGCGCATCACGGCTGGTCACCACCGTCATGCATCCTGGGCTGCCGGGCAGCAAAGGCCGGACTTGCTCCACCTGCCCGGCGTTGTCCAATACCAGTAGCATCCGCTGCCCGGCCAGTAGGCTCCGGAACCGGGCGGCGCGTTCGCTCGTCTCTGCCGGGATGTCCTGCCCGGGCACGCCCAGGGCGCGCAGGAACCCGGCGAGCGCGTCCGCGGCGGGCATCGGCTCATCCGGGTCATAGCCGCGCAGGTTGACATATAGCTGTCCGTCCGGGAACTGCCCGGCGACCTGATGTGCCCAGTGGATCGCCAGCGCCGTTTTCCCAACCCCTGCCGTTCCGCCGATGGCCGAGATCACCAGCGCCGCTGGCGTGGTGCCAGCGGGCTCCAGCAGGGCGGTCAGCGCCGCGAGCTCACTGTCGCGGCCGACGAACTGCCATACAGGGCCGGGTAGCTGGCGGGGCACGATCTGCCCATTGCCAGCCCGGACCAGCCGGCCTTCGGGTACCGCGACGGCGGTCACGTTGTTGACCAGCCGCCGGCTAGCAGCGGCGAAGAAATCCCCCCGTCCCTCGCCACACAGGCCCAGCGCGTCGGCCAGGCGGCGGACCGAGTCCGGGTGCGGCCACCTGGTGCGGCCGCGCTCCAGGTTGCTGATCGCGCGGATGCTCAGGCCAGATACCTCTGCCAACTCCTCCTGAGACAGCCCGGCCGACTGGCGGCAGGCGCACAGCCGCGCCCCGAATGTTGCGGCGTCGTCGGTCATTGCGGGCCTTGCCGGTCTGGGCGGTCAGGGGGCAGATGAAACCTGTTACCAGCGGCCTTGGGCGAGGCGGCCGGGCGCGATCTCGGAGGTGATCCGTTCCCGGGATCGACGAAATCTTACCGCGGAGTGCTGGTGAAACTGGCGGTGAAACCGCGTGGTTCGTGCCGCCGTGCAGCGTTACGTTCTGCCCGATCGCTGCCGGCGGGGCGGCGGCTTGGCCGGGGCCGGCGTAGGCGGCCGCCATGACAGAAATGGTGACGGCGCCGAGGCCGAATCCGCGTGCCACGCGGATGCCGCAGCCGCGCCCCGGACATGCGCCGGCCCGGCCCGGATCGAATGGTCCTGGGCCGGGCCGGAGTCGTCTGCCGATCAGTTGAACGTAGCGGCGAACATGCCGGGCTCGTAGGAACCTCCCTGCTGGTGCACGATCACGGCGAGCCGGTTGGCCGCGTTGATCAGGGCGACCAAGGAGACCAGCGCGGCGATCTGGTCGTCGTCGTAGTGCTTGCGTACCTGGGCCCAGGTCTCGTCGGACACGCCGTGGTGGGCGTCGGCGAGCCGGGTGCCCTCTTCGGCGAGCGCCAGCGCGGACCGCTCGGCCTCGGTGAACACGGTGGACTCGCGCCAGGCGGCGACCAGGTTGAGCCGGACCGCGGTTTCACCGGCGGCTGCGGCCTCCTTGGTGTGCATGTCGATGCACCAGCCGCAGCCGTTGATCTGGCTGGCGCGCAGCGACACCAGCTCCTGCGTGGACTTCGGCAGCGGCGACTGCGCGATCACCAGGCCGGCGTGGGCGAACCGCTTGGCGAACTTGGCGGCGATCTCGTTGTCGAACATGTTGAATCGGGCGTCCATGACCTCGTCCTCACTCGGGGAGTTGCGTGCCGCGCGGATCGTTCCGCGCGGCGTCCTTACGAACATGGAGATGCCGGCGACCCGATCCTTGTGACAGCGCGGTTTGTGATGTGCACCGCTGATCGTGGGATGTCACAAAGCGGCTGGGACCGGCGTCTTGTGTGTGGCACGGTCGAGAACGAACAGGCAGGAGCCAGCTATGAGCGAGCGCAGCAAGCGAACAATGGGCACAGCCGCGCCGCTCGCTCATGGCGACCGCCCGGACCTCGCCACCGAGGCGTTCCTCGCCCACCGCAACCTGCTGTTCACCGTCGCCTACGAGATGCTCGGCTCGGCCGCCGATGCGGAGGACGTCCTGCAGGAGACCTGGCTGCGGTGGGCGGGCGTCGATCTCGGCACGGTACGGGATCAGCGTGCGTACCTGGTCCGGATCGCCACCCGCCAGGCGCTCGCCCGGCTGCGTACGCTCGGGCGCCGTAGGGAGTCCTATGTCGGCCCCTGGCTGCCCGAGCCGCTGCTCACCGCGCCCGACGTGGCCGAGGACGTCGAACTGGCCGACAGCGTCTCGATGGCGATGCTGCTGGTGCTGGAGACGCTCGCGCCGACCGAGCGGGCGGTGTTCGTGCTGCGCGAGGTGTTCGACCTTGGGTACGACGAGATCGCCGAAGCCGTCGACAAGAGCCCGGCCGCGGTCCGCCAGATCGCGCACCGGGCACGAGCACACGTCGCGGCGCGCCGGCCGCGCGGGGCCGTATCCCCGGCCGAGACCCGAGACGCGCTCGATGCGTTCCAACGGGCGGCCGAAACGGGCGATCTGCAGAGCCTGCTCGACATCCTCGCGCCGGATGTCGTCTTCTTGGGTGACGGTGGCGGAGTCAAGCAGGCCGTCCTGCGGCCCATCGTGGGGGCCGGCAAGGTGGCCCGCCTGCTGGCCACCGGCCTGGGCAGGATCGCCGCCGCGGCGTCGCTGCAGCCGGCACAGGTCAATGGCTACCCGGCGCTGATTCTCCGGCTCAACGGAGAGATCGACACCGTCGTGGCGGTGCGCATCGACGACGGCCTCGTCACCGGGCTCTACGCCATGCGCAATCCCGAGAAGCTGTCGCATATGGAGCGGGAGACCGCCCTGCGCCGCTGAGTCCGGGGGCCCTCGGAAACGAACAACACGACCGGCATCTCCACCTGCACGTCGCTGCTACAGGTCGAAACGATCGGTCATCGGCGTGATAGTTATATTGATCTTGCCCGACGGACGCGCGAGAACGATCGATCGGTTCAGGTAGCGCACCCCGCCAAGCCAATCCGGTATGTACCAGATCGACGGATATCGCGTGTCATGCCGTGGACAGCACCGACTACAGAGCGTGATGGGCGAACGGTGCCTCCTCGCGCCGGATTGCCGTGGGTGCCTGGTGGGCTCGTTCGGAGTGGACCTACATCTCGTTGATCGGTGTGAGGTCGAAGGTCAGAAGCCCGAGCGCCACGAAGGGAAGGCGGCCCAGCTGCCGCTGGGCGTCCTCGAGGTCGTTGGCGTCCACGATGAGGAAGACGCCAGGTCCCTGGCTTCGCCGGTAGGCATGTTCGACGACGCCTTCGCCCTGAAGGTCGGCGAGGATCTTCATCTCCTCGTCCACATAGCAGGATCGATCGAGGGCACGGTCGCCTCACCGTCCGCGGACACATCGGCTTCATGTGACCGAGCGGCTCCCGCCCCTCCTGACCAAGGCCGCGACGGCCTCGACGGACCACGTCGTCGGTGTCAACGGCGGCCCAATGCAGATTCCAAAATTCGACGTTGACACGTGGTTCCGGCAGACAGGCGTCTGGACTATTGACGGTGACTGTTATAGTGCCCGTCACGGCATGATCCGTACGCCGTCCGCCGCCGCCGTTGTCAACGGCGCCTACGCCGCATGATGGCATCGCCGGTCAAGGTCTTTCGGGGCCCGCGATTACCCGCTGTCTGGCATGCATGCCCTTCGTCGGCGGGATGCGTGGGGTCTCGCCGGAGATGGACGCAACCATGCCGAAGAAGCAGATCACCGCCGGGAAGAAGGCACGCGCCGCAGCTCGCGGGGGGGAGAAGTACACCACCGCCCTCCGCAGGCAGTTGGGTCCCGGCGCGGAATCGTACGTGTCCGGGATGAATCCCGCGCATCTTATGGGCCTTGAGCACCGCAGCCTGCTGGATCATCCGCCGGGTTTCCGGCCTTTCCGTGGTACTGATCTGTTCGAACGGATCGGCGGTCAGCCGGCGATCGACAGACTGGTTGACCTGCTGTATGAGGGGTTCGAGGACGACGAGCAGCTGCGTCCCTTGTTCCCGCGCGACCTCGCTGACGGCCGGTCGATGCAGAAGCTCTTCTTCGGTGAGTGGCTGGGCGGTCCCCGTCGCTACAGCGAGCAGTCCCACGCAGGTCTGAGGCAACGCCACGACGGTCTTCCGATCACGCCGGCGCTGGCCAGCCGGTGGCTGGGACACTTCCGCCGGGCGATGGAGGCCACAGTCGCGGCGGAGAACGACCGCAGGGCGATCTTCGCGCAGGTCCGCTCCCTGGCCCTGGTTCTCGTCAGCGGACAGGTGGCCTCGGCAAGGCCCCCCGGGCGCGGGAACAGGCCCGGCGGGAAGGGCGCGGGCGGAAGCGAATCGAAGAACGGCCCACGGCACGTGGCCTGGTGCGGGATCGGCGCCCGTAGCGTGGGGCAGGCGAGGGATCTCGCTCGTCGTGGTGATGCCGTCGGGCTCGGCGCGGCGCTGGCGGAGGCACCGGATCTGCTGCGTCCGACATACGCCGCTGCGATCATGCAGGCGGCCGCCCTGGCTGGCCGCGCCGAGATCGTACGGATGCTGCTGGACCGCGGCGTGGGAGCGGACCATCCCTTCTACCTTCCGGTGGGCGTCACCGGGGTGGCGTTCGAGCGGGTGGTATTCGTGACGCCGCTGTGCGCGGCCCGGATGAAGCGTCGTTCCGTGGTCGAGTCGCTGCTCATGGCGGCAGGTGCCAGCGAGGACGTCTTCACCTCGGCATTCCTCGGCGACTTCACCTCGCTCGCGCGGATGCTCGCGGCCGATCCGAACCTTGCCGAGGCGACGGATCCAGCGGTCGACGTCCTCGACATCACACCCGTCGAACACGCGGTCGCGGGCGGGCAGGTCGCAGCGCTGCGACTCATCCTCGACCACGCCGCACATCCGCTTCCAGGCTATGTACGGGCGTTGCGCGGTGCCGCCGCCCAGGGCAGCCTGGCGATGGTCGAGCTGCTGCTGGCACACGGGGCGGACGCGACACGGATCGGCGCCGGACGCTGGGTCCTACATCCCGAGCTCGCTCCGCTGCTTGCCAGCCGCGGCGCGTCGATCGACTCCTCCGGCTCGTGGATCGGTGCCAGCTGCACGGGAAACCAGGGCCGCAAGGACGATCCGGAGTACGTCCGCGCGCTACTACGCCACGGTGCCCGCGCGAACGACCGCCGTACCGGCGGACCCTAAAGGTACGACCGGCGTCCGGGCTCTCAACGCCACAGCTCTGCACTACGCCGCCAAGGCTGGCTTCCTGAGGACGATCGGGGTACTCATCGACCATGGAGCAGACCCAGACGCCCGCGACAGTCACGGCCGCACACCGCTCGACTGGCTGGAACAAGCGGCACCGTCGGTCTCGCGAGCCGCAGTCCGAGACCTGCTCGGATCCGAACAACATCGATGATCAGTGCGGCACCCTGACCAGGGATTCCGTGTCCCAGCCGGGCAAGCGACCCCGCGGGTGAGGGTAAATACACACGAGACACTGAGCGCGATGGACAGCAAGCCCGCGCTGGTCGTGATCGACCTGCAGAGAGGAATCCTCGCCGTCCCGGCCGTGCATCCCGTCGATGAGATCGTGCAGCGGGCGGCGAGCCTAGCGACGGCATTCCGCCGCCACCACCTGCCGGTGGTGCTCGTGAACGTCACGGGCCGGGCACCCGGGCCCATCGAAGCCCCATCCAGAGCCAGTCAATCCGGCGTCACCCCGCCAGCGGACTGGGCCGATCTCCTCGATGAGCTGCAGCCGCAGCCGGACGACATCCGGGTCACGAAGCTGCGGTGGGGCGCGTTCCACGGCACCTTACTCGACGCCCACCTGCAAGACCTCGGCGTGACCCAGATCGTCCTGGCGGGCATCGCGACCAGCGCGGGCGTTGAATCCACCGCGCGCTCCGCTACGGTCATCCTCGTGCACCGGTGTGCCGTCGGCAGAGCGCGGTTCACGGGGCTAGCGCTCAGTCGCGCGCCCGGGTTGCTCCGGCGCCCCGGTCGGGCGCGTGCCCGTCGGCGACTGCGATCGCCGAGTAGGTCATCGGGAAACCGAGGCGCCAGCTGGGGTATCGGGGAGTCCAGCCGAGTTCGCGCTTTGCCTTAGCGTTGGAGGCGCCGCGTGCCTGGGTACCCAGCACTACGGCTGCCGGGCCGGCGAACAGGCGCGCCAGCCAGGCCGGCACGTGGCGCGGTGGCTTGGCGCCCAGCGTGTTGGCGAGCACCGGGAGCCAGTCGCGCACGGGGGCGGGTTCGTCGTCGACGATGTTGTAGATCGCCGGCCCGGAGTGCTCGAGGGCGGCGACGGTCGCTGCGGCACCGTCATCGAGGTGCAGCCAGGAGAAGATCCCGCCGCCGTCGCCGACGATCGGGAACTGCCGCTTCCGAACGGGCTCGATCAGCGCGTCGTTGGCGGCGCCGTAGAACCCGCCGTATCGCAATGCGATGCCGCCGAAGTCGGTGGTCGCCTTCTCCAGGTCGGTGATCGCGGCGTAGGTCTGGCCGGTGTTCTGTGGCGGAGTCTCATCGACAGGATCGGCCTCGGTCTTGATCGGCCCGCCCTGCCGCGCGTACAGGTAAGGCGCGAAACTCTGCGCCACGAACCGGCGCACGCCCGCCTCTCGGGACGCGGCCAGCAGCGCGTCGGTTCCCTCGGTTCGCAACCGGTTGGTGGTGGCGAAGGTCTTGTCCAGGCTCCGGCCGAACTTGATGTCCGCCAGCGCCGTTGCCTGATGCACGATCGCGTCCGGCTTGCTGTCGAGCACCGCCTTGCGCACGGCACGCGCGTCGAGCAGATCGAGTCTGACCGGTTCGGCGCCGAGCTCCTGCAGAAGCTGCACACTCGCCGGCGAGTTATGGGTGCCGATCACCTCGTGCCCGGCGTCGATCAACTGCGGTACGAGACGGCTTCCGAGAGCGCCACTGGCGCCGGCAACGAAGACTCGCATCGTGTGTTCCTCTCACTCGGGTTCATGCGGTTACTGGGGAGACACCTCAGAAGTCGAAGATGTGACCGGCGCCGAGCGTGATCAGTGACACCTGAGCCGCTGCGCGCGGTCCGGTCACATCGGCCGGTCCTGGCGGGTCTCCCTTATGACCCGTTGCCGAGGGAGGATGTGACCGGATGAGCGAGCAGGACTGGCTTGCGCAGCGGTTCGAGGAGCACCGGCGCCGCCTGCGGGCGGTCGCCTACCGGATGCTGGGCTCGGTGAGCGAGGCCGAAGACGCCGTGCAGGAGGCCTGGCTGCGGCTCAGCAGCTCCGAACCCGGCGAGATCGAGAACCTCTCCGGGTGGCTGACGACCGTCGTCGCGCGGGTGTCGCTGAACATGCTGCGCTCACGTGCGGTACGCCGCGAGGAGCCGCTGAGCCCGCACCTTCCGGACCCGATCGTCGACCGCGCCGACGGCATCGATCCCGAGCACGAGGCGCTGCTCGCGGACTCGGTCGGGCTCGCGCTGCTTGTGGTTCTCGAGACATTGACACCACCTGAGCGGCTCACCTTCGTGCTGCACGACATGTTCGGCGTCCCGTTCGAGGAGATCGCTCGCCTCATCGACCGCTCCCCGCAGGCGGCACGCCAGCTGGCCAGCCGGGCACGCCGCCGCGTCCGTGCACAGCCCACCACCCCCGACGTCGACGTGAGCGCCCAACGGGAGGTCGTCAACGCGTTCCTGGCTGCGGCGCGGGAGGGCGACTTCGACGCGCTGATCGCCACCCTCGACCCCGACGTCGTGCTGCGAGCCGACGGCGGCGCGGCACTCGCCGCCGCGTCCGCCGAGGTACGCGGCGCGCTCGACGTGGCGCGACGGGCGGTCATGTGGTCGCGCGTCGACCTCACCATGCACCCGGCGCTGGTCAACGGTGCCGCCGGCGTGGTTGCGACCCGCAACGGCGTCGTGTTCACGATCGCCTCGGTCATCGTCCGCAACGGGAAGATCGCCGAAATGGACTTCCTCGCCGACCCGGAACGGCTCGCCCGGCTCGACCTGACGATTCTCGACGACCGCGACTGACAGTCGACCGGATCCACGGCTCAAACGCGGTGCCGCCCGCGCCACCAACTGCTGACCTTCGTGGAAGCCGAGATGGTGCATCTGACATATGCGGTTGCGCCCGGTATGCGAGCGCGCAGAACAACACGCTCGACCGAGCCGTACCCGCACGGAACGGCTCGGCATATTCGGCAGGGAGCGTGGTGCCTGTGACCGCTCCTGTTGTTGCTCGTCACGTGGACTGGGCAGAGATCCGCCGGCTGCACCGGGCGGAATGGATGCCGGTCAAGGCGATCGCGCGGGTGATGGGGGTCTCGCGGAACACGGTGCGGGCGGCGATCGCGAGCGACCGGCCGCCTAAGTGTGAGCGGCCGCGGAAGGGGTCGACCACGCGGCAGCATGGGGCGGCCACGGGCCTTCCTGCGCCTGGGCCGGGTTGCCGCCGCTAGCTTGCTTCGCCGCCGTGATCGGAGGCCAACCAGTCCAGCGCGACGGCGGCCGTCCAGGACTGCTGCGGCGAGCCGAGCGGCTTCCCGGTGAACGGCTCGAAATACTCGGCGAACTCCCCGGCCGTGGCGATCTGGCCGAGCGAGTCGCGGCGGAGTTCTTCCGCGCGGCCGGAGTAGCCGAGCAGGCTCAGCGAGTGCCACAGCAGCCAGTTGATGACCGGCCAGACCGGGCCACGCCAGTAGTTGTGCGGCTCGAACGCCGGCTCGGCGGGGCTCGTGCTCGGCAGCAGGCGCCAGCAAAACCGCGGGTTGCCGCAGAAGTCCTCCGAGTCGAGCAGCCGCATCTGGGCAGCGCGCTGGCCGGGGTCCGCGGTCCGCGCGAAGAGCGGCGCGAAACCCGCGAACGTCCGCAGCCGGATTTGCTCCCCGGCGCGGACGTCGTAGTCGAGGCAGAGGCCGGACTCGGCGTCGAAGCAGCGCGCCAGCCCCTCGCGGCCGTGGTCCAGCCAGCAGGCCAGCTGCCCGCGGTCGCCGTCACTGGCCCCAGCTACGTTGGCCAGGTCGAGGAGCGCGGCGTTCGCCGCGACGAGGACGGCGCTGAAGAACACGTCCTTGATCAGGAACGGGTACTGGCGGTAGATCTGCGCGTCGTCGTACCGGTATTTCCTCAGCAGGCCGACCAGCCAGAGGTACCGGTCGTAGTCCCAGTCGGTGGGCCGCTGCGATGGGTCTCCTATCTGACTGGTGTCCAGGCGGGTGTACGGGCCGGGCTTGGCCACCTCGATGCGCGCCAGCGCGTGGTCCCAGCGCGGGGAGTTGTCCGTGCCCTCCCATGGGTGGTAGACGGTGACCAGTCCCGATGCCTCGGGGTCGCGCTGCGTGGCCAGGTAGCGATGCCACTTGACCAGCCGCGGGTAAAGCGCCTGTATGCGCGCGCGGATCTCCGGCCGCTGCGCTTCCGGCGTCAGCTGCCAGATCCGCTGCAGTGCTAGGGCATGCACCGGTGGCTGGCAGATCCCGGTCGTCTGTACCGGGAGCGCTGGCGCCGCCGGCGCGATGGCGCAGTCCCACCACTTCGGTCCGGGAAAGTAAGGCTCGTCTGGGCCCGCCCGGAACACGATGTGCGGCACCATGCCCGTCGACCACTGCGCCGCGAACAACTCCTCGAGCTCCGCCAGGGCCCGCCGGACGTCCAGGTGCGCCCATCCGATTGCGATGAAGGCGCTGTCCCAGCTCCACTGGTGCGGGTACAGATGCGGTGACGCCTTCGTCCAGTTGCCTGCGTCGTTGCCGTGGAGCACTGCGGCCGCCCGGCCGCGCAGCATGGCGCGAGTGGCGGCGGTCACGCTCAAGACGAGTCTTCTCCTGACGCTCGGGCCTGGTTACCAGAAGGGTAACGTCACCCCGATGCACCCTGTTCCGGGCCAGGCGGAGTTCACGAGCGCCGGATGCACGGCACTGGTACAGGCACGACCGTCAAGATCCGCTCAATCCTCCGAAAGTCCGTAAACGCCGCCGGCGAAGATTAGAAGATTAGAAGATTAGACGTAAGCGGCATTTTCAGGTTCCTCAGCAACATCGCTCCGCCAGCGTCTCCCGAACAGCCGGTTATGTCGCGCCGCTGCTGGCATACACCCAAACAGCAACTGCCGCGCAGATCGGCGGCAGTGCGCGCCATAGCTGCCGGGCTGGCGCCACGCTCTGCGACTGCCAGTAGCGCCGGAAGTGCTGGAGCTGGCGCGGCTTCGCGCTTTTTAGCTAGCGCTGGCGAACGCTCCAGCATGTCACCGCCTGCGCTTGTCCTGGTGCTATTCGAGCACAAGATGATCGCCTGAATGTTGCTGAGAAAGGTCTTCTCGCATACCCACGGACGGCTGCCCGCGGCTTATTGTGATGAGGTGGGCGGAGTGGCCGCGAGCCCTGATGATCATCTTGGCGTCCTCATGTTCGCCTCCGGCACGGAGACTGCTGGCCGGGGACGGTACGTCGACGGGCAGTGGGAGGTGTCCACCGGGGGCCGCGACGGACGCTGCGGTTCGCATGGTCACCCTGCACGAGATCATGCACGCGGAACTCAACGACAGCACGGCCTGGGGTTCGCTCTTCCACGCCTGCGCTTCGCTGGTCCAGCATGCGCCTGACCCAGCGGCCTACCGCGATGTGTCCCTGAGCGTGATCGAGGCGTGTCGGCGGACTCATGAAGTATTCGCCACTTACACGGGCGCCTTTCTGGCCGATCGGGCTGCCGGGCAGTCGCTGTTGGCCGGCCGGCCTGAGTACCTCGCCCACTATGCCGACGCATGCCAGCTCGCCGTGGGGGTTCCCCGTGGCTCCCAGCTGGAGTGGTACGTGGTCATCAGCGCAATCCGGGCCTGCATGCAGTCGCACGGGCTGCCAGAAGCACTGCGGACTGGTCTGGACCGATTCCGCCTGGCCGACCTGCGCGCACGTGACCTGCCGGACGTCAGACTGGACATGCTCATCGAAGACGGCGAGGAACTGGGCCGGAGCATCAGCCATGACATCGCAGACCACCTGGAGCCTGCGGACAGGAAAGCTGCACTGCGCTGGCTAACCAGCCAGCCGGGCGATCCTGCTGGCAGTAGTGACGAGGATGAGGAGGTTCAAGATCGGGCGGCAGCGATCGCGGAGCGGATGTGCTTTGACCGGTCAGCGGCGGCGCTCGAACGCCGGGGCGCGCGGGTCCTGAGTTACAACGGGCATCAGGCGTTTACCGGCGAGACTGTCGCTGCGGTGCATCGGCTGGCCCCAGCCGCCCGAGACACGTTCTCGGCTGCGACGGCCGACGCGGCCGAGCCGGGCAAGATAATGCAGGACTTCGGACTGGAACGGCTGCGCGTCCGGGACCAGCCGCTAGCGGCTAGGGTCATGCTGCTAGCCGATGTCCCGCGACGGCACCGCCAGCAGGTGCTGCGGCTGCGGGATCCTGGCGGGTTTTACACCTTCCTGGTCGCCAGGAGCGCCGGGACGCTCCGCGCGCAGCACGCCATCACCGACGAACTCCGGCCGCTGCCGTTAGCGGACACAGCGCCCGTGGTGGCGATCCGCACCCCCGCCGGGACACCTCAGGCACCGGCGCTGCGGCTGTGGCAGGTGGCCAGGCCACGTGAGCTGCGGGCCCTGCAGCGCCAGATCGGCGGGCTGGACGTGGTGTCCAGCGTGTCCATGTCGCTGCTGACGGACACCCCATGGGAAAGCCGCTGGCTGGAACCGCTGCTGGAGTGCGGGCCGGTCACCATCCTCATGGACCTCAATCCATTCGTGCACTTCGAGCACTGGGCCAGCCTGGGCCTGCAGATCCAGTACGGCACCGTTGAAGCAGCCTCGGACACCGAAAGCCGGATTGGGTTCGCTTGTATCTGCCACGGTCCGGCCACCGAACTCGGCTACGAGCGGGCAACCTTCCTCGCGGTGTGCTCGGATATGCAAGCCGACGCCCTAACGATGGTTCTGCAGCGTCGCTGGCCAGCGGTGGCACACGAGGACCCGGATGCCATACGCGACCGTCTTGACGCGGTCAGGATCGCGCTGAGCCATCTCATCACCGAGGAAACCTACTTCACCTTCACCGGCATCGGCGGCCGTGCCGGCTCGGCCGGAGCAGGAGAAGACACCCAATCAGCGCTACCGAGGGACACCCGATGAGCGATACGGGCACGCTGGAGGACTACCTCCAGGCCAGCCTCACTGCCTCTGCCGCCGACCGATCAGCGATAACCTCCGATGACCTTGCTGCGCTGTGGGCGCAGATGTTCCCCGGCCAGGACGGCGCCACCCACACCGGACTGCGTACCTTCCAGACCGCCTTCCGCGCGGCCGCCACCGACACCGAAGGCGAGCAGGCACTGGACCTGCGCGGCGGGGGCTGGGTCATTGACCTGCGCGGCGGCCTCGTCCGCGGCGCGCTGGCCACCGCCTTCCTGGCTGGCGTCCTAGCCGCCTCCGGCGTCACCGGCCTGCTGCCCCTGGTCGCTCCAGCTGTCCTGCCACTGCTGTTCGACGTGCACCAGGTGCGCCTGACGCGTTCCCAGGAACTCGTGCTCGCCGAACTCCAGCTCACCCCTGAAGCCCGCTCCGGCGGCCTGACCGCCGAGGAACTCTATGCCAAGCTGCCGTACCAGATCCGCAACCAGCTGTCTTGGCTGGACTTCGTCGATTTCCTCGACCAGGTCCGCCGGGCAGGTCTCGCGATCACGGAGCGCAAGACCGGCGCGTCGAGCTTCCGCTCCCTGCCAATTCGGCACCGGCATATCGGTGTGCTGCATCACCAGCAGGTGTCCGCTGATCAGCCTGATGCTGTCATGCTGGGCGGGGTCCTGTCGCTTCCTAGCATGACTAGCGTCGGCATAGTGCCTGCAGACATGCGCAGACCCGTTTCTGTGCGCCTCACTTGTAGGCACCCAAGGCGCCGTTATCGCGCAGATCGGCGGAAGTGGCGCGCAATCTGCGGGCGTCGGCGAGCCGGCCACGCTCTGCGATCGGTTTCGGGTGCGGATGCGGCTGCCACATCGGCATCGCGAGCGCCTGCGGTGGCGTGGCTCCCTGAGCGCTATCGGATGGGCCGGTGAATACCAGCTCGGCTGGGACGAGGGCAGCGGATGCGCCGGTTCCCGGTAATCATGTCTTCGCCGGCGGCTCTTGCCAGGTCAGACCGCAGCCGTCGCCCGGACCCACTGGTCAGGGCTTCCCGGCGCCCGGTGCGGGCGCCGGGAACGCCACGACCCGCCCGGTGGGCTGCGCCGGCTGGGGTCCGCCGAAGTGCTGGGCGACGACGAACAGGTGCGGGTCCTGGCCCCGGCTGAGCGCGCAGGCGAAGGCGCCACGGTCCAGGTTGACCGTGGCCAGCACCTCGCCGCCCTCGCGCACCCGCACGCAGTGCTGGTTGCCCACGTCGGCGTACCAGACGGCGCCCTCGGCATCCATGCAGATCCCGTCTGGGTGGTCGCCGGGCGTCTGCGCCCACACCCGCCGGTTGCCGAGGCCGCCGTCCGCGCCGATGTCGTACGCCGTGAGCCGGCTGGCGTACGACTCGGCGACGATCAGCGTTCCGCCTTCCGGGGTGATCGCCATCCCGTTCGGGAACGCGACGTCGCCGGCGACCTGACGGACATTGCCGTATGGCGTGGCGAGCACCACGAGGCCCGGCGCGAACTCGCCGCCGGGGAAGTCGAAGCCAATGGTATTGACGTAGGCGTTGCCCCGATCATCGACCACGATGTCATTCCATGGCTTGGCCGAGACTCCGGACAGGTCAGCATGCGTGACCAGCGACCCGCCGGGCTCGAGGCGCAGCAGCCGGCGCTGCGTAGAGTCCACGACCAGCAGCCGCCCGTCCGGCAGGAAATCGATGCACATGGGGAATGATGCGACAGTCACCACCACCTCGTGGCTGCCGTCGATGCCGAGCGCGATCACCTGGTTCGCGCCCCAGTCAGAGAACCAGAGTCGTCCGTCGTGCCAGCGCGGTGACTCGCCGAACACGACTCCTTCCATCAGGATTTCAGCTGCGCCCACCTTGAGTCTCCTTCTCGCCGACGGCCTGGTAAGGCAGACCGCGGCGGGCTCCAGAACTCATCGCGCACCCCGGCTCCGCCGACGCCGCCTTCTGAGTCTGCTCCTCCGCCGCTACCCTGGCCGGCCCGGCCGGACACCTGGCTCGGCTAGAGGCGGGCCAACTACACCGCCCCACTGGCCATCGAGGTACTCGCGGCCAGAAAAGCACTCCAAGCCAGGCACCACGAGGATCGCCACCCACGAAAGGCGCGCGCTCCAGCGTTTGCAGCGCATACCGAATATCCGGTTCTGGAATGCCGCTGCCCCGGAGCGACGCACTGTCGGCGGCGTACCGAACGGCGGTTCTTTGATATTTTGGCAGTTGTCGCAGGTCAGGAGCTTGTAAGGCTCGTCAGGGTCAGAGCAAAGTCAGGGTCGGGAGTCGATCATGGTGCAGCGTCAGGGGACCATCCTCAAGAAGTGCCAGTGTGCCAGGCGGGAGACGTGCGGCCACAAGTGGACGTTACGCTTCTGGGCTGATGGGCGGCAGCGTGAGCTGAGTTTCGCGGATGAGCTGGACAGCAGCGGCCGTCCCCGGTACGGCTCGGGCAGGCGGCTGGCCCAGGACGCGCAACTGAAGATCGCGCATGACAAGCGCGCGCGGGTGTTCATCGACCCCAAGCTTGGCAGTGCTCGCTTCGGGGATGAATGCGAGAAATGGATTAACCGGCACGCCGTGACTGAGTTGACCACGGAGGCTTACAGGAGCATCCTTCGTGCGCATGTCGGGCCGGTGCTGGGTGACCGGACTCTGGTGGCCGTGGCGCAGGCACGGGATGACGTGCTGGATCTTTTGACGGTGCGGCTGGGCGGGGGCAGCAATTCACGCCGGAAGATTGCCCGCGCCCTGATTACCGGGGTGCTTGATGAGGCG
>WNFC01011621.1_pt1 | contig 17379 bp, 11 predicted proteins | sample 5400541 | NCBI WGS metagenome assembly WNFC01 (sample SAMN13153342, study PRJNA577476) | soil metagenome | isolation source: 120 cm saprolite under Douglas fir tree site 2 hole 2 replicate 1 | place: USA:California | collected 2015-04-18
GGCAAAAGGCACGCGGCTGCTCGGCGTGCGCGCGGTCATCGCCGAAAGCTACGAACGCATCCACCGCAGCAACCTCGTCGGCATGGGCGTGCTCCCGCTCGAATTCAAGCCGGGAGAAAACCGCGAATCACTTGGCTTAACGGGCCACGAAATATTCGAGATCGAGGGTGTCGCGTCACTTGCGCCGAAAAAACCAATCACCGTGCATGCTAAATCGGGAGACGGAAAGTTAAAAACCTTCTCGGTGATCGCGCGCGCGGATACGCCGGAGGAAGTTTCCTACTATCATCACGGCGGCATTCTGCAATATGTTTTAAGGCAGATGCTCTAGCGCTCGCCAAATCTCCTGGCCCACAAGTCCCTGGATGTCCCCGTCAGGGACTTCTTTTTTTGCGCATGTGCGTCAGGCTGCTCAAAATTGAAGTAAGCCCTGCCGCGGAGTATGATGCGCAGGCACAATCTGCATAAAACTCTTGGCGTCAGCACTGCATCCCGCACCCGCGAAAGGACATCTGTGCTCAAGCAACTCGCCTCGGCCGCCTTACTGCTGATTGCTTCTGCGGCAGTTTCACCGGCCCAGCAAACACCTTCCTCTCCGCAATTTACCGTAATTCGCGCGGGAAAGCTCGTGGACGTAGACGCGGGCCGGATGCTGATGAATCAGACGCTCGTGGTGCGCGACGGCAAAATTGAAGCGACGGGCGAGAATTTGTCCGTTCCCGCAGGCGCAACGGTGATCGATCTGTCAAAAATGACTGTTCTGCCTGGACTGATCGATTGCCACACCCACCTGGCCGACCTGGGCGACGCCGAACCGCTCCTAGTGCTGCAAAAATCCGCGTCCGAAAGTGCTTACGCCGCCATTCCCAACGCGCGCGTCACACTTCTTGCCGGTTTCACGACCGTGCGCGACGTCGGCGTCTATCGCGCTTTCAACGATGTTGCCTTGCGCGACGCGATCACCAAGGGTATCGTGGTCGGCCCACGCATGTTCGTGGCCGGCGCTTACATCACGATCAGCGAGGGTGCGGGCGCCATGACCGGTCTCGCGCCGGACATTCAGCTCCCTTGGGATTTACACTATGGCGGAGCCAACAGTCCCTGGGAAGTCCGTCAGAAAGTCCGCCAGCTTGCCCACCGTGGCGCCGATCACATCAAGATTCTTTCCACTGGCGCGGTGCTCACCCATGGAAGCAATCCGAAATCGATCGAGTTCACGCTCGAAGAGCTGCGGGCCGCAGTGGACGAAGCGCGCAACTTTGGTCTGCGCGTCGAAGCCCACGCGCACGCGCCAGAGGGGATCAAGAACGCCATCCGCGCGGGAGTTGCCTCCATCGAGCACGCCACTCTAATCGACGACGAAGGCATCGCCCTCGCCAAGGAGCACGGCACCTACCTCGACATGGATATCTACAATGAGGAATGCATTCAGGACGCGGCCAAAGAAAACAAGATGCCTGCGGATTTTCTGGAGCACGACCGCGACCTGGGTGAGATTCAGCGCCGCAACTTCACGAGGGCTGTCCGCGCAGGCGTGAAAATGTCGTTCGGCACGGATGCGGGCGTCTGCCCGCATGGCATCAACGCGCGCCAGTTTGCGTTCATGGTGAAGTACGGCATGACACCGATGCAGGCCATCCAGTCCGCCACGAGCAACGCCGCCGATCTCCTCGGCAAGTCAAACCTACTCGGTTCTCTCCAGCCTGGGAAGTACGCCGACATCATCGCGGTTTCGGGTAATCCGCTCGAAGACATCCGCATTCTGGAAAACGTGAAGTTTGTCATGAAAGAAGGAAAGATCTACAAGCAGGAGCCTTAGGCGGGCGCTCGACTATCTGGAAATGTAGAATCCATGACTAGCAATAATCGCGCCAAGGAATCCTGGAAAAATAGCAGGCCGGATCTCGGGAGCCGGCCTCTCTCTATTGTTGGAATGAATCTTCCAGCTAGAACCGGAACTTCAGCCCGAACTGGATGTTCCGCGGTCCGCCCGTTCCAATCACCGGGTTCGCCGCCGCCACGTCCGGCGTATTGAAAATGAAACCAAAGGAAGTCGGATCAGAAGGATCCACCAGTCCTTGTGTATTCGGGTTCGCAAAGTGCGGGTGGTTGAGGAAATTGAAGAACTCCGCGCGCAATTGGACACTCACACGCTCGCTCAGGTTGGTCGTCTTGACGGCGGAGAAGTCTAAATTGTCCAGCCGCGGTCCACCGAAGGGATTCCGGCCGATGTTCCCAAAGGTGCCAAAGGCGGGCGGCGTGAGGACCGAAGATCCCGCCACATAGCATCCCAAGCTGGCAAGCTGGTCCTTCGCCCCCTGGCTCCCAGCAACCGAAAAGCAAGTATTCGACGCGACATTCGTCCCACCGATGACATGCCCGAAGGTAGGAGACATTTTATTTGCGTCAACCGTGAAAAGGCTGGCATCCACGAAAGGAATTCCGGTCGTGGAAGGTGTAAAATTTGCTGGACTTTCGGTGATGTTCCAGCGGTCGGCAAATTCCCCGGTCCCGCTGCTGTCGCTTCCGCTGATGTTCCCGTCGATGAGGTTCCACGGCAAGCCACCCTGAATGGTCACGATGGAATTGAGCTGCCAGCCTTCGAGCAAGTGCCCGTAACCCTTTCTCGAAGGTACCTCGTAGGTCAGCGCCAACGTTAAGCGATGCCGGAGGTCGCTGTCCGAGCTAGCGCGCTCCAAACCAGGGCGGGTGCTATCCTGCGGCTGTTGGGCACGATTAAGCGATACGTCATCAATTGAGTGCGCCCACGTGTACCCGGCAACGAAATTCAGCCCCTTCCACTCGCGCTGGGTCATCGTCACCTGCAACCCGTGATAGATGGACGTATATCCATTGTCGAGGAAGTTGACGAATTCCAGGAAGGGGAAGCACGGCCCGCCGAGCCCCAAGCCACCCTGCGCAACAGGGCAGTTCGCAGTAAAGGGCCGGCCGAGCTGTTCGCTCCCGTCGTCGTTCGCAAAATTCACTTGGTTGATATCCCGAACTCCGTAGAGCTTCACGCCGCGGTTGCCGACATAACCCACCTGGAGCGATGTGGTCGGCGTCAGCTGTTGCTGTACGTTTATGTTCCAGGTCATTACATAGGGTGTTCGCAGGTTCCGCGCAACGCCAAGAATGTCGCACGGAGTGCCCCCAGTTGCTGGATCGCAGTTGATCGTGGGCTGGAAGACGGGCCCGGCCACGGACCAGTTCAATAAGTTGCCACTCAGGTTGACGGCGGAAGCCGCGATTGTTCCGTTGGCACCGGGAATTCCCGTGGATGCCGCCGTCGGAATCACGTTCAGCCCTGCCGTCGAAGCGTTTTCCACTCCGTTCTGTCCCAGGAACAGCGAAAGGTGCGGAATCTCATAGGTCACGCCGCCACCGGCGCGAATCACCGTCTTGCCGTGCCCCCACGGATCCCAGGAGATGCCCAAACGCGGTGCGAAGTTGTTGTCGTCACCGTTGTACGGCGCACTGATCCCATGACCCACTTGCTGGATACCGGTTGCGGGGTCAAAATTGGCCAGCCGGTCTTGGCTCTCCTTGATTACCGTGTTCAGGTCATAGCGCACACCCACATTGACGGTCAACCGCGGAGTCACGCGCCAGTCATCTTGAAAGAAACCGCCGAACGAGTTGATCGAGACATGGCGCGAGGAATTGCCTATGAAAATGCGACCGCCGGTCTTTCCGGTCTTCGTCCCGCGCGCCAGGCCGGCGATAAAATCTTGCAGAGGCGTGCTCTGAATCGGTTTCCCATTTGCATCCACCCCCAGACAACCGTTGCACGCCATTGTTAACTCGCCGCCGGCAAACCGGACACGACCTTTCCCGTAGCGGTCACGGGTATTGTCAGTACTCCCGTGACGGAATTCTCCGCCAAACCGGAAAGTGTGCTTTCCGCGCGTGTAGGAAATATTGTCCACTCCCTGGTAGGTCTGGTTGGGAGTGGTCAGCAAGGGCCAGCCGTGATTGCCGCCAAGTGGATTGAAGCCGTCCACATCAATTTCTGGCATTCCAAAATTGACAGGGTCGGTCACACCCGTATTGATTTTATACACGGTCGCAGGATTCGCGGCGTGATCCACCGTTAGGATAGCCTGCCAGAATCGGTCATAACCGAACCGTGCTTCGTTCACCCAGGTGGAATTCGGCACCCAGGTGTAATTCAAGCCGAAGACCTGGGCGCGGAGCTGCGAAGAAGACTGCCACTCCGCCCGCAACACGGGGATGTCACGCTCAATCTGCAGACTGTCGCCGAAGAAATAGCGCGCGGACAAGCTGTGGCGTTCGTTAATGTGGTGGTCGCCCTTGATAATGAAGTTGTCGTTCCGGTTGTGATTGGGGAATCCCACGTTCAATTGGTTCGTGCCGCTTGTGTTAGCGGGATAGAGGGCTGCTACGGTCGTGCTCAGCGCGTTCACGCCGCAGGTACCGGGGATCGATGCACAGGCGGCCTGCACACTCGCGACTGCATCGGGGATACTCACGGTCGAATCCCCCCCGGCGGTGACTGTGGAAGGGCTGTTCAGCGTCTCCGAATTCGCCACGAGCGCACGAATCCCTTCGTACGCGCCAAAAATAAAAGTCTTGTTCTTGATAATCGGTCCCCCAATGCTCCCGCCAAACTGATGTTGGCGCAAGGCACGCATTGGATCAGGTGCGGGGTTAAAGTAATTGCGCGCGTCGAAGGCGTTGTTGCGTTCAAACGCGTAGGCCGTTCCGTGAACATCATTCGTGCCGGACTTGATGCCTAGATTAACGATTGCCCCTGGCTTCCAGCCGTACTCTGCCGGCGGGTTTTCCTGCGCGTTGAATTCTTGAATCGCGTCGATGGGAAGAATGCTGCCCGGAGTTCCTTGCACGCCTTCCGCGTTGATCACGGTCGTGGCGTAATAGGGGTCGTTGTTATCCGTGCCGTCGACGATAAAATTGTTGTCTTCCGGACGATTGCCGTTCGAGCTGATGGACAGGAATCCGCCCCCGGTTGTCCGCTGCACTCCCGGCCTCAAGACCACCAGATTCTGGAAATCGCGGCCGTTTAGGGGGAGATCATTGATGGACTTGTTGGCAAACGTTCCGCCAAGCGTGTCGTTGGTGGTCTCGACCAGCGGCACCTGCTCCGTTACGGTGACGGTTTCCGTTACGCTGCCGGGCTGCATCGTAAGATCCAGGCGAATATCTTTCGCCACTTCGAGCCGGATGCCGTTGCGCTCTACTTTCTTGAATCCCGTCGCTTCAACGACCAATTTGTACGGGCCCGGCGGCAGGCTGGGTGCAACGAAATCGCCCGCGTCATTGGTCTCAAGCGTTCGCGCCACTCCCGTATCCACATTGGTGATGGTCACGCGCGCGCCCTTGACGAGGCCGCCGCTTTGGTCTGTCACCGTGCCCAGTATGCGGCCTTCCTGTGATTGGCCATATACAACGCCCACCGCAGCAAATGCGAATAGAAAAATGGCTATGCTTCGAAGAAATGTCATGGATCCCCCGTTCCCCTGTCGTGGCACAAGGACTGTGCCTGCGAATGAACGCCGAGTCCCTGAACGCGGCGTTTGCCTTGATATTGCTTCTACATGGACAGACGATATTCGTCAAGGAGTGTAAGCGCTTAAAGTGAAGAAAATTAGAAACAATTGAGAATGATTCTAAGCGGGGATGCCTGAAGCGTCCCGAAGGAAGGTCTTAACGGCCTGATTGGTCACACATCCGGAATGGAGGCTCGAAGAATTCCCTCGCTAGCCAGCACGCTATGTGATGCGATTTCCTTCCTTTCGGGTGCGCAAACGGCTTCTGATACTCCAAAGCAGGATGGCGCCGACGACGATCGACACCAGACTGGCCGCCTGCGCATTTGAGAGACCGAAAAACGATCGTGGGTTGATGCGGATGAATTCAATCAAGAATCGGGCCACACCCGTCAGAATGAGGTAGCCGCAGAAGATTTCTCCCTTGGGCCGTGCGCCACTTATTGACTTCTTCCCCTTGTGCCACAGGAACGCCGCGATTGCCAGCCAGATAAAAAACTCATAGAGCGGCGTCGGATGCACACGCTCGATGGTGGGAACGACGCCATTCGGAAAACTCATTCCCCAAGGAAGCGTCGTCGGAACGCCGTAATCGCCATCGCCAGACAACAAGCAGCCAATGCGCCCGATGGCGTATCCAACCGCTGCTGCCGGCGAGCATAGATCCATGAATTCAAGTGCCGGAATCCCGTAATGCCGCGCCAGAAACACTAGCGCAACAAAACCGCCAAGGAACCCGCCGAACCAGGCGAACCCAAACCTGCTGATCAGCACCGACGGATCAGCTATCAACTCTCGGGGGCTCTCCAAAACGTGATACAGACGTGCTCCCGCCAGGCCGGTGAGGCCGGCGATGCCAATAATAAGAAACCCTTCGTCGTGATGGCTCGGCTTGCCGTCGCTCCTCAGGTAGCCGCTCTTCACGAGTTGCGTGCGGCGGCGGTCAAAATCTGCTTGCAAGAGATACGCGGCGGCCAACAGTCCGGTGGCAACCATGAGGCCGAAGGTCGGAATTGTGAGCGGCCCAAGATGGAGAAAAGGAATCATCAATGGAAAGAGTAAGGGTAAGGCTCCCTCTTGAGTATACATTACGGCAGAGTGGCGCTCGCGGGCCGCTGATATCACACTCCTATTGGTGGGAAGATCGCGGCATGCCTTCGGTCCAGCGCTTCCTGTCGATGCCGCACCATCTAACCCTGTTTCAAAGTGCCGGTGAGATATTCACGCGTTTCCTCTCCCGAAGCCGGTGCAAAAAGCATTGCAAGAAGCGCGCCTGCCCCAACCCCCACAGCAAATGCAGTGAACTTGCTTGGCCATTTATTCTGACTCATCGCGTCCGTCCTCCATAGCTGGTTTCTTAACCGCTGCGTCCTCGATAGGTTTCTAATGCTGCTTCGGCCTGCCCTATCAACCACCAACCGCCGCCCATCCCGCTGCATGGGAAAGAATCTATTTCCCAAGGACTTTCTGCACCTAGCCGATTTTCTTCTGGACCTTCCCGTCTATCTTTTTGCCAGTGCCTTCGCCTTCCAAGTCGGGATCGTTCGTCAGTTGGCCCACCTTTTCCTTAATCGCGCCCTTCACTTCGTGAACCTTGCCTGCGATTTCATTCTCAGTACTTGGCTTCATCTTGTTGCCTCCTCTGACGAAATTTGAATCTCGGTACCCGTAGCCAGCCCAGTCCCCCGCAGGCACCACGTTAAGAAAGTGGAAGGCGGATATCTGTTCACATCGAGACACATTTGGAGGTTGTAGGCTTTTTCGTTGGGGCCAGAGTTGTTCCGAGCGGGGGATGCAAACCGCTCCCGAGCATTCGAATCGTAAGAGGCCAGGCAGGGAGCTCGATTCTACAGCTGAGCGAGGCGGGGGCGGCGATGGAGTATGGTGCCGAGAGCAAGCCAGATGCCCAGGGCAATCCATTCGGCGGGCGAAAAATGGCCAGGAATTACGGGTAAGACCTTCATCAGGAAAAGTAACAGCGATACGACGATCCCAAGTCCCGTAACGGCGCGCAGAGAAATCTTCTTTTCTACCAGCCAAAACGACGAGCAAGCTGCCAGCCAGCCGAGGGCGGACGCCATGGAACCAACTTCCGTGACAGGAACCAGGAGCGCGTCGCCGAGCAGCAGCCCAGCGAGTGTTCCAGCCGTAATTCCGAGAATGGCGACCGAAGGCGTCAGAAATTTTTGGTGAACTTCGCCGAAGCGCGGAGGAATGGTCCCGCGGCGGCCGTAGGCGAACAGCAAACGGCTCGAGGCTACGAAGTTGCCGTTGAAACATTGAAACAGCCCGAAGAGGGCCATGATCAGAATCAATCGGACGGGCCACCGGGCTCTCAGCGCCTGTTCGAAGGCGATTGCAGTTGCGAATCGTTTTCCAATCAGACCTTGCCAGGGCGCAACGTAGGCCACCGCGGCAACGGCGAGAACGTAAAAACCAGCGCCCAAGAGAAGCGCCATCATAATCGCCCGAGAAAATCCTGTCGAACGAAACCCCGGATGGGCTTCCTCCGCCACTTTGGGCACCGATTCGAATCCGGTCATGAAATACGGCACGATCTGCAGCGTAAGCAAGATCGATACGAAGGGAGTCGTGCGGAACGCCGGATGAAAATTGCCAGGAGCGCCTCGATCGGCACTGATGCCCAGAAGGAGGACGAAGAGAAGGAGCACTATCGCTGTCGTCCAGTTCTGAAAACTGGCGCTCCACCGGATGCCCCGGTAGTTCAGCACGGCAAGAAAAACCGTGAGGCCGACGCCCAACACCAGACGCGGCAGGAATACGGGCTGCCCCGCCACCCGGTACAATTCGAACGAATTCAGCGATGGAAAGGTGTACGCCGCAAGCTTGCCGACCGCCACCGCTTCCCACGGACACACGATGAAGTACGCCAGCAGCATCATCCAGCCAGTGAAATAACTGACGATCGGCGGAAAAACCTCAGCCGTGTAAGCGGCTTCGCCAGCAGCGTCCGGAAGTCGTTGCACCCATTGGCCATAAACGTAGCCGACGGGCAGCAGCAGAACACCGCCGAAAGCAAAACCCAGAATCGCGCCGAGCGGCCCGCTGCGTCCGAGCCAGTCGTCCATCAGGACTAGCCATCCGGCCCCGACCATCGTGCCAAATGCGAGCGCGAAATAATCGACAAGGCGGAGTTTGCGCGCGAGTGTGGTCATAGCTCCGGGTGCGTCCCGATTCTATACAGCTTCTCCGTTTGCGCCATCAGTTTTGACGAGCCGTTAACCTGCCGCTAACAAAACCCGCTTAGAACTTCATGCGCAGGAAAAACTGGCCGCGACGCCTTCGAGTCCGCACCTTCCCGTAAGTGCGTTCGCCCCTGTGTTTCCATTAGTGGTTCAATACAGTGAATTCCAAGGAGAGACTTCCCATGCATCGTCGCCTCACTAGAGCTATGGCCGTTGTGGCGGCTTCGGCAATGACGCCGTTGCCCGTGTACCCGGCATCCGCGCAAAGCCAAGACGGTTCCTCGAGCAAGACGCCAATCAAGCATGTTGTTGTGGTCTTCCAGGAGAACGTTTCCTTCGACCACTATTTCGGTACCTACCCCCACGCCAAGGTAAATAATGACGGCACTAAATATTTTGGTGGCGCGAAAGACGATACGCCGCGCGTGAATAGCCTCGAGAGCTCCGGACTGCTCACCAACAACCCCAATGGAGTGAATCCACTCCGAATCGATCGCAGCGTCCCTAATACCTGCGACCAGGACCACGCTTACGAAGATGAACAGTTTGCGTTTCACGGCGGGCTGATGGACCGCTTCGCCGGCACGCTCCCGAATGGGCGGCCCTTTAGCTGCAACGACAAAAACCTCGGGCCGAACAGCACGCTGGGCTATTACGACGGCAATACCGTCACCGCGCTGTGGAACTACGCTCAGCATTTTGCGATGAGCGACAACTCCTTCAGCACGACCTTTGGGCCGTCGACACCGGGCCTCCTGAACTTGGTCGCGGGCAATACTTTTGAGGGCACGATAACGAATGGCCTCGGGGCCGGTGGAAATATCGCGGGCGTGGCGACGAGCGGTGCCGTGATTGGAGACCCGGATCCTGCGGGCGATGTGTGTTCGAACCCAAAGCGTACTCAAATCACGATGTCAGGGCAAAACGTGGGCGATTTGTTGAACAACGCCGGCGTCACCTGGGGTTCGTTCATGGGCGGGTTCGCGAATTGCGCGGCAGTGTCAACGGGAACGACAGGGCTGACGACGGCCGACTACATCCCCCACCATGCGTTTTTTCAATACTGGCAATCCACGCTGAATGCCAACCACACACCGCGCACCTCAGTAGCAATGATCGGCCACCAAGGCGATGCGGCAAACCACGAATACGACATCACAGACTTTTGGGATACCGTCAAAGCACACAACATGCCGGCGGTTAGCTTCCTGAAGGCGCGCGCCATCCAGGACGGCCATGCGGGCTACTCCAATCCTTTGGATGAACAGATCTTTCTCGTGAACACGGTCAACGCGCTGGAACAGACCGACGAGTGGAAGGATACCGCGATCATCATTCTGTACGATGACTCCGACGGCTGGTACGACCATGTGATGGGTCCGATCGTGAACCAGTCCAACGTGACCGATGACCAGCTCCTCGGAGCTGGTAACTGTGGAGCGCCGAAAGCAATCGACGCGAACGGAACAATCCAGAACGGGCGTTGCGGATATGGTCCACGGCAGCCCCTTCTGGTGATCTCTCCCTTCGCACGGAGGAATTACGTCGATCATCGCGTGACCGACCAAGCGTCCGTTCTTCGCTTCATCGAAGACAACTGGAGTCTGGGCCGTATCGGCAATGGTTCCGCGGACGCAATTGGCGGCACGTTGAACGGAATGTTCGACTTCGACGATGCGGGGTACAATCACAAACTGTTACTGGATCCGGTAACCGGACAAATCCTGAACTCAGACGCTAAATAACTTCGGACCGGACTTCCCGTTTTTTCGGTGGCCCTGATCCTTCTAAACCTGCTACTCGCGAGAAGCCCGCTCTGCACAAACTGAGCGGGCTTCTCCTTTCATTTCCGGGGTAATCTTCAAACGTATTTCGGCGCGCTGTTCTGAGCGCGACGTCTGTACTACACTGCCGAAGCCATGAATCACGACAAGCTCATCAAAGAGGCCTCGCGCCTGGCAGAACCCTTTTGCGTTACGAAGGGCGAGAAGTTTCGACTGAAGGATTGGGACACCACTGCCACGACCGGCGTCAAAAACAAACAACACGCGCAAGACATTCTCGATGCACGCGAAGGCGTGCTCAGCCGCCTGCAGGAAAAACTCTACGCGCAAGACCGCTGGGCGGTGCTGGTCGTCCTCCAAGCTCTGGACGCCGCCGGCAAGGATGGCGTGATCAAGCACGTTATGTCCGGCGTGAATCCGCAGGGATGTGACGTTCACGCCTTCAAGTCGCCGAGCAATGAAGAATTGAACCACGATTACCTCTGGCGAACGCAAAAGTGCATTCCTGAACGCGGTAAGATCGGCATTTTCAACCGCTCCTACTACGAAGAAGTACTGGTCGTGCGCGTCCACCCCACCCTGCTAAGAGCGGAGAGGTTGCCCGACGAACTGATCACGAAGCACATCTGGGACCAGCGCTACGAGGACATCAACGCGTATGAAGAGTACTTGACGCGGAATGGAGTGATGATTCGAAAATTCTTCCTGCACGTTTCAAAGGAAGAGCAGAAGAAGCGGTTCCTTGAGCGGCTCGAGGATCCGAAAAAGAACTGGAAGTTCGCCATGGCCGACGTCAACGAACGAGGCTTCTGGAAGGATTACCAGGAAGCTTACGAGGAGATGATCCAGAATACGGCCGCGAAGCACGCGCCCTGGTTCGTGGTTCCTGCGGACAACAAGTGGTTTACGCGGCTGATCGTAGCTTCCGCGATTATCCAGGCGCTCGACGAACTCCATCTCTCTTTCCCAGACGTGGACAAAGCAAAAAAGAAGGAGCTGGAAGCCGTGCGCGCTTCCCTGCTCGCACAGAAGGATTAGGCGCCAAGGAAACGGCAGTGCCCTGCCGACGATAGGTCTGGAGCGGGCTGCTCACCCTCTCCCGAGGCCAGGCGTCCCGCTCCACCACAGAACGAAGGAATTGCCGCAAAGCGGCTGCCACATCCTTTCCTTCTGTGCAAAATCTCAAATCATTGTAGTGAAACGAACTACAAGCTCACCGAACGCCGCTCGCGAGTCCAGCCATCTTAACTATCGAAAACTATGGAGTCTTCATATGGAAATTCAGCGGCACTAATTGGGGTTCACTTTACGCTTCAAAATCGACCTCGATCGGATCAATGAGCGGCAATAGCCATTGCAGCAACTCTTGATGAACGGGATGCGCTCCATAAGCGTCTAACGCGGACCGGTCGGCGAACTTCATCGCTCCGCCAAGCTCATATCCCAGCGAGCGCGGTGACACATTGACACCAACCCAGGTCTCCAGCAGTCCTGGAATCTGCCCTTGTAGCCCGCGAATTTCTGCGAGCGCGCGTAACTTCTGATCCTCACTCACGCCCGCCTTCCACCGAAAAGCAAAAGTATGAACGACCATGCCAGCATTGTAACTAACGTGTCCCAAATCGGATGACAATTTAATTGGCAGCGCGGCTGCGCCACCCTCATTTCTGAGGGTCGGGATCTTATCGTTGGCCGCGAACGTATTGCCATAGGGTCGCTTGAACCGTATACTCAGCGCCTTGAAACCGCGTAAGCCCTTCTCGCAAGGGTGGACTTTGTAGCGAATCTTTGGCGCGCTGGCGCTACTGTTCTTCGCGGTTCGTTCGTACGGCTCACGTGGTGATAGCAAGCCTCGTCACGTTAAAACCCTTTCCATTCATTCGTAAACTAAAATTGTTAGAGCCGTTGCAGTTCTTGACCCGGTAGCCTCATCGGAGCTACCGTTCCCTTACTCTTCAGGGGATGCCCCCATCGAGGAGCCAAGCACCTCGGTTCCAAGCTTTCCGCAAAAGGAGAGAATATGATCTCACGCCTCATCACTTGCACCATCAACCCGGCCAAGCTAAATGACTTTAAGAACGCGCTGAACAACCAGTTTCTGCCGCGCATCCAGGCGCAGCCAGGATTCGTCGATAACATCGAGTCGCTGGACCCAGCCACCGGTCAATTCAGTTGCATGACACTATGGAAGACCAAGTCGGATGTGGATAACTACGACAACGGGCTCTTCAAGGAAGTCGCGGCGAACCTGACTCCGCTAATGCAGGGAAATCCAACCGTACAGACCCTGCCGGTCGAGAACTCCTCGGTACATCACGTCAAAGCAGGAAAAGCTGCGGCGTAAGGTTCTCGATTACCAAACGGGCGAACCGGTCGCGGCTCGCCCGTTTTCTTTTCTGCCTAGTGCCCGTGCGAGAAGATGGCGAAGTGACGCGGGTTCCTCAGGATGCCAAAGGTGAACGATGGTTTCAGGCTCCGACCTAGGCCTTGTAACCATGAAGACGGCGAACCCCAGCCAGGTCGTGCTGGCTAGGGTTCGGCAATCAAAAACTACTTGTTTATCCTTTCACAGGAATGCTAACGGCCTTGGCGAGCTTAAACGACAGGCGACTCTGGGCAGGGAGGGTGGTTACGTCCTTTTTGCCCTTTGTATCTGTTTTGCCCTTCGTCTTCGCACTGTCTTTGGCATTGTTTTTGCTTTGGTTTTTCGCGGATTGCGCCACCGAGTTGGTTTCCAGCTCGTAGGATTTTCCGCGCAATTCCACCGAAGCGAGCGTTACCTTTAATTCCTTGTTCTTGACCTTGACGACGCGCCCGACCACTTTCGCCCCCTTGGGAATCACGGTCTTTCCCTCTACCTGGACGGGCGTCGAGAGCCTCGCGGCAAACATGTCACCGACGTGGTTCTTGTTGCTGGCGAGGGTTTGGCCTACTGTTGCGCTGATCGCTGTGCCTTTCGGCACGGTGACCATCGTGGCTGGCTGCGGTGCTTTGCTTGAGACGCTGGCAGCCTTCGGCGGCTCGGCTTTCTCGGGTGTGGCAGCAGCCTCGTTGGTGGCCTGGTTTGAGCAGCCTGCTACAGTCAAGAACCCTGCCGCTGCCGCAGCAAGCCAAAGTTTGCGATGGAACTGAGTGTCGAACATTTCGCTCCTCCTAAGGGAGTACCCTGGGAGTGAATCGAAGGAGGTGGCTGGTTTGTCCCCTTCGCCAGGTAAATCTATAAGACCTGCGAACGGTGGGTATTCCCTGCTTGTATAAATGGTACAAGATTCAGTAGACGCACTTGCGCTGCGTGTCCTTCCCCGCACCGGCCTATCGGCCAGTAGAGGGGCAACTCACTCTTCGGCGAGACGCCGATGTGTGATTTAGCGGGCGCCCCTCGATAGGAGCGCAGGCCACCCCATTCGACTCAGCGCATTGAGGGTGTGTCGTCCGCCTGGAACTGGAACGCGCCTTTGCTGCCGGAGGGCGGTTGCTCTCCGGCGCCGATCCCACGGGCTCTGGAGACGCGCTGTCCGGATTCGGTGATCGGCGCGAAACCGAATTGCCAGTGGAGGCCGGTTTTTCTCGTACGGAGGCGATCAAGATCGCCGCGCTGAAGGGGGCGGTCTACCTGGGCAAAGACAAGCAGCTCGGCTCGATCGCCGTTGGATAGAATGCAGACCTGGTGGTCATCAAGCCATGCCCCACCAGATATTATGCGCGTCGGTGAATGGGAATGACTGAGGTGCCCAAGAAAGTGCCCAAGATCTGAGGTGAGCGCTTTTATTCCTACTGGGTTCCTGGCCTCGTAGAGCTGATTTTCCCGGATTGGTTCTGACCGTGAGCGGGCGGCGCAGGGAAAGTCTTCCGGCCCACCTCCAGTCAAAATCAACGTCCGTCGAAATCGGGCGCTGTCCAAATCGCCGGGTTTCGAACGTCATTCTAATGACGGGCAATAATGCCCGCCCACAACCCATAACGGAGGTTCAAATGCAATATTTGCTGATGCTCTATGCGGAGGAGGCCGGTTGGAACAAGCTGACCAAGGCCGAGCAGGAACAAGGGATGGCGGCCTGTAAAGCCTACACCGAGGCACTGACGAAGGCAGGCATCCTGAGGGGCTCGAACCGCCTGCAGCCGAGTTCGGCTGCGACGACAGTGCGAGTCGCCAATGGCAAGCCGCAGGTGTTGGATGGCCCGTATGTGGAGTCGAAAGAGCAGGTAGGTGGCTACTATCTTATTGACGTGGCCGATCTGGACGCGGAAGTGGTCATCGTGATCGTCACGCCGCACTGGTACGGCGTGGAAACACCGGACGGCCAACGTGGATGGATGCCCGCGGATCAACTGGGATCTCTTCCGTGAAAAGACCCGGACGGAAATTTCTCATTCCGATTATTCGAATGGGAGGACTTGGCGGAGTCCTCAGCCTGGTGTTGACGGCGGCGGTTCTTCCCCAAGCTGTACCTTATGCTCGCGCGTTTGCGAAGTCAGCGGAAGAAGTCGAGGGCGCGCTGAAGGACCTGCAGGCGTATTCAGGCCAAAAACTCCCGATCGTGGACGGCTTCGTGGCGACCGGACACAAGCCGCTCAATCAATATGAGCGCGCGTTTTATCAATTCTCGATCGACTTGCTGCCGGGAACAGCCGGCGGCACGATCGTGCGTGTTACCGCCAAAATCACGGCGTGGTACGCGGACAAAGATCCCGCAAAGTCCGGTTATCAGGTGCTGCCGTCCAATGGGCGCTTGGAACTTGATCTTTTAGACCGGTTGGAAGGAAAATTTGGCGGCAAGCCGGCGTCCTCCATGGCGCGCGCGCTTTCGAATTCCACGATCTCCGCTCCGAAACCGAAGCTCGATCTTAGCGGCGTGCCGGGCGTTCAAATTCCGTCGGCAGCGACCGCTGCAGCAAAATCCGGAGGCCCGACCGACGAATTGGGCTCATTGCGGTCCATTCGTGAAGCCGAAGAAAAACACATGAGGGAATTGAACGCGGAACTTCAAAGCTTGCAGGAAATCAAGAAAAATCAGGCGCACCCACAGAACTTGGTGGTCGTGAAAAAAGGGGGTGCGTCGGTGCTCGCAAAGCCTGCGGAAGGAGCACGCGTGCTCTTCAACGCCGCCGCCGAGGATGAGTTCGAATTCATCGGCGCAGAAGGCGAGTGGATTCACGTGCAGATCTCCGGGCCTTCTCGCGGATATATCCGCCGAAACAATCTCGAGTTGCCGGAATTCATCGCCACGCGGCTTAATTCGCAAGATGCTACGGCTCCGGTAGAAAAAGCAGCGGCGTTCCGCATCGTGCGCGAAGAAAATAGTCCTTTTCCCGGAGATTGGGAGCCCCTGAAGGGAAAGGCAGTGAAAATTTTCACCGCACAGCCCGTTTCGCAGGATCCCAAGGAAACAGGTGCGCACGCGAAGCTCGCCTTCGCTAGCTCCCTTTTCCAGAAATACACGACGGAGAACGCCGCATCCCCTTCGGCAGTTGAGGGCGTCATTGTAATCTTCGATTCGGCGGACGGCGGCATCGTGGGAGCCACGCTGGCGACGTTGAAACAGTTCACCGCCGGCACACTTTCTTCCGAAAACTTTTGGAAGCAGTGCTATCGCGATCCGCTGGAGGCCTTCCATGAATCTGGCAGGCCTTAGCGCAGGGCACCTGGCCGGTCAGCAGCGGGATTCTCCGTCCTCACTTCCATTCGAGACTTTGCTGGAGTCCGCCGATTCTCACGTCGAAGACGCCGGGCTCAACCACGCGCTTATTGTCTGCGCCGATGAAGGACAAGTCATCGGACGTCAATTCGAAAGAGACTTGGCGGCCGCCGCTGTTCTTCACCGTCACATCCACGCGCACGGTCTGGCTCCCCGAAGCCGCGGCCGGAGCAACGTGCAAATCGGAATACGTGAAACTCGTATAGCTCAACCCCCATCCAAATTCGAATTGCGGCGCGCCCAGAACTTTCCCTTCTCCATAATCTTCGCCTTCAAATACTTTGTGGTCGTAGGTGAAGAGAGGGTTCGTCCAGCGGGGATACGTAATGGGCAGCTTGCCACTGGGGTTCACATCGCCGAAAAGAATGTCGGCAATGGCCTGTCCGCCTTCATTGCTGGGGTTGTAAGCCATCACGATGGCCCGTGCAGGATCCGCAATGCGGCTGATAATGCGCGGGCGCCCTTCGGTAAGCACCAGAATAACGGGCTTTTTCGTTTCCATGATTTTCAAAGCGAGGTGGAGCTGCGCGTCGGGTAGGGTCAGATCAGGAATGTTGCCCGGAGTTTCCGCATAGGCCCATTCTCCGAGGCAAATCACGACGGCATCCGCTTTTGACGCCGCATCCGCGGCCTTGGCGATGTCAACTTCCTTGTTATAGGTGGTGCCGGGGGCGTAGGTCACGTTGGCGGCGCCGATTTTTTCTTGGATGGCTTTGAGGATCGTTGCATGATCCTTGGGATACATGCTCGCGCGGTCACCCTGCCACGTATAACTCCAGCCGTTATTCAGCGGAATCAGGGAATCGGCGTCCGGGCCGGTCACGAGAACGTGCGCCGTCTTGGCAAGTGGCAGCGTGTGGTTTTCGTTTTTCAGAAGAGTGATGGACTCCCGCGCGGCTTCCAAGCTGACCTGCCGCGATTCCGTTGAGCCGATTACCGTCCTCGAATCCATCCCGCGCAGCGGGTCGTCGAGCTGGTACTTCACCGTGAGAATCCACCGCACCGCTTCATCGATGCGGCTCGTGGGTACTTTCCCTTCCTGCGCCAGCTCGAGCAACAGATCGCTGAAGCTGTAGTCGCTCGGGACCATGCTCATGTCGATTCCAGCAAGCACGGCGATGCGCGTGGCTTCCTTCTCATTTGCGGCGATGTGGTGCACACC